>PPYF01506610.1_pt1 | contig 43225 bp, 28 predicted proteins | sample 1559871 | NCBI WGS metagenome assembly PPYF01 (sample SAMN08240021, study PRJNA423297) | Human gut metagenome, whole genome shotgun sequencing project.
ACACTTAAAATCAACCGATTAAAGATAGGGCGCATATTCAGATTTTATACTAACTTTGCGATTCCAATAAAACAAATATAAAATGTTATGGAACATCAACTTACCATTTACAACACCTTAGATAGAAAGAAAGAGTTGTTTATACCGCTTCATGCACCTCATGTAGGCATGTATGTGTGTGGACCGACTGTTTACGGAGATGCCCATTTAGGACACGCCCGTCCGGCTATAACCTTCGATGTGTTATTCCGCTATCTCACCCACCTAGGATATAAAGTACGCTACGTACGAAATATTACCGACGTAGGTCATCTGGAACACGATGCCGATGACGGAGAAGACAAGATCGCCAAGAAAGCACGTCTGGAAGAGTTGGAACCAATGGAGGTTGTTCAATATTTCCTGAACCGCTATCATAAAGCAATGGAAGCATTGAATGTACTTTCTCCAAGCATTGAGCCACATGCTTCAGGACATATCATTGAACAAATCCAACTGGTACAGAAGATTTTGGATGCCGGATACGCCTATGAAAGCGAAGGCTCCGTTTACTTCGATGTAGCCAAATACAATAAAGATTACCACTACGGAAAACTTTCCGGACGTAATCTGGACGACGTCTTGAATACCACCCGTGACCTCGACGGACAAAGCGAAAAACGCAATCCCGCCGACTTCGCCCTTTGGAAAAAGGCACAACCTGAACATATCATGCGCTGGCCGTCTCCATGGAGCGACGGTTTCCCCGGATGGCACGCCGAATGTACCGCTATGGGACGCAAATACCTGGGTGAACACTTCGATATTCACGGAGGAGGAATGGACTTGATTTTCCCTCACCACGAATGTGAAATCGCACAATCGGTAGCTTCACAAGGCGATGACATGGTTCACTACTGGATGCACAACAACATGATTACCATCAACGGAACCAAGATGGGTAAATCACTTGGCAACTTCATCACGCTGGACGAATTCTTCACCGGTACTCATAAGCTGCTGGCGCAAGCCTACACACCAATGACAATCCGTTTCTTCATCCTGCAAGCTCATTATCGCAGCACGGTAGACTTTAGCAATGAAGCACTGCAAGCATCCGAAAAGGGTCTGCAACGTCTGATGGAAGCCATTGACGCATTAGATAAGATAACTCCCTCATCGGTAACTTCAGAGGGAATCAACGTGAAAGAACTGCGCGCTAAATGCTACGAAGCAATGAATGACGACTTGAATACACCGATTGTCATCGCACAGCTTTTCGAAGGCGCCCGCATTATAAACAATATCATTGCCGGCAATGCCACCATCTCCGCCGAAGACCTGAAAGACCTGAAAGAAACATTTCATCTGTTCAGTTTCGACATCATGGGATTGAAAGAAGAAAAAGGCTCTTCAGATGGTCGTGAAGCAGCTTACGGCAAGGTAGTAGATATGTTACTGGAACAACGTATGAAAGCGAAAGCCAACAAAGACTGGGCTACTTCCGACGAAACATGATAACTAATACCCTCTCTTTAAATTCTTATTTTCTCTTATCTTATTCACTAATTATTTATTTTCCATGAGCATTTCAACCGGCTGTCCATGCTGACAAGTTACCGTCAGTACGGTCTGATCTCCCTGCTGTTCCAACCGGACATTTTCCATCGGACTTGTCAATGTCCAATGCCCTTTAAGCCGTATCTCCTTAGCAATAGGACGACTGGGTTCTTTCGTTGTATACGTCTTCTCTTCTATATTCAGATTCGGATCACAGACGCTTAAACGGATCCCCTTATCAGATTCCTTTGCATACATCACCATTGTTTCCGCAGGAATAGCCACGAACACTTTATCAGCGGCAGGCTGATAAGCTTCAAAAGCAGCATACGCCGTGATACCTGTCTTTTTATCATAAACAACGTGAGCAGTCTGATCGCGTTGCAACACCTCGTATGCAGGAGTTTTACGCAGCTCGTCGAGATCAGAAGCAGAAGGCTGTATCAATACCATATATTCATAAGTCCCCTCTTTCGGTGCCTTGCCATGTTCTATCCAGGCAGAAGAGAATTTTCCCTTAGTAACGGATTTACGGGCCACAAAGTCTGGTGTGAAGTTCTCATAATCCCGTTCTGCCAATTTCATAGCGAACATTCCATTTTTACCATCTAAAGAACTGCTTCCGGAGAAATTCTCTTTGGAGCGTGCCATAGTCGTTCCTTTCAATGGGCTATCAAGCAAGTCGAAAGGCAAATGAATGGTAGTTGTACCCGGCAAACGATTCCAATCCCATCCCTCCTGCACGAAGCCACTTCCGGCACGTGACACGGGATTTCCTTTCCCCATAATCTGCACGGAGCCATAACTCTGATAACGTCCGTAACGGTTATCTTTCGTATAAATTTCAGAGCCCCATACGTCAGTGGTATACCCTTTCAATGTCACCATCCAGTCCGCACGACGGAAAATGCCTGCCGAACCATAGTTGTAAACGAAGAAATTTCATGTGTTTGCGCGCATCTTCTGTCAGTTCAAAGCTTGTACCATTGGTAAATGCAATATATTCTCCTACAGTCGCAAGTACTCCAGTGGTATATCCCGGATAGAAACCGCCATGATGGAAAGTCGTACCGTCTACCTTTATACCACCGATCGTTCCCGGAGTATAACGCAAAGAAGAAGATAGCCAACGTGACAAACCACTCAACGCTTGCGCCTGTTCTCTTGCATCGGGAAACATCATAGCGGAAATAAATTTCGCCATCAATAACGTGTGCCAGGAATCCAACAATTCGTCACGTGTTGGAGAGCATGGCTGACGAGTTTCTTGCAGAGCCGCCCAAAAACGCAATGTGGAGAGATAAGCATCCCGATGAGGATGTTTATAGATAGCATCACGCATCAGCCAGGCAGTTGTATATATCTTACGTACCTGATAACCATAATGATGATTGGTACCCATACCGCTACCGTATGCAAATCCCTGATCGATAGCATAGTCGAATACAGTAAAGTAGTTTTTCTTTGATGTTTCGTTCTGGTTATAATAAGCATCATAGGCAAAGCCGGAAAGCATCGTTTCAATATCGTTCCATGACATTTCTCCTTTCTTCTTGTCCTGTTCATCAGGAGCAACAATAGGAGTTCCTATAAATCCCGTTCCGGCGATGGATGGACTGATAGCCGCTTTTTCAAATGTTTTATAGGCAGCATTAATCGGTCCTTGCGGAGCCTTTTTCACTTCCAGAAAGTCAGTCAAACGTTGTTCGATAGTCTTCAATTCTTTCTTTTGTTCGCTTGACAATTTAGAAGGCAGAGGGATATCATACGACTGTTGTTCCCATTTCCACACGAGACACCAATGCCATAGGTCACGATTAGACAATCCATTATTAGCAGGCAACTGCTGGTCGGGAGTAGTACGAAGATTCATTTTCTTTTCGGGGAAAGTCAAACGATCAAGAAAGATACGTCCTTTCCGTTGCGGGGCAACCAGTCGATAGGCTACGATTTTCTTATCTTTCTTACCTCCTTGCATATACTCAAAAGAGATCCAACAAGCCCGCCAACCTGCTGCCTGTAAACGATAAGAGAACCAATAAGAGACTTCTCCTGCCTTATTCAGAAACTCAAAACGAATAGAATCCTGCTGCGGTTTCTCATTATAAATCCACAAGGTAATGCCGAATTGCTTCTCATTTCTCGCATTCAACGATAAAGGAGCAATTTGAATGTCCAGCGTAGAACCAGGCTGAAAGTCCCATTCCAGACTACTTTCACCCTCCTTGTAAAAAAGAGAAGAGATTTTCACTTCTCCCTTTCCGGAAACTGTAAATGCTTCGGGCACTTCTTCTTCAAATCCGATGAGTTGAGCGAAAGCTGAAGGAATGATTCCCAAAAGGAATAATACTATAAAACAACTGTTTTTCATTACTATTTTCAATTTAAACGCGGATGCGGATTAACACCTATTATTGTCGCAGAGATTTACTCCTAAAATTGGCACTTATTTGAGTTAATCAGCGTTTTATAAATTACTAATCGCTAATAAGGAATCCGATCTGACAGAATCTTTTCCGTATACCAAGGATCATTAATTTCCTTCAACATAGCTCCCATTTCACCGCAAAGTTGTGCCACAATCTCCTTATTTTCTTCCAAAGGCAGGTTATGCAGTTGATATGGATCTTTTACATCATCGAATAAGAGGCTTTTCTTCAATTGCTTCGTATCACGGTCGATATATAACGCCAATGTATATTGAGCCGTCTTGATACCTCTTGAAGAAGGGAAGTAAGTCTGCACCAATCCATTTTCATCTTTATCGCCATCTACATTCTGAATATACAGTGCACCTGTAGGACGAACAATTTCAGCCTTTTCATCGAAGAAAAGAGGAGCGAAATTACGTCCCTGCACTTCCGCCGGAATAGAATCACCCAGTCCGCACAAGCCAAGCACCGTAGGCATAATATCAGGAGCGGAGAGCAATAAATCATCTACCCTCGGCTGAATCTTACCGGGAAAACGAACCAGGAACGGAATATTCATGGATTCAGAATAAGGGGAATTCTTCGGATCATCAGTGCGCTGGCTACACATCGTCTCACCATGATCGGAAGCAAAGATTACGACTGTATTCTTATCCAATCCCAATTCTTTCAATGTCGTCAAAATCTGTCCGAAAGCACGGTCTACTCCGGTAACGGAAGCGAAATAATAACGTGCAGACTCCGCTTTCTTCATCTTCAAATCGACATTCGGACGAATCAACAGACTATCCAGAGGCTGATCTTTATAAAGATTAAAATCCTGCTCTTCACAGTCATTCAAGGAGCGATACGGGCTGTGAGGAGGATTCATGCCCACCATTATGAAGAAAGGTTTCTTGGTATCACGTACGTTACCGTCATTTTTCAGATAAGAAATGACTTTACCTGATTCGTGTAAAGGTGACCATTCCTTCGGATCGTGTCTCTTACCATCCGTATCCCAATAATGCGGGTTCTTGTGTTCGTCAAATGTTCCGTAAGAATACCAGTAGTTAAAGCCGTGCCGGCGTTCTTTCGGTGTATAGGCATCCCATGCCGGACGTTTTTCTTCCACATACTGTCCCGGATGTTCGGGATCGTTCGGAGTCGGGAAGTCAGCGTGAAGTTTACCAAAATAAGCACAGTCATAACCTGCTTTGCTGAACACATCGCCGATACATTCCGCATCCTCGCGTAAGGAACTGATCGGACGTGTAGAATTGCAATTCAATGGTACACCGCTTTTGTTCGGATACATACCGGTCAGTAACATTCCACGATGAGGGCTGCTCAACGGACAGTTACTCTGTGCAGACGACAAGACCATAGATTCACGTGCAAAGGCATCCAGATTAGGAGTATGCACGGGGTCTCCTTCAAAGTTTACTTTATCCCGGAATCCGTCCTGCCTCCAGAAGCCCATCGCCTGGTTACGGTATTGATCGGGAAATACATAGATTATATTAGGATGCTCCGCTTGTTGGGACGCTTGTAGAAAGTTATAGACAGCAAGTAGCGAATGATAAACGGTAAACATGTTCCGTCAGAATCCGCTAAGCATTCACCGTTCACTGTTTACCGTTCATTATCTATTTCTTATTTCTTTTCCAAATCTCTTTTACGCATCAGTCCTTCCAGGAAGTAATAGTCAGCATAGTTCAGAGGAACGTCAATTTCCTGACCGTGAGGAATACTGCCAACCGAATGCATCAGGATAAAGTTTCCATTTGTTCCAACTTCTGCGCGATAAGCAGGTGAGCCCAAACTTTCCATTATCTTATCAGCCGTTTCCTTGTAGTGGTTGCCCGGCAGATAGCCATCCAGTTCATAAAGGGCAGAGGCTGTACAAGCTGCTGCAGAAGCATCGCGCGGTTCGTTCGGAATATTCGGAGCATCATAATCCCAGTATGGTACGAGGTCTTCCGGCAGGTTCTTATTATTAAAGATGAAGTTATAGACCTTTTGTGCCTGGTCGAGATATTTCTTGTCTTTGGTATAGCGATAGCAGGTAGTATATCCATACAGAGCCCATGCTTGTCCGCGAGCCCAAGCCGATTCGTCGGCATATCCCTGTGCAGTTTGTCTCTTACGCACTTCTCCTGTCTCCGGATCGTAATCTACCACATGGTAGCAGCTGTTGTCCGGACGGAAGTGGTGAGCCATTGTTGTATCAGCATGTTTCACTGCAATATTGTAGAAAGTAGAATCTCCGGAAAGAGCTGTTGCTTCAAATAAGAGTTCGAGATTCATCATATTATCAATAATCACCGGACATTTCCATCCCCGTGTTCCCTGCCAACCTTTATCGGCATCCCATGACTGGATAACGCCTGCATTCGGACGAAAACGAGTGGACAATGATTTGGCAGCTTCTATAATAACGTCTTTGTACTCTTTCTTATCTGCCATGCGATAGCCGTTCAAATAACTGCAACCGATCATGAAACCTACATCATGATGCCATTTCAGATATTTCACAGAATCAAGAGCTTCTGTATATTTCTCAGCCAGCGGCAACCATTTCTTATCACCCGTCAGATTATAAGTCAACCATATACTACCGGGAAAGAAACCGGAGCACCAGTCATCAATAGGTATGTAAGAAATGCTACCGTCTTTGTTGATAGTTCTTGGATTCAGGATCTTACCAGATTTTTCAATAATATCCGTTTGAATCGTGTTTTGTGCAACTGCGTTGTCGATGTTGTCCTGAATAAAGTCTACTTCAACCTTTTTTTGTCCACCGCAACTCGTTAAGATCAAAAGGGAAAGTCCTAATGCGCTAAGAATTGTTTTCATAATACATGGATTGTTTATTAAGTGATTAATTTTCCTGATGGCAAAAGTAGTGCATTTAAAGAGAATAGACCGACCCAAATAATCCAAATGAGGAACTATTTTGGTACATTTTACTGAAAAAATTATTTGCACAAGCATTTCCAAAGACTTTCCAACTCAGTTTGGTCGTCTTAACACAACTGACCCAACAAATTAGTCAGCACAGTATTTATTATCTCAAAACTCATTCATTAAATTCATTTCTATTCATTGTTATTAAAGATATAAAACTATATTCTACCGCTATAAGACTAGTGTAAACTCGAAGTTTAAATGACAACAACACCTTATTTCAAGTACATTACAGATAGCTTCTTTCACGCCAAAAGGCAATACTTAACCTTTTTTAATTCTATAAGAAGCCAATAAGACATCGTTTATAGGAAATTAGTGTATATTTGCAGAGCATAACTATAAAACGCATGTTCAATAAAAACAATTACACCAACAATTTCAACCAATTTTTCATTGACTATCAACGCCGCTTCATTCATTTTGCCTCTACGTACGTGCATGATGAAGCCGTGGCCGAGGACTTTGTCATTGAATCAATTATGTATTATTGGGAAAACAAGGAACGATTGCCTTCAGACATAAACATACCAGCTTATGTTTTGACTGTCTTGAAGCATAAATGTATAGATTATCTTCGAAATCAACAGGTTCGTCAAATGGCTTCCGATAAAATCTTTCAAATCTACTCTTGGGAGTTATCTAATAGAATCGCAACTCTAGAAGAACTTGAACCTAATGAAATTTTCACAGCTGAGATTCAAGAAATCGTAAATAGAACCTTAGAAACTTTACCGGAGCAAACCAGACGTATTTTTGCCATGAGTCGATACGAAAATAAATCCCACAAAGAAATAGCAGACCTATTGAACATGACAACAAAAGGTGTCGAATATCATATAAACAAAGCCACAAAAGTTCTACGAATAGCTTTAAAAGACTATTTGCCAACAACGCTACTTCTTTTTTTCTTAAACTAGAAAACCACTACAACTCCAATCATACTTTTTCACTTCCCATGTATCCTATATTCTTGAACCAAAACCTTTTGATCAATAAAAGCACAAAAACGTAAGTATGATATGACAAACATCCACATGGTTTCCTCTCCGCACGAAAAAGGTGCTGCAAGCCGGAATGAAAGAAAAAACACAAATACTTAAAAGAAGAATCTAAAAAAACACTTTCTTACTAGGGATAAACTTACTCTGTTCGTTATTACTATAAATACATCAAAAAATAAAGTATTTATGAATAAGACCTTACTCTATTATTTTCGCAATGAAAGAGCCACCATATATGCGAACATGAAAAATGGAAAACACAGCTATTTATATTCGCAAAAGTGAAGAGCGTTCTTACTCAACCTATATAATTTGTATTTATAAACACTTTTATTCATCTAATCAAATTTATTATGAAAACGACTTCAGCATTCATGGCTGTTTGTACAGCCTTACTTATGTTCAGCTGCTCCGGTGATGATGAAAATTCGCAATCAACACCTCTCCAACTGAAAACAACAACCAGTTCTCCCGCAAAAGGAGAAATAGGAACTAAGATAACCATTATCGGTGAAAATTTTACAGATCAAGCCAAAGTATATTTAAAAAATGCCAAAGCTACTATTACATCGGTAACAGCTACCCAACTACAGGTAATTGCCCCGGCAAATGAAGCAGGAGAATGTATTATAGAAGTAATGGTAGGTGCCCAAAAGACAGAGAACTTAAGATTTACTTACGTAGACTACACTCCTGTTGTTAGCTCCATCAGCCCAAGCTCCGGAACAGAAAACACGGAAATTACTATCATCGGTGAGAACTTCAGTACCACCCCCGAAGAAAACATTGTAAAAATAGGAGATGCAATAGCAACTGTTAAATATGCCACAGAGACCGAATTGAAAATTATCGCACCTCAAAACGAAATAGGAACTTATGCAGTAACCGTCTCTGTAGGTGTAAAAACAGGCAAAATTCCGGCTCTTTTCACATACGAAGATACAAGAGAGAGGATTTATGAATGTACACAAAATTTCATCACTGTACCTAGTGATATTAATACCCAGGATTTAAAAAGCGTTACATTCTTAAAAGATGGCAGATTAGCTTACAGTACTAACGGTGGTAGTGCTACAGAGGCTTGGGCAATAGATTTAAGAACAATGGAACGAGAAAAAATCGTCCCCAATGGCACAGGAACTGTTCTGCTGAAAATCACCACTAATCCTACTAATGGAAAACTTTACCTCGCATATAAAGGAGAAGATAAAATTAGCGTATGGGATCCTAATACAAAACAAGTTTCCGATTTGTTAACTCGCAACGGGTTGGACAACCTTATGGATGTAAAATTTGACCAATACAACAATATGTATGCGGTTTGCCGTAATTCCGGAACGATCCAAAAATATCCATCAGGAAATTATAACAGCAGTTCAAGGTTGGAATTTGTTAAAATTACCGGCCGTCAAATACAAGCCATAGCTTTTGATGCTGCTGGTAACTTGATAGCAGCAGCAACAGACGGATCAAATGCCGGCTATATTTATAAAGTAGACTCTAGCGGCGCTTATACATTGATTGCAGGTGGAGGTAACAAAGTTATAACGGAGGATATAACAGAAGATCCTAAAACAGCCAAATTGGAAAAAGCAGAGGGGCTAATGGTAGATAAGGATGGCTACATATGGTTCAGTGACGGTAATAGTGGCACCCGTAAAACCAAGATCCTAAAACCTGGAAAGAATGGTTATCAGGACGCCACAATCATCCTCGTTTGTAAAGCCGAAAATGGTTGGAAAGATTCAGGCACCACTAGTCCGGTTGACTTTGTACAAGATACAGATGGAACCATATACATAGCAGACGGTCCTAACAAAGCTATACACAAAGTTACCATCGGCTACAAATAACATGTATCAAATTTACCCAAATTAATTAACGACTCAAATAACCTGCACACACAGCTTCTATAACCTGTGTGTGCGGCTAAACTTAAAAAATTGTACAATTGCAAAAAATGAGTTTTCCACTAGGGATAAACCCTCTTTGTTCGCTATCATTATAAAAAACACCTATGGACAAAAATTCATTATACCGATTTTTCGAGGGACAAGCATCTATTGAAGAAATGAAAGCAGTGAAAGAGTGGGCTGAAAGTTCAGAAGAACATAGCAAACAGTTTCACCGAGAGCGCAAGTTATTCAATGCAATGATTCTTATAGGAAACCCTAAATGGACAGCAATAAATACAACAAAAAGAAACAGATATTTCATCAGGGAATTCTTAAAGATTGCTTCTGTGATAATCATTGCGGTAAGTATTACAGCTACTATCTTTTCAATAACGAATGAGCATCATAAGCATGTTGACATAGCTATGCAAACAATAATAGTCCCCGCCGGACAACGCGTAAATATTGAATTGCCCGATGGATCAAATGTTTGGCTAAATGCAGGAACACAAATGCAATATCCTGTTTCATTCATGGAAGATAAACGTGAAATAATATTAGACGGAGAAGCCTATTTTGATGTTGCCCGTAACGAAAAGTGCCCGTTCATAGTACATACTCATGCAATGGACATAGAAGTATTGGGCACAAAATTTAATGTAGAGGCTTATGCTAAACAACAAAACTTCGAAGCTTCTTTAATACAAGGAAAAATAAAAATCAAATCACCTTCCGACAATAATATTTCACAAGTTTTATTACCTGACTATAAGAGCACCCTAAAAAATGGCAAATTAGTGATAAGCAAAATTGAAGATTATAATATATATCGCTGGAAAGAAGGATTGTATTGCTTCAAAAACAAATCGTTCATAGAAATAATAAAAGACTTGGAGAAATATTATAACCTGAAAATTATAGTAGACAAGCCTAGCATTACCAACATAATATTAACAGGAAAATTCAGAATCTCTGACGGCTTGGATTACGCCCTTCGGATATTACAAAAGGATGTACCTTTTATTTATAACAAACATACAACAGATGACATCATTTATATAAAATAATAAGAATATTAACTCAATAACACGGGAGAAACAAGCCTATGAAATGATACTAATTGAAAAACAAAAGAGCTAACAGATATTTGCCCTATCTATCAGCTCCTGCCTAACACAATTTTTATAAAATCGTATTAATAAATCAGTTACAAATATATGAAAAATATTTCTTTATTGGATTTTTACTGCAAAAAAAATCCAAATTCAAAACAATTATTTAGAATTATGCGAACATCTATATTCCTTTTGTTATTCTGCTCATTTAGCTTAATGGCAAAGAATGCAAATTCTCAAAATGCCAAAGTTACAATTAATAAGCAAGATGTCAGACTGGAATCTATATTGAGTGAAATTGAATCTCAAACCAATTACTTATTCATCTATAAAAAAAATGTAGATGTAAATTTGCACAAAAGCATCAGCGTGAAGGCCAGACCGGTTTCTGAAGTATTGTCCATATTACTACATGAATCTCCTATTATTTATAAAATAGAAGGAAACCATATAATACTCACTAAAAAAGAAATTACCCAAACCCCGACAATAAAGAAAATCACCGGAGTGGTAACAGATAGAGCCGGGGAGCCTTTGATCGGAGTTACAATAACAGTAAAGGGTATATCACAGGGATCAATAACTGATATAAACGGGAAGTTTTCATTATCAGCCGACATTGGTGATGTTCTTCAATTCAGTTATATAGGATACATTCCACAAACAATAAAATTAAAGAACTTGAATAGCTTAAAAGTCTTTTTAGTGGAAGATGTTAAGACCTTAGACGAAGTAGTGGTGGTTGGTTATGGCTCTCAGAAACGAACTAATCTAACAGGAGCAATTTCGACCGTTACATCTCAAGAGCTTGTAGACAGACCGGCCAGTAGCGTTACACACATGCTACAAGGACGTGTACCCGGTCTCAATATCACCACTTCTTCCGGTGTACCGGGTAATACTGCAAGCTTTAATATCCGTGGTACGAACTCAATCAACGGAGGCTCACCATTGGTGTTAGTCGATGGAGTTGAAGGGGACCTTGACCGTGTAAACCCTAATGATATAGAATCAATTTCAGTTATAAAAGACGCCTCCGCCGCTGCTATTTATGGTGGACGTGCTTCATTCGGAGTTATTTTAGTCACAACAAAATCCGGTTCTTCTGATGGGAAAGTACAAATTAGCTATAGTGGGCGTGTTGGTTGGACAGAACCCACTACATCTACGGATTACGAAAACCGTGGTTATTACCATGTTTCTTTGGTTGACCAGTTTTACATTCCCAATAACGGGCGTCGCTATACCTCGTATACAGAAGAAGACATGAAAGAGTTATGGGAAAGAAGAAACGACAAGACAGAAGATCCTGCCCGCCCTTGGACCGTATTGGATAAGAGAAACGGACAGAATGTATACTTATACTACGCCAATACGGATTGGTGGCAATACTTGTTCAAAGACAAGAAACCATTGCAAAGCCACAATATTTCGATATCCGGAGGAACAAACAAATTGAAATTTTACCTTTCGGCAGGTTATAATAGTGAAGAAGGAATGTATCGAAGAAATACTGACAAATTCAGAAGAATAAATTTCCATTCAAGGATTTCCGCAGATATTACTGATTGGCTTAACATTAGTAACAATACTGAATTTTTCAATTCTAATTATACTTATCCTGGATTGGGAGGCATAAATTCGAACATATCTCAAGCCCAGAACCATGGTTTGGCAAGTTTTCCTACCCAAAATCCTGACGGGACAAGCCTTTATACTACTTCACTGACCGACTATGCCATTATGGACGGTTTATTAGTCATATTAGACAGCGAAGGGTTCAGAAATAAAACTCGTAAAGATAACTTCAAGACCACTACAGAACTTACATTAAAACCATTGAAAGGGTTGGAGGTAAAAGCTAACTTGACATACATGCTCTATAACCAATACGACATACGCCGGCAATCTAATGGAACATATTCCAAATATCCGGGAGAAACATCCATACTTAATACCGGTAATTTCCAAAATCAAATGTTTGAGCAATTTGCCCCCAATGAATATTGGGCAACGAATGTATTTGCCACATACCAAGGTTCTGTATCCAACAAACATAATTATAAAGTTACAGGTGGTTTTAATTATGAAACTCGTTACAACAAGACTGTTCGTGGCACAGGATATAATCTTCTTTCCGATGTTTTGGATGATTTTAACCTGATAGGAGTAGATCCTGCCACAAACCAAAAACGGATGGAAGTGACAGGAGGGCAAAATGAATATAAACTTGCAGGTTTTTTCGGACGTATAAACTATGACTACAAAGGGATATATTTACTTGAACTAAGCGGACGTTATGATGGTACCTCTCGTTTTGCTTCTGGTCATCGCTGGGGATTCTTTCCTTCTATGTCTGTTGGTTGGAGAGTCTCGGAAGAAAAGTTTTTCAGCAATATGAAAGACTGGTGTAACAATTTAAAGTTCAGATACTCTTTTGGTAGTTTAGGAAACCAACAAGTTGGCTATTATGACTATATCCGCACTATCAGTATAGGAACTACCGGATATTTATTCGGAGGTGCGAGACCATCTTACGCAGATATTTCCGCTCCCTCTGCCGACAATCTGACATGGGAGACTGTACAACAACATAATGCTGGTGTGGATATGACATTTTTGGACAACAGATTAACTTTCACCGGAGAATATTATATTCGGGATACAAAGGATATGCTTACCGCCGGCATCACATTACCCGCCGTATATGGCACTTCCGCTCCTAAAATGAACAGTGCAGATATGCGTACAAAGGGCTATGAACTCTCTGTTGCTTGGCGAGATCAGTTTAAGTTAGGCAACAAACCTTTCTCTTATCAACTGAGTTTTACATTCAGTGATTACATCAGTGAAATCACCAAATTCGACAACCCCGACAAACTATTAGCTAAGACTTATTATGAAGGAATGCGGATTGGTGAAATATGGGGATATCGCGTCGATGGCTTCTTTGCGACCGATGAAGAAGCTAAGAACTATGAAGTAGATCAAAGATCTGTAAACACCACTATCAATAGTTCATCGGGTGAATACCGGGGAGTACGTGCCGGCGATTTAAAATACCGGGATCTAGATGGTAACAAAACTATAAGTATCGGTGAAAACAGAGTCGGAAGCTCCGGTGACCGCGAAATTTTAGGAAATAGTTCTCCACGCTATCAATATGGCACTAACTTGGCTTTCCAATGGTATGGATTTGATTTTAATATATTCTTCCAAGGTATCGGCCACATAGATTGGTATCCAGGAAGAGAAGCCCAAGCATTTTGGGGATATTACAACCGCCCCTACGGAACATTTATTCCGAAGGATTTTCAAAAATTATGTTGGTCAGAAGATAATCCCAACGCTTACTTCCCCAGACCTAGAACAGCTGTTGCCCTTACAGAAAATTCGGAACTTTCAACAGTGAATGACCGCTATCTTCAAAATATTGGTTATTGTCGATTAAAAAACCTGACAATCGGTTATTCACTTCCTAAGTTTCTGACTAACAAAATAGGCCTTGACTTAGTTCGTCTTTATTTTTCCGGAGAAAATCTTGCTTATTGGTCACCGATAAAAACCGACTATGTCGACCCGGAACAAGCCAGACAAGGCGGAACTTTGAAGGTCTATCCTTGGCAAAAAAGTTTCACATTTGGTGTTAATATTAACTTCTAATTAATTTTGACTATATGAAAAATAACATATTCTTACTCATCGCAGCTTCAATATTTATATTGAGCTTTAGTTCATGTGATGATTTACTTGATGTAACGCCGAAAGACAAAATCACTCCAGAAACGTTCTTTTCTACCGAAGCTGATTTACAGGCTTTTAGCACAAATTTCTACAATTCTCTCCCCAAAGACAGAGATCTTTATAAAGATGATGCCGATAATATAACTCATAGTACTCCCAATAGCGCGGCAACAGACTCCCGTACAGTTCCAGCTTCAGGAGGAGGCTGGGAATGGGGATACTTACGGCGTTTCAACACTCTATTGCAATACTCTGTCAATTGTAAGGATAAAACGGTCAGGACACGTTATCAAGCATTAACCCGTTTTTTCAGAGCATATTTTTATTTCGAAATGGTAAAAAGATTTGGGGATGTCCCATGGTATGACACAGAATTATTCGTTTCTGAAACAGACCAATTAAACAAACCGAGAGACTCTCGAGAATTGGTCATGAAAAATATATTGGAAGATCTCGATTTTGCCATCACCAATCTTTCTACAACGCCTTCTGTTTATACAGTAACAAAGTGGACAGCATTGTCTCTTAAATCCAGAGTTTGCCTTTTTGAAGGCACATTCAGAAAGTACCACAATTTAAATCTTAGCACTAATGCCGATTTTTTCTTGCAAGAATCTATAACAGCCTCTAGAGAATTAATGAAGGAAAGCAATTATACCTTATATACAGAAGGTGGAACGAACCAGGCATACCGAAAACTCTTTACTTCACAAAATGCTCCAACAACGGAAGTAATTATGGCAAGAAATTATAATTTAACGTATGATATATACAATACAGTTGGTACATATCACACAAGCGTAGGTGAAGGACGTCCTGGAGTGACTAGAAAAATTATAGCTAGTTATCTGATGAATGATGGTTCCCGGTTTACAGACAATCCCAATTGGGAAACTATGACTTTTGTAGATGAATGCAAAAATCGTGATCCACGTCTTACACAGTCTATTTGTACCCCAAGTTATCAGCCCATAGTATCAAACAGAAAAAATATTCCAGACCTTAATGCTTGCGTGACCGGATATCAGTTAATTAAATATGAAGATGAAGCAGTAGGAGGAAAAAGTGATATTGATCTCTTCTATTTTAGACTTGCAGAAGTTTACCTTAACTATGCAGAAGCTTTAGCTGAAATCAACCAATTAACTCAAGACGATTTGGATATTTCTATCAATAAATTGCGCGACCGTGTAGGAATGCCCCATCTCATCATGAAAACAGCCAATGCAAATCCAGACCCCTATTTATTAGCAAACACTACCGGCTACCCAAATGTCTCCGGCGCTAATCAAGGGGTAATCTTGGAAATTCGTCGTGAAAGAACAATCGAATTGCTTTCTGAACATTTTCGTTATGATGACATCCTGCGCTGGAAAGCCGGGCAAAACATGAAACAAGCCATATTGGGTATGTATTTTCCATCTCCCGGCGAATATGACCTTAACGGTGACGGACAAAACGATATTTGTCTTTATACAGACACAAAGCCTGGTAATGCACAAGGTATAACATACTTAAAGATAGATTCCGACATTAAACTTTCTGATGGAAATAAAGGTTATCTATCTCCTCATAAAGGCCTCACGCTTTTCTGGAATGAACAACGTGATTATTTTTACCCAATACCCTCTAATGAACGTCTCATCACAAATGGTGCACTTACGCAAAATCCGGGCTGGGATGACGGCTTAAATTTTTAGTCGAAAATATTCAATAGGAAATCAAGTGGAGCTATTGCAAGGATGCAAGTTTTAACTCTCTATTTATGCAATAACTCCGCTTTTTCACCTGAATTCATTTTCAAACTTACCATCTCACTAATATATGGAATTATAAAATACTAATAATTAAAACAAGACCTATGAACTCTAAAAGAAATTTCATTTACAACTTCTTTCTTCTTTCATTTTTTTTTATTGGTTGCTCCAATTCAACAATAGAAGATGAACCAGAAATGCCTCCATTTAACAATGAAACGCCATCCAACTCTCTTTGCGTAGCCCAATTCAATATTCGCTATGACACACCTGAAGATGGACAATACGTTTGGGCAAACCGAAAGACAATGGCAAAAGAAATCATCACATCACATGATTTTGATATCTTTGGCGTTAATGAGTGTCTTTTAAACCAACTGAATGATCTGTTAGAATTAAAACAGTATGAATACATAGGTACAGGTCGTGACGATGGAAAAGAAGCTGGAGAGTTCTGCCCTATTCTTTACAAAAAAGAAAGAGTGGAATTATTATATCATGGACAATTTTGGTATTCAGAAACTCCGGACAAGCCGTCTAAAAGTTGGAACTCTTTTTGCAACCGAATCTGCACATGGGGTAAATTCAAAGATAAAAAGACGGACAAAGATTTTTTCTTCTTCTCATCGCATTTTGATCATGTCAGCAATGAAGCACGCGTCAACTCCGCAAAGTTACTTGTTCAGAAAGTACAAGAAATAGCAGGAGATCTGCCTTACTTTTGTACCGGTGATTTAAACTGTGACCCAGATGAAGAACCTATTTCCTTTATTCTAAATTCCGGACTATTCAAAGATTCTTATAGCATATCAGAGACTACCCCGAAAGGTCCTGCAGGCACTTTGCATTATTGGAATTTCGATTTCAACCCAGAACATCGAATCGACTATATTTTAGTGGAAAAAAGCATTAAAGTTCTCTCCTTTGAAACCATTACGGATGATGCGCGTCAAGGACGATTTTCTTCCGATCATTATCCTATTATGATAAAAGCAGAATTATAATGAGGACAAATTAACGTGAGCCTGACATAGTGAGTGCCCATAGACTAGCAAACGTCTGCATACCAAGAAGGGGCCTCACTTCTGTTTACACATTCGATTGCCGACAGCTGTTAATAGTTAAAAACAGTTGCCAGTATAGTTTTTGTCAAATTTGCACACAAAAATATTACCATAACACAATACATATGACAAATGAATTTGCAGAAAACAATTAATACTCAAAAATATATGAACTATAAAAAATGGATTATCGGATTATGTATACTCAATATACTACCAGCTCTCTCTCAAGAATATAACATAGAAAATATTCATATTGATGGCTATATCGGCAATCGCATTAACACCTGCATAGAACATCGAGTAAAATCCCAAAATACAGACCACCTAATCGAGCCTTTCAAGCATCGAAACGAGGATCATCTCTGGCAATCTGAATTTTTCGGAAAATGGCTACTCGGGGCAATAGCTTCATACCAATATACAAAGGATAAAGAATTGTATAATTTGATAACAAACAGCGTAGAAAAGCTCATGAACACCCAAACAAGTGATGGATATATAGGAAATTACAAACGAGAAGCACAACTGACCAATTGGGATATTTGGGGAAGAAAATACACTTCGCTCTCCTTGCTTTCTTATTATAGGCTCACCGGCGATAAAAAAGCCTTGAATGCAGTTGAACGACTGATAAACCATCTCATGGAACAACTACAAATACATAATATTAATATTGCTGCAACCGGTTATTATTTAGGCATGGCCAGTTGCTCCATTTTGGAGCCTGTGGTTTATTTATACGATATTACCAGAAATCCCCGATATTTATCTTTTGCCAAAAGCATTGTTTCTTCTATCGAACGGGAAGGGAGTTCTCAACTGATAACTAAAACATTGAGAAACATTCCTGTTTCTGAGCGTTCCGCTTTTCCAAAATCTTGGTGGTCATTCGAAAATGGTCAGAAAGCTTATGAAATGATGTCATGTTATGAAGGGCTGATAGAACTTGGCACCATAGTAAATGATCCTTTTTACATAAGAATTGCAGAGAAAGCAGTAAACAATATCCAAGAAGATGAGATTAATATAGCAGGTTCAGGAGCCGCTTTTGAATGCTGGTATAAAGGAAAGGAGAAACAAACATTGCCTACATACCATACCATGGAAACTTGCGTCACATTTACTTACATGCAACTATGTCATCGCCTGCTATGCAAAACCGGCAACTCGTTCTATGCAGAAGAATTTGAACACACCATGTACAACGCTTTGATGGCAACCATGAAAAATGACGGCAGTCAAATCTCTAAATACAGCCCATTGGAAGGTCGAAGACAACCCGGCGAAGAGCAATGTGGTATGCATATAAATTGTTGTAACGCCAATGGACCAAGAGGGTTTGCTCTAATACCCAAAACGGCTTGTACAATAAAAGACAACCACATTTATCTCAACCTCTATTTACCTTTACAGGCCACTATTTCACTAAATAAAAAAAATAAAGTTCATTTAAATGTAGAGAGCGATTATCCTATACATGGTAAGGTAAATGTAAACATAGGAGTACAAAAAAAGGAGAAATTCACGCTTGCGTTACGTATACCGACTCAAATAGAAAAGATGAAAGCCTATATAAATGGAGAGGAGCAGGAAATAACGCATAAAGGAGGCTATCTATACATAGAACGTATCTGGGAAAATGCGGATAAGGTGACACTTGATTTCAAGATAGAAACCAAAGTCGTAAAACTAAATAATTCTCAAGCCATAGTACGCGGTCCTTTACTTTTCGCACGAGACAGTCGTTTCAACGATGGTGATATAGACGAATGTGCAACCATTAAGTGTAACAATCAAGGTGTAATACAAGCGAAAATTAAAAAAAACAAAACAGGAACCTTCCCTTGGATCACACTTACAGTTCCTGCTGTATTGGGTACGGATTTAGAAAACGTAGAAAACAAGACTCCCAAACTTATCAATTTTTGCGACTTTTCTTCTTCTGGCAATGATTGGAATCCCAATGGGCGTTACAGGGTATGGATACCACAAACATTCCATGCCATGTCCGAACCTTATAAAAAGTACTAAATATGATAGCCTGGCTTGAAGGAGAACCAGCCATTACAGAATATTAATCGTGTTATAACAATGAAAAAATACAATAAAATAAAAAAGATACTATTTGCAGCTATTTGTGGAGGGTTATTTATCGCCTGCCAACAACCACATAATGTCAATGACCCGCTACAGGTCCTTTGTTTAGGAAACTCTATTACAAAACATCCGATAAAAGAAGATATCGAATGGTTTTCCGATTGGGGTATGGCTGCTTCCAATATAGAATATGACTATTGCCATCAATTGGAAAAGATGCTTTGTAAGTATCATCCGAACTCAACTGTCACCCCCTTAAACATTGCATCTTGGGAGCGTAATCTATCATGCGATATTGACTCCCTAATTGGATCTTATTGCAAAAACAAAGATATCATTATTATACGTTTAGGTGAAAATGTACAAGATGTTACCACTTTTCCAGATGCAATTTCACGACTTGTGAAATATTGTCAGAGCAAAGCAAAGCGTGTTATTATTACCGGTTGTTTCTGGAAAAACGACAGTAAAGAACGGAGCATCATTCATGCCGCACGAACCAACGATCTTACTTACGTGCCACTCTATTGGATAGATAATCTATATAATGTCCGCCCACAAATAGGCGATACACTTTATGACATAAATAAGAAGCCATATGTAATCACTCAAGATTTTATCATAACGCATCCCAATGATGAAGGAATGCAAATGATTGCAGAGACTATTTGGGGAGTAATACGTTAATTTAACACACCCCTCTACATTTTATGTGATTCATGTTTCTTACAGAAAAAGCACTTCTTCTTTCTGCGAGAAACTTAGAATTTCAAACATACTTTTAACGATTATAATAATATGAAACACTTTAACAATATCCCTATAGTAACAATACTCTTGTTTTCTTATATCCTATCCTTATATTCAATAAAGACACACGCATCTGCTTTGACTTCCGAACACGAAATCTACAAGGGATTTATTAATCCACCACAAGAAGCAAAACCAAGAGTATGGTGGCATTGGATGGACGGTAATATTACGGAAGAAGGAATCTATAAAGACTTATTATGGATGAATAGGATCGGAATAGGAGGATTTCATCAATTTGACGCTTCCTTGTATACCAAACCGATTGTCAAAGAACGGCTTGTATACATGACTCCCAAATGGAAAAAAGCCTTCCGCTACGCCATCCATCTAGCAGACTCTTTAAATATGGAAGTCGGTATAGCCAGTGCTCCAGGATGGAGCTCAACGGGAGGTCCTTGGGTAAATCCTAAAAATGCTATGAAAAAACTAGTGTGGCGAACATTCACGGTAGAAGGTCAAAAAATGTTTTCCGGGAAACTACCAAGCCCATATACCACGACAGGAGAATTTCAAAATATCCCCATACGAAACATGAACAACTATACCGAATATTACGAAGATATTGCCACTATTGCCGTACGATTGCCAAGCGAAGAATTATCGTTAAATGAGTTAGATGCTGAAATAACTTCAAGTGGCGGTAATTTCTCACTACATAAACTTACAGACGGAGATTTTACAAATGCCGAGCTTCTACCGTTCAACCCATTTGATAAATATGGTTGGATAGAATATTCTTTTCCCAAACCGCAAACGATAAGAGCTTTATCTTTTGTCAGTGGCCGTTTGCGTACAGAATGGCGTTCAGAATCTCCTCAAACAGTAAATTTTCTACAATGTAGTGACAATGGGGTTGATTATCGGATGGTTTGCGGAATTCCGGATGGAGGTAATGCTCAGCAAACCATATCTATTCCGGAAACAACAGCACGTTATTTCCGGGTACTTGTTCCTAATCCTACAAACAATGCTCCGGGTACTCAAATACCAGAATTTGTATTACACCCGACTGTAAAGATAAATCACACAGAAGAGAAAGCGGGGTTTTCTTCTCCGCACGACCTGATAAACTATCCAACACCGGAAACAAATACTCCCATTGATAAAAAAAATGTTATTATATTAACGGACAAGCTCGACTCGAACGGCATTTTAAAATGGAATGTCCCAGAAGGGAAGTGGCGCATTTACCGTTTCGGCTATTCACTTACAGGTAAACGCAATCATCCTGCCCCAGCCGAGGCTACCGGTTTAGAAGTGGATAAACTTGATCCGGAAAGTTGGCTTTCATATTTTCGCACTTATATGGATATGTATAAAGAAGCTGCCGGCGGTTTTATGGGAAAACGCGGAATCCAATATATTATAACGGATAGTTACGAAGCGCATTGGCAGACTTGGACCCCATCGTTACCTAGCTTCTTTAAGCATAAATATGGATATGATTTATTACCTTGGTTGCCTGTTTTAACCGGCGAAATCATAGAAAACACAAGTGAAAGCGAGTGTTTTCTTCGCGATTGGCGCCTGGCTATCGCAGAATTGTATCGTAAAAATTATGACCGCATAAATTCTATTGTAAAAGAATATGGTTTAAAAGGACGATATACAGAAGCTCACGAAAACGGAAGAGTATATGTAGGTGATGGAATGGAAATAAAAAGAACGGCAACATTCCCCATGGCAGCACTTTGGATGCCTAATTCCGGTGCCTGTTCATCACAACAGATGGGACAAGCGGATATTAGAGAAAGCGCTTCAGTCGCCCATATCTATGGACAAAACATTGTAGCAGCTGAATTTGGCTCTGCTATAGCCCACCATGCATATGCATGTTGTCCGGAAAACATTAAGCCTATCGCAGATAAAGCTTTAGCAAACGGATTAAATCGTTTTGTTATTCATGAGACATCGCACCAGCCTGTGGATGATAAAATACCGGGACTTGGATTAATACAATACGGGCAATGGTTTAACCGCCATGAAACTTGGGCTGAACAAGCAAAAGTATGGATAGATTATCTTGCGCGCAGTAGTTATATGCTTCAACAAGGTAATAATGTGGCAGACATTTTATACTATTACGGAGAAGATAATTGTATTACAGGTTTATATGCACATACTCTTCCGGACATACCTGCAGGATATGAATACGACTTTATTGACCCATATGGATTTGTGCATGATATCAAGATGGACAAGAAGTGCTTGTTAGCTCCTTCCGGACGAAAATATTCTATTTTAATATTAGGAGAGAATACCAAAGTAATGTCACTCAAAGTATTGAAAAAAATAGCATCTTTGGTAGAAGAAGGTGTTGCTGTTTTAGGCAGAGAACCTATTTTTCGCGGAAGCAATTTGGATAATGCTGATGAATTTAAAGCGTTAGTAACTTCCATCTGGCATACCAACCGAAAAAACGTCTATACCGATACTCCTATAGAAGAAATCCTGGAATCAACAGGTGTGCAACCGGACTTTATATACCGCAATAATAAACATATAACTTTAAAATACAGACACCGCTTGCTTGATCATGGTCATATTTATTGGGTCAGTAATCCTTCTGATAAAGAGTTATATACGGAAGTTTCTTTTCGGGTATCTGGATTGAAACCTGAAATTTGGCATCCTGAAACCGGACTTTCAGAGGATGTTTCTTATGAGATGAAGGACGGACGGACTATTGTTAAATTCTCAATGGTACAAAATGATGCTGTATTCGTTGTATTTATAAAACCCACTAAACGTATAAAACAAGAGATTCCTTTACCTCACAAAAAAGAATTAACTACAATTGATTCTAACTGGACTGTAAAATTTCAACCTAAAATAGGAAATTCCGAATCTCTTTTAATGGATAGTTTAGTTTCCTTCACCGACTACTCATCTCCTTCCATCCGATACTTCTCTGGAACTGCTACTTATACTAACTCTTTTATTATCAAACCGGAGAATTATAAAAAATCGGATAAGCTATTACTTGATATGGGATCAGTTAAAAATATTGCAGAGGTTTATGTGAATGGAAAAATATGCGGCACATTTTGGAAAGCTCCTTTTATTGTTGATATAACCGCTGCAATCAATCCTGGAGAAAATACTCTGGAAATAAAAGTCACCAACCTTTGGAGAAATGGACTAATAGGTGATCAACAAAAAGGTGTAACTCCCCAATATTATACATCCTACCATTTTTTCAAATCTGATTCGGCATTACTACCTTCTGGATTATTAGGGCCTATAAGATTAATAAAATATTGACACATCTCATTCTTTAAGAGAGTATCTGAAAATGAAGTGACCCCTAAAAGTTAGACAAAAAATTTTAGGAGTCACTTCATTTTCAGATACCCTCTTCTCAATTATATAATATTGCAAACAGTATCTATAATTCGAGTTACTACAGATGAGTTTTTTGTTCAGCCAAATAGCTAATCCGGCTTCTTACTTTAAACTTTCACAAATTTCCGTATTTGCCCTCTTCAATTTCTGTTCATCCAGTTTTATTACTTTGCGGTCGTATGTCATCAATCCGTTCACTTCGATCTCAACATCTGTAGTCTGTGTATAAACAGCAGCCGAGAATCCACGTGCAATCATATCCTTCAGCATATTAGCATACTTCAGATACTCATCAGTAGCTTCTTTGGAAGTACTAAACTGAACATACCCCCAATTACGATTCGGCTCCCAAAGATGCTCCTTCAGCACTAAACCAATTCCTCCATACTCTCCGAGTACAGTTGCACGCTGTGCGTCATATAAATACATCTCCGGACCGGGATAATTATGCAAATCGAGCATATCACCACAGGTATAATGATTACCTCCACTGGCAGGATTCACTAAACGGGAAGGATCATATTGCTTTGTCCATTCTGCTATTTCAGGGGTTTTAAACTGCCCCCAAGCCTCATTGAAAGGTACCCATGTGCCAATACAAGGATAAGAGTAAAGGCAGTCGATAATTTCTTTCCATTCTTTACGATAAATAGCCTCTGATTCAGCAGACCGTTTAAATTCTGTTCCCTCAAAATACTTCCGATTCTGCCACTCGGGATTCTTATCGCCACTCGGCATGTCCTGCCACACAATAACCCCTAAACGATCACAATACGTATACCAACGGGCAGGCTCTACTTTTATATGTTTGCGAATCATATTATATCCAAAATCTTTTGTCTTTTGAATATCATATACTAAAGCCTCATCCGAAGGTGCTGTATACAAGCCATCCGGCCACCAGCCCTGATCTAAAAGACCAAATTGAAACAAGTCTTTATTATTCAGTTGCAGACGCACAATTCCATTTTTATCACGCTTCGTTGAATATTTACGCATGGCAGTATAGCTCTTAACCTTATCGATCAACTTATTTTCTGAATATAGACAAATTTCCATATCATATAAAAACGGAGAATCCGGAGACCACCACTTTACATCAGACGGCATAGCAATCTCAACCGGAATACCATTTACGGAACTTCCTACAGCCACCAACTGCTTTCCTTCTAATACCTTCACCTCCAATTTATCTGAAAGCATCTGATGATCTGTCATAACCTCTACTGTCAACTTATTCCTGTCAATATCAGGAGTCGTTTTGATATTGACAATCGACCGGATTGGCACGGGTTCTAGCCAAACTGTTTGCCAAATACCACTGACAGGAGTATACCAGATACCTCCCGGCTTACTAACCTGTTTTCCTCTAGGCTGAGGACCTTTATCAGTCGGGTCCCACACTTTCACGATCAATTCATTTTCCCCATTCAGCAAGGCAGGCGTGATATCAAAAGAAAAAGGAGTAAATCCTCCTGTATGTTGTCCCACCTTTACCTTATTTACCCAAACATCCGCTTTCCAGTCAACAGCCCCAAAATGCAATAAGATCCTATGTCCTTTCCATTTGGAGGGAACCGAGAATTGACGCTGATACCAAAGTTCATTCTTCTCCCCAAGGCTTTTCCCCACTCCGGACAAGCTTGATTCTACAGCAAAAGGAACTAAAATCCGACCATCATAACTTTGTGGCATAGCTTGACCTACCGGAGAAATAGCATAATTCCACAATCCGTTCAGATTTATCCAGTCAGCACGTTCCATAATTGGGCGGGGATATTCGGGCAACACGTTTTCAACATCTATTTTCGCCGCCCATTCCGTCATAATTCGACCGCCAACCGGTTTCCACTGTGCAAATAGATAAACACTATTAATAAGTATCACTAAAGAACATACAATTTTTCTCATCTACATTATTTCTATTAAGAGTATTTTTACTAGGTCAAGTTATTCCAATATAATATCAAACTGATCGTAAGGTGCCGTACGATGTGCCAGATGCCTGGTCAATTTTGAAATCCCAAACAAGGGAGAATAAGTACGTACTTTGATCGTTTTACCATCCGGCATAAATTCCAGAATACGAAGCCAGCCATCCCCTCCGTTCCCTTCCGGACCACCTCCTACATATTGTACATTAAACGTCATTTGTGATACATCTTTCCCGGCACTGTTCTTATCCACCCGATAAGCCACATTATTCTCATATTCACCGGTACCTTTTCCCACATGTCCGCAAAGTACGAGACGGATATTGGAAGAAGGATAAATAAGTTTCTCCCAGATAGCCTGCCCCGAGTTTTGTGGAGAAATCTTATACCCATCTTTCGTAACACGCTTATTACCTATATTAAGATAAGAATGAGTGATAAAAATCACCTTATGATTCTTGTATTCCGGCTTGTTTACCAAATCTTTCGCCCATTGCAGCACTTCATCACGAGGCACAAACTCTACTGCTATGACCAAAATCTTTCCCCATCCCGGCTCATCAAACTCAAAAGCCGAATTCTCTAAAGACGCCCTGCCTTCACGATTAGGAAATTCACTGACACAGATATTCCGCCAGGTAGAATTACGCTCAAAAGGAATATAATCAGGAAAATAAGTACGACCGTTTTCTGCGGCTTTGTATCCATAATCATGATTGCCTGCGGCAATAATATAAGGTACTTTGTTATCCAGTCTTTTCAAAGCCTGCGACGCTGCCTCCCACATCTCACGACTGGTCTGATTTAGCATCTTACGGTTTAACACATTGTTGTCATTCTGTTCTACCAAATCCCCCGTACAAAGGACAGCTTTAATTTTAAGTGGTTCTATGTTGTCCGCAATCCATGCAGTGCAAAGATCAAAAAGCGGCTGGTTAATATCATACTTGGTATACCCCTGTGGATCACCAAGCAAAATCATAGAAAAGGATTCCGGATCGACCAGCTTCTGGGGATCAGCCCGATGCTGCGCCGAGACAGCAATAGCAGAAGCGCACAATATCCCGGCCAATAAATAGTTGAATAGTTTCATAAGTTACTCTTTTTCTTCTTCGTTTTTAAATACAGGTGCACGAGATACGGATGCCGGTGTGCCATTAGTAATATAAGGCCAGCCATCACTGCTCCATTGTATGCGGTCACACATCAATTGACGACCATTATCTATTTTCGCTTTCTGCCAGGCATGATAGAAGAACCAGTCATTACCCTCGTCATCCGTGATAATTTCGGAATTGTGTCCGGTTCCGGCAAACAGGTTATTACCCTGTAGAATTACCTCATTATAACTACTATTTTCTTTCATCACAGTACCGTTTTTACCCACATAAGGACCTTCGATATTTTTAGAACGCCCCACCACTACACGGTACGTACTTCTTTCCTCTTCACAACAACTACCCGTAGAGCCAAATAGATAATAATAATTCCCGCGTTTATGAACCATGATGCCTTCTATTGAAGGACCCGCTATCTTTTCGGAAACAGCCCCTTTAATGGATAGACCGTCAGCACTTAACTCTACATAACGGATACCTCCTTCATAGCCTTTAGAAGTACTATTATAACTTCCCCAGAAAAGATACTTCTTACCATTATCTTCAAAATAACAAGGGTCGATGCACTGCATAGTACCAGAATTGTAGTCAAGAAGTTTTCCGTGATCCGTAAAAGGTCCTACAGGAGAGTCGCTGACCGCCACCCCGATACAACTATTCTTAGGCAAGTCCCAGTGCCCGAGAGTATAATAGAGCACATATTTGCCATTGATATAGTTAATGTCCGGAGCCCATAAGCGAGTGTCCGGCTGCCAGTTCGGTTTTTGCAGAAAGGCTGCCCCAGCATAAGTCCACTGTGTCATATTAGTAGATTTGTAAATCGGAATATAGATATTATCCTGTTGGGTAACATACAAATAAAAGTTCCCGTCTGCCGCATGAATTATTGTCGGATCAGGCAACTGTTTGCCGACTATAGGATTGGAGAATGAAACAGGGTTAGGTGTACTCCCCCCACCCCCATTTCCATTACCGTTACCCGGTCCATCCGGTTGTTCGTCAGAGCCACCGGAACATGCCATGATACACAATGCTGTTGCAATTAAAAAAGATAATTTTTTCATATATACTTTATTAGTTAAAACTAAGATTAATTTATCCAACCTTCATTCTGTTCCAAATTCGAGTTCATTTCCATTTCTTTAGCAGGAATAGGCCAGCTCCAGCACTGATCTCCCAACCAGTACCAGGTATAAGTCGTTTCACCCCACATCTGCATCAGACCGTTACGATTATTATCAAACTTCTTATCTTTCCACGTTCCCCAACGCAATTCATGGAAATACATGGAATCTTCGCCACCGATTTCCCAGTAATACTCATTCCGGATACGTTCACGCAAATCACTCTGCCCGTTAACTTTCGTAGCAGGATAAGTTGCATTATTCAATTCGACATGCCCTGCACGACGTCTTACTTCATTAACACATCTGATTGCTTCGCTTTCATGGGTACTTCCCCATTCATTTAGCGCTTCTGCTTTCAGGAGCAATACTTCCGCATAGCGTATTAATGGAATATCCAATCCATAAGTATCACGTTCTGTCTGTTCCAGACCTTCAGGTACAAACTTTCTCCATAGATAGTAAAACTTATCGTTTGTATCAGTACGGATATCAAAAGGCTCTGCACTGTCGGAGCCACGATAAGGCCAACGCAATGTATAAGTATGAGCTATTCCAGAAGAAGCACCATTGTATTGTGCGTAAGGGGTAATGACAGCCATTTGCAGACGTGGATCACGGCTCTCGTAAGCTTTTTTGATACGTGCTTCATTGCCACTATCCAGATATTTGCTCATATCGGCCCCATAGGCAGTCATACGTTCCTTTTCTGCCGCGGACAGTCCGTCACGTAGAAAAAATACCACACGTTCTTTTTCTTTCATCGTACTATAGCCCGGCAAGTAGTTATCCCAATTAAATTTTTCTCCGGTCGCCGTTTCAAAGGATTCTACAAAATGCGGATTAGGCAAATAGTTATTCCACATAGAACCTGCTGTACAACGGTTGCCGTAAGTGATGTTCCTTGTATTGGAGTAGCCGTATTGCTTGATGCATTGCACAGAGAATATCATTTCTTCACATTGTTCATTTGCTATTTTCAACAACTGCTTATAACTGGTAGCACCGGCCTTAGTATATAACCCGAAGCCACAGTCAGCCACAGAATTAAAATCATCAACCGCCGCCTCCCAATTCTTCTGCCACATATATACTTGTCCGCGTAATGCATAAGCAGCTCCTTTGGTTACCCGTCCATAGTTAGAGTCACCCGAATTATATTTACCCGGTAGATTGGGTTCATTCACACAATCTGTCAGATCCTGGAGTATAGCCGCCCAAACATCCGCTTCTGAAGAACGGGCTTTGTTACCGTTTTCAGGACTCGTGATTGCATTCATATATAACGGCACTCCTTTATACAAGATATTCAAGCGCATATAAGCAAATGCACGCAAGAATTTACATTCGGCGATAGCCCGTTGCTTCTCTCCGGTCGACATATCAGGAACCTGACCAATATTATCTATCACATCATTAGCACGATAGATAAAAGTATAAAAACGTTTATAAATATCACTGAACAGGCCACTTGAGGGAGTAGCTGCTCCTGTACAATTAGGCATTCGCTTAATCCAGTTCTTGTCTGTATCCATCACAGAAGAATAAGCATCCCATGGAATCCGGTGCGAATCCAAAATGCCGGAGTTAGGACAATATTGATCCAGAAAGACATTATATACACCGATAACAGCCTGTTCGGCCAAAGTTGCTTTCGTCCAGATACTACTACCGCTTATGTTATTGGTAGGAGTAGTATCTAAAAAGTCCGCACCGCATCCAGCCATAGAGAAAGACAGCAAGGCAATAGATGCACATCTTACTAATTTCCGAAATATTTTTATTTTGTTTTTCATCATAAAATCGTTTTAGAGTAAGTTTAGAAAGTGATATTTACACCGAATGCATATTGTCTCATAGTAGAATATCCCACTGCGGTACGCATTTCCGGATCCATTCCTTCATACCCGGTAATGGTAAATAAATTTTCACCGGAAGCAAAGAAACGGATATTCTGTGCATATACTTTTTTCGACAGGACAGCAGGCAATGTATATCCGATAGTCAGGTTCTTCAGTTTAATATAATCCCCTTTTTGCAAATGTACTGATGACTGTGTCATACCACTTTGGTCGTTACCGGAGTTATTTGTCAAACGAGGATTCTTTGAACTCAAGTTCGTGCGCGGATCATTGGGATTTTTGGGATCAAAGAAATAGTGATCGTTTGCTATTGCTTCCCCGATAGCATATCCTTTGATGGTAGCACTGCTGTTCAATGCCAAACGATAGTAGTAAATCTTGAAACCTGCCGCACCGGACCAGTTCATGGAGAAATCGAAGCCTTTCCAATTAGCGCTTGCCTGCAGACCGAAGTTATACTTGGGCACATTGGAACATCCCTGAAACTCATTATCAGCGTCATTACCATATACACCGTCGCCATTTAAGTCAGCATAGATGTAATCACCATACCAAATGCCACTCTTACTGACGTTCTGACGCGGATAGAACTTATACCCTGCCCCTACCATAGCATTCAGCCATTTCATGTCGTCTACTGTACGGATCATTCCGTCTCTCGGACCACCGTTGATATTGACTGTTCCATCTGCGTTAAAACCGTTTCCACTGCCCTTATATGGTTGCAACATATAGTATTCATTAATCATTTTACCCTCTATTACACGGGTAGATCCTCCGGTAGAGACATCGCCGATATTGGTTTGATAAACACGGTTCCCGTTTTCATCTGTCACCCAGCCACGCTGCAACTCTCCTTTGTATTTACTGACCTTGTTCTGGTTATAGGCAAAGTTACCGGATACACGATATTCTACTTTACCGATACGGTCTTGCCAATTCAGGGTCATTTCAATACCGCGGTTAGTCACTTCCGCAATGTTCTGACGAGGGCCACTGGCTGTCCCGAGAGACATATACATATCAGGGCGATATAAGATTCCATCCGTTACTTTATTATAAAATTCAGCCTCAAACGTCAGACGGTTTCTTAAAGTTGCAAAGTCGATACCAATATTCGTAATGGCAGTACTTTCCCACTCCAACAGGTTGTTGGAAATAGAAGTAATTGCCAAACCATTATTAAGGCTACCTCCAAACGCGTACTTTGCCGAGTTGTACACAGCCTGCCATTCATAGTTACCAATCGCATTGTTCCCTAACTTACCCCACGAAGCACGTAATTTCAGGTTGTCGATAGGAAGTCCTTTCATAAATCTCTCTTCACTGATTCTCCACCCGGCAGAGAAAGATGGAAAAAGCCCCCAGCGATTATCCGGAGCAAAACGGGAGGAACCGTCATAACGCATATTAACCTCGAATAAATAACGGCTGTCGAAAGCATAGTTAATACGACCGAAGTAAGAACGGGATGTAAATTCCTCACCTGTACCACCTATGGAAGAAGGAGTAGTAGCAGAACTTGAATCACCCACAGACGAATCTATTAATCCAAGTTTGGCAGTGTCGGTAGTCCGTTTGACAAAACGTTCTTCTTCAAAGCCCAATAACATACCAATATCATGCTTATAAAAAGTCTGGTTATAATTGAGCAAGTGCGTTAATTTCCAGTGGTTCTCACGGACATACGCCATACGGGTATACAAATCGGCAGGATCTTTGGGGGCAGCTATCCACTGATCTGTACTAAAACTATATTTCCCATAATCCGTATTTACGGACATCGATTCATAACGATAATCCTTATAGTTCAGATTAACATCGTATGAGAAGTGTTTCAGAAACTTCACGTTGGCATAGAAAGTAGTGAAGAACTGCGTGTTCTTGATATGCCCTTCCGATTGCGCCATGTCCCACAGAGGATTGTGAGATTGCGGATCTTCCTCGTTCGCTTCCGGCGCACCATATTTTCCGTCATAATATGGATATACGCCCGGTATCATCTTTTGAGTATTAATATTGGTGAGTGAACCGGTATCGCTTTTCTTCTGGTCAGTGTGATACCCCCATACGCGAGTACCAATACGTAACCACTTAGTAATATCCGAATAAACATTGGCACGCAAAAAATAGCGTTGGTATCCGGTATCCTTGATTAATCCCGGATTGTCAGTATAAGATATAGAAAGATTATATCCGGTACGTCCCTCCTGTCCAGTGACGGAAAGCGAATGTTTCATCATCCAGTCATTACTATATATCTCATCGTACCAATCCGTATTGGGATAAGCTACATAATTAGGATAGCCGGAGGCAGAAATGCCATTCGGATCTTTTTCAGCTTCACGCCATTGATTGATGGTAATGTCGCTGAAAGGAGCAGATTCTCCTATATTAGTAGCAGCTTCGTTCATCAATTCCATATACTTGGCGTAGTTAGATACTGTTTTTATCAGTTTGGTAGGTTGATTCAGTGAAAAAGTAGCATTGTAAGATACGCTGACCTTTCCTGTTTGTCCGGTTTTGGTAGTAACCAGAATAACCCCATTTGCCCCCCGGTTACCATAGATAGCACACGAAGCCGCATCTTTCAAGATAGAAATAGAAGCAATATCATTGGGATCAACATTATTCAGACTTTGTTCCATCCCATCCACCAACACGAGTGGTGAAGAACTGTTCAGGGTACCTACTCCCCGAATATTGAAAGAAAAGCCTTCATTATATGGAGTCCCGGAGCTTTGCATCACCTGCAAACCGGCTGTCATACCGCTCAACGCCTGCGAAGCACTGACCAAAGGACGGGAAAGTGATTCCTTTTCCAAATTTACCGTAGCAACCGAACCGGTCAGGTTCACCTTCTTTTGTGTGCCATAACCAACCACTACTACTTCTGAAAGCATTTTCACATTCTCTCCCATTACAATGTTGAATGTCGTCTTGCCAGGCGACAATGAAATTTCCTGCGTGTCAAAACCGATATAAGACACTTGCAATTTCTTAGCGTCCTCCGGTATTTCCAGTTCAAATTTCCCTTCCATATTACTCACCGTGCCAATATTAGTACCGGGAATTGATACCGATACTCCAATTAACAATTCATCATTGACATCGCTGATGACACCATTGATACGCCGTTTCTTATCCGATTTCTGAACGACAGGCCGGGTGATAATAATATGATTATCTTTTATTTTATAAATCAACTCCTGCCCTTTCAGAATCTGATCCAGTGCCTTGCTTATCGGTTGATTATCTACCTTTACAGTTACCTTACGGGTCAGGTCCACATCATTTTTCTCATATACTAAGGATACATTTCCTTTGACCTCCAACTCCCGGAACGCTTTGCGCACCGTTACGTCCTGCAAATGTAAGGTCACCTGTTGTGCATGAACCGACAGTGGAAGAACTGCAGCTAATAGCACGAAGAACATGCATTTGATGATTTTACTCATTGATTTAAGTTTTTATGTGTATATCTTTTGTTACTAACTCATTGTTTTACAATATTCTTATTTAAACATTATCCAGGATTGCGAACTAGCCTCATTATCCGCATTTTTAACATTGCCGTTCGTTTCCCAGTCGTATCTACCGGCTACCTTTCCTAAAGGCACCCCTCTACTATCATCCCGAATAACAACAGGACTATGATAGTTCTCACCAAACACAATGGCATCCGTACAACCCACTTCCTGCAATGCCACAGCAACTTCCCGTAAAGAAGAGCCATCACTAAAGACATTCCAAGCTGCTTTTACCGAGTTATAAGAATTCGTAAAACGATTACTTACAAAAATGACCAAGTCTCCTTCTTCCGTGATACCGACAGCCCGACGTCCTACAGGTTTACCATCAAAAGTCCAGATGCTTACCGGATTAGCAGCCCATGAATTACTTCCCGACAATGCTCCATCCATTCCTCTGTTACGGGTCGAAGTATTTCTTCCTTCATTAGTGGCAAATGTCTTGTAAAGTTCTGCATTTTCTCCGGCAATCATGATCTGCCCTTTTTGCAACGGATAGGAATATCCACTGACAGCACTGGTTGGAGACCACTGTACCCCATTGGCAGCTTGTTTGCCGGCTCCGCCGCTGGTAAACTTATACAAGTTATTATCTATCACTTCTGCATACGAAATCTCCGCTTTTCCATCAGCTGTAATTCCCAGAGTTCCCGGACAATACTTCAAAGAAGTAGATAGGTTATATCCGAGACGCGGTGCGGATAGCAGCCCACTATCATTCCACCCGAGGCTATAAAATATCGGTACCCAGAATTGCCCGGACAATCCCGGAACAAACAATGAATAATCCATATTATCATTCATGATAGCTGTTGTACGATGTTGAGCAGTGGGTTCAGCCCATGTTACATTGTCTTTATTCATATCCCAGCTAACCTTCATATTTATTCTACCGGCAGGAATAGTTATCAACCATCCCGTATTACCGCTCCTTCCATGCAAGTTTTTATTTTCATAGACAATCATGAAATCAGGAATACAAATACTACTGTGTTGGCTTTTTAGATCAGCAGTAATATTTTTCCAGTTTACCCCTGCGTCAATAATTCCATTTACAGCACTCAACTGATATTTTTTAGTCATGTTGTTCGTATTGTCTTTTACAGTAATAGTAAGTGTGCTACTTAGGTCAACAATCAGGTTCCCATTTTCATCTTTTTGACTGGAGGGATCCGTAGAGATGATTTCTGCGTTATCTGCCAAAGTCGGCATCAACACTACGTTTGCAAATACAGTGTTTTGTTTGAAACGTAACGAAGCGATGCCATTAATAAAGTTAGCACTAACCTGCTCTGTGTTACAAGTAGCCGTTACACCTCGAAGTAGCTGAGTAGAAGTGCTGAAAATGGTATATTCGATATCATCTGCTCCATCATTCACTTTAATACGGGTGATACCGCTGCTCAAGTCCAGTACAGCATCAGTAGTGAGCGGATCAATGGGCTTTGCCCATTCATCCGCCAGTTTGAGTTTCACATTCACCGCACTTTGGTCGTCCAAAATGCGAAAATCTAAGGCTATGACCCTACTGTTCTGGTCAATAAGACCATTTATCCAGTTCCCTGTGCCATCTTCTGCCTGTATGGCTACCAATGGTTCTTTTACGTACCCCGGATCTTCGGATAAGACAACACCTTTCAGTTCATCTTCTCCGCATGACGTGAATATAAACACAAGGAATGTGCTTAATAGAAAATGTAGTTTCTTCATACAATATTATTTAAATAAGAAATAGCTTATTTTCTGTTATTCCTGAAAACAATCTTTATCCTGCATGACTAAACTAAAACAGCTGTTTGTATACCTTATAACTTAAAAAAGAGTGTCGCGCTATGCTCTTTTACAATCCTTCTTTTTACCATTCATAGAGATTCAGGTTAAAATATGCTTTATTGGCCTATTCATTAATATGACAGCCAGATTAATAAAAAGTATAGTGAGAAATGATTTTTTTATTCGTTCAGCCCTTCAACTCATCTTTTTATTAGTGAGTTTGGTCATCTTACATTTTTTCAATACCTTGCCCCCGAATTATCCATCGGAGAAACAGAACCTGTGAGTATTCACCTTAATATATTAACTAATAAATCAAATATACGATTTCTGAAAGACATAATGGAAAAAAACCTGGAAACAGAGATTATCGAGGCCCTGAAATCGGGTAAAGAGGAGGCATTCCGATACATCTATAAAACTTACTATACAGATCTTTGCCGGATAGCGAGAGGGTATTTGACAGACTCTTATCTATCAGAATCTATAGTAGAAGATTTGGTGTATAGTCTATGGGAAAACCGCTCTAAAATAACAATTAACACCTCATTGAAGAACTACCTTTTCAGAAGTGTAGCCAATAAGTGTATCAATTATCTTCAGCTTGAATATGTGAGAAGGGAAACGGCCTGCTCGTCAGAAGACCTGGTCATTTACAGCGATTTATGGTCCTTGGGCGAAAATCCGGTTGAGCATTTAGAGGGTAAAGAGCTACATTCTATTATCCAGAAGACGATTGACGGCTTATCTCCGGAAACCCGGAAGGTATTTTTATTGAGTCGTTTTGAGAACAAAAGACAAGAAGAAATTGCCGAAATCATGGGAATCACTATTCATACAGTGAAATATCACATGCGAAGTGCACTGGATAAGCTGAAAGAAGCAGCAAAATCTTATCTTGCCCTGATTGTAATGTTTATTACGAATATATTTAATTAATATTAAAAAGCAAAGTAATTCACTATACTTCTTCTATTGACAAACTGTCCTGATGATAGCGCAGGTATATGATTTTCAATAGATATTAAGTTTAAGATGGTATGAAAGAAGAATTTGACAGACTGATATATGATTTCCTCTCGGGAAGTATCACCAAAGAGGACTTGCATAAGTTGAACGAATGGATATACTCCGATCCGGAGAATCAGAAATATTTTGAACAGCAGAAACGAATCTGGCTTCTGTCTGCCGAGTATAAAAATGTATCTGTACACGAGGAACAAGCCTATAACAGATTTGCGAAACGAATCCGCAAACATAAGAGTGCTCCGGCAGGAAAGATGAGAAGAGCCTTATTTGTGAAGTATGCAGGTTACGCAGCGGCAATCATTATATTACTGTTTACCACTCCTTTTATAATTTATAATTTTACAACACCTGATGATTCTTTGATTTCCGAAGTATACGCTCCAAGAAAATCGAAATTAAAAATGAAGCTTCCTGACGGTTCTATAGTGTGGTTAAACGCAGATTCCAAGCTTTCTTACTCCGAGAGTTTTAGTCGAAAGAATCGCAATGTCCGGCTGGAAGGCGAAGGGTATTTTGAGGTAGAGCATGGAGAGCATCCATTTGTTATACAAACAGACTCCGCACAGATCAAGGTACTGGGTACTAAGTTTAACGTTAAAAATTATGGTGATGAGAATTATATAAAGGTATCACTCCTAGAAGGTTCCATTGTCTTATTGTGCATCAACCAAGAGTTTATAATGAAGCCTAATCAAACGATGACAGTTAATAAGCTTGACCAAACTTATAAGCTGACCGAGAGTGCTGACTATGCTGAACAGTGGATCAACTGCAAAGTATTCTGGGATGAAGTTCCTATGTCGATCATTTCTAAAGAGTTGGAGCGCCAGTTTGATGTGACATTCGCATTTGAGTCAGAGCAACTCAAGAATTTGATTTTCCATGGAAGTTTTATTATAGAAACAAATAATTTGGAGAAAATATTGGATATTATGTCTGAAACAAATAAATTTAGCTACTCAATTGAAAAAGATAAGGTATATATCCATTCATTGAAAAAATAAGAAACGATTAAAGAATCTTCAAAAATAATATCATGACCGCACAAGAGTTTTTTAAGAACGATCTGTTTGCCGAAAATGCAGGAGTAGTACTGCTGGAAGTACGCAAAGGTTACAGTAAAGCCAAATTAGAAATAAAACCCGAACATCTTAACGCAGGTGCCCGCACACAAGGAGGAGCGATCTTCACATTAGCAGATCTGGCGCTTGCCGCAGCTGCCAACTCGCACGGTACACTAGCTTTCTCTCTCTCGTCCACTATTACTTTCCTACGTGCCAGCGGCCCCGGAGATACTCTCTTTGCCGAAGCACGCGAACGCTATATCGGCCGAAGCACGGGTTGCTATCAGGTAGATGTAACGAATCAGAACGGAGATTTGATTGCCACTTTTGAATCCAGCGTATTCCGGAAAGATCAGAAAGTGCCTTTCGAAGTTCAGGAATAAAAAAAACAGGAAGGTGTATTAACACTCTTAAAAGTCTACCTTTTAGACGCGGATAACACGGATGACACGGATAAGAAGATAATAAATCCGTGTTATCCGCGTCTAAAAAATAACAGGTTGACAGGTCAAATTACTTCTGATATGCCTTCGTTTTTTCTATATATTTATTTAACGACAGAAGTCAGCGGATGCCGGTTGCCGGTCACATTATTCAGGAATGCTTTAGCGGAACCGAAATTCAAGAACAAGTCCAGACGGACAGGAAGATGGTTCAAATCGTCTGTCACAAAGAAAGTAATCACCTCCTTCTCTTTCCCTTTCTTATCATATTCAACTAATGAGAAGATCAGACAACGGTAAGTCACTCCATTTTCCGCTTTTACATTTTCTTTACCACGATAAATAAGCGTCTGTTCTTCCACTTTACGGCCTGTAGCCATGGGGAACTTGATCTTATCTCCCACCTTATAATCTGCAGGGTCGTAAGAACGCGCTTGCGCCAGAATGCTCAACATATCGTATATACAGCGGCTATCACTATCTTCAGATTCATTAAACGCCCCATCCCGGTAAGTACGCTTCTGATTTACCAGGCAAAGACCGTCCTTATAAGAGAACCAAGCCTCATCGACCGTGTAACGTTTTCCCTCTTCGGCACCTTTGCGGAAATAGCGCGGTTCCAGTTTTTCACCGATCACACAAGTCAGCGTATCGCGCATCTTGAAAAAGAAATCCGCCCGTTTACTGCCCAAAGCAAGCAGGTTAATCCGGTAGGCAGGTTGTGAATGATAAGTAGTAGCATTCGTCGTCAGACTGGCAAGTCCGGCTTTCACCCAGACAAACTTCCAGTTAAAATATAAATCATACATTACGTGTTCGCCGGATTGAAACGCATCATTCTTCGCTTCACATTGAGCACTGGCTGGGAGGGCGAAAGCTCCCATCAGTAAGGCCACTAATCCGATAATAAAATTGCGTCGAACGCTAACGACGGCGGTTCTGACTATTTCGTTCCCGATCCTTTTTCTTCTTGTCTTCATCTGGTTTTTGTTTTTTAAGTTCATCCAGCTTTTGCTTATCCAGCGGAACTGCATGAATATCCCAACTTTGTTCTAGATCCCAGTTGGCTTTCGGCTCTAAAATCTGATTATAATAATACACCTCTTCGGGCTGCACCCCTTTTTCAAAATTGCCGGTATCCCATTCACCGTTTCCATTCCGGTCGTTAATCAACCGGGCGGAGTACTTACCGGGATTTAAGTAATAAAAGTCGGCATAACCTCCTTCCTCTACTCTTCTTCGGCGTACCACTTTATCCTGCGCATCCAACAGTTCAACGAAAGCATTAGGTTCCGCTCCCGTCACCACAAACGTGATTTTGGCATATTCTTCCAAACTACGCACCTTGAACCCTTGTTTTATTTTGTCTGTAAACAATCCGTATATACCATGGAACGCAGTCGAGTCTACCGAAAATTCATATTCCAGTGTCGGCTCCCAATCATAATACAGATTGAACCTCTTTAGATTCACAGAGTCCTGTTCAAAGTCGAATGGTATATCTTTCCAGAGCGTATCTACCTTTTGCCGTAGATGGATGGCCGCAGTATCGAAACTGGCTATCGGTTCTTCAAAACTCAAAGAGATAGAACCATATACATCCATTGACGAAGGAGCACCGACATTATAAAGATAAGTCAGACTCATGGCCAGCGTATCCTGCTTGAAGAGCAGAGAATCTTTCACCCAATAATGGATCGTATCGTTCCGCTGATTCTTTTCGATAACAAAAGCATCCTTTTCATCGAAGTTCAAGCCTTTCAATACAGGCAAAGTATCTGCCTTACCTGCAAAATAGAACGTAAACTTCTGCGGAACCAGTCTTTCCGACTTGATAAGGTATTGCGAATAATTGAGTTCCTTAAAGGCACGGAGGATGACATCATCCGGCAAATAATGCATATATTTCTTCTCAACAATCGTGTCATAAGTCAATGAATCCACCCAAGCCGTATCCATGCGGATACGTTCTTCCATACGAGGGATAATCAACGAGTCATGGAAAGCGATCATCTCGCTCTTCTGATTAAAAGTGAAGTTCTGGTCGGCATCCATCAAACCGTAGATACGATACTTGCCGGGAGCTATACCCCGGATAGAGAAACGCCCACGGCTGTCCGTACGTGCCACACGGTCGAAAGGCAATTTGTTGAAAGCCGAATCGTTCAAGTTGGAATGTAGTCCGACAAGCATACCTTTAATAGGCTCCAGGTTAGAGGCATCGAGCATCGTTCCTGCTACTTCCATCGTATCGATTTCCGTACCGGTAGAGAACGTAAATGCAAAATTCCCTAGCGGGTTACCTTCATTATTGTCGACAATTGCATCCGAGAAGTCAATCGTATAGGTCGTGTTAGGCTTCAAAGAGTCGAGTAGGTTGACTTGTATTCTCTTGCCGGAAGCCTTGATTTCCGGTTGCTGTATCTGGGGAGGAGAAACAACGACTTTTTCGGTTGCTTTCTCCAGCTTAATAAACTCATCAAACATCAAAGAAATTTTAGTCCTTTCATTATTCAGAGCGCCCGCAGCAGGAGTACTACCGATGAAACGGGGCGGCGTCTCATCATAAGGGCCTCCGTCCGGCCGTCCAATACTGGCGCAGGAATATAACATAGCTCCCAGCGTTACTACCGGAAGCACCTTGCGAACTATTTGCTTTATCTTTTGATTCTCAAATTGTAACATGCTGCAAAATATAGTGGAACGAAATAAAAGTAGCAAGTGAAGTAAATCCGGATAGGCAAACGGATTTATCAATGTGCCTACACTAAATAAAAACGAATATGAGTATACAATATGACCTTTACGACACGCCTGACATTCAACAAACAGGCGACGCACAACCGCTTCATCCCCGCGTAGTATTCAAAGGAACCGTCGATCAGGAAGAATTTCTAGACCGTGTACACAAATTCACAGGAATAAGCCGCAGTTTACTGGCGGGCGCCATGCAGTCTTTCCAAAACGAGTTGAGAGATTTGATTGCCAACGGATGGATTGTGGAACTGGGAGATATCGGATATTTTTCAGTGTCTTTAAAGGGACCTCGTGTAATGAAGAAAAAAGATGTGCACGCACAATCTATTGAGCTGAAGAATGTCAATTTCCGGGTAGGCAGCCAGTTTAAGAAAGAAGTAGGCCAGCAAATGAGACTGGAACGTGGAGAATCGATGACTCGTCACCATGGGAAAGGGCACAGTGAAGAAGAATGTTTGACAATAATCAACCAGCATCTGAACAAATATCCCTGCCTGACCCGCACCGACTATAGCCGATTGACAGGACACGACAAAAAACGTGCTTTGAAAGAACTGAATGCTTTTATCGAACGTGGACTCTTAATCCGTTATGGAACAGGTAAACAGGTGGTTTATGCAAAGAAAACAGAAAGTTAAGTTAAAATCATCTAGCAGAATTACCTAGAATTCCAATTCTGAACTGAACAAAAAAAACAATAATTCAGTGTAGGGTTCTTTTTATATTAATCATATTTATACTGACTTTTAGTAAATCAGAACTATCTATGAAATTATAAAACAAGTTTACTTGCTTTATCAATATTTATTGCTACTTTTGTAGCGGTTTCCTTTCATACGTAGAGAGGAACATTTTATTTTTTATAGAGAACGATTATTTATTGCATTCAACCATAAATTCGGCAAAAATTTACCGCGAATGGCAATAAGTGATGTCAGGTCTCGCGCACACTTCTGTATATAATTTGTTTATATACCCAATGGGCGTGGGACTATCACTTATGTCGCGGAGGGTCTTTGCCGAGCCTATGGTTAACGAGAAAAAGCATTTGACTTGTTGAACTATCTTTCAACTTTATCCGTTGACGAAAACTATACCTTGTTAGATTACATCCAAATGGCACGTCTTGAATATGCACTTGGAGAGCTTGAGTATAAAACAACCAATGATACAGAAAAAGTAATACGACATTTTAGAACCGCCCTCCAACATCTGGAGAAAGGAGGGTTCGACTTAAGTATAAGCAAGTGGACAGAGTTAGTCAGCCTGCGAACCAAAGAAGACACGGAATAATTCAGAATCATAACCCTTACCAGTATATATAGAAGATAGACAACAAAGCGAAAAAGATTGCTTGTGCAAGTAGTCCTTTCGTTCTATCTTTGAAGAGGATGCCTTCCCCACACTTGATACCCCAATACCTTAATCGGCATCCTCTTCTTCTATCTTTCTGCCAAATCTTTTTTACATAAAATTCCCCAATACAGCAGCATTCTACTTATTAACTAATTTATTAACGCACAATTCTTTTTTAGCTTGGTCATGAATTTCGGAAACCATATCTTTGCGTCGTGATCACAAAACAACAATAAAACAGATTAACTAACTATTAAAAAAAGAAAGACTATGGCATTAAAGTATGTTGTCAAGAAAAGAGTTTTCGGCTTTGACAAAACAAAGACTGAAAAGTATGTAGCACAGAATGTAATTACCAATACGGTAAATTTCAGAGATTTATGCAAGGAAGTATCCATGTTCGGTATGATTCCCGAAGGCGCAGTGAAACACGTGATTGACGCACTGATTGATGCGTTGAACACGAACCTAAACAAAGGATTGTCTGTGCAATTAGGTGACTTCGGATGTTTCCGTCCGGGCATGAACTGTAAAAGTCAGAATGAAGAAAAAGATGTAGATGCCGATACCGTTCGACGAGTGAAAATCGTATTTACTCCGGGATATAAATTTAAGGATATGCTGGATAATGTAAGTATCTACAAGACGGAAGGAAACGGCGGCACCTCTTCCGGAAATGGAGGGGGAAATAAACCGGAAAATCCGGACGAAGGCGGTAGCGGTGAGGCTCCGGATCCTGCAGCATAACGTATGAATCATATCTATATATGTATTAGTTATACGCAAGTCTACGTATAAACAGCGTATAAGAACTGACTAATATAACAGCCAATTTTTATTAACGTGAGATACCTTTTCCACCGCGGTGGAAAAGGTATCTCACGTTTTTACTGATTAGAGTAAGTAAAATACTCTATTTTCTAGCTAATTTATTAAAAACTAGCCTTAATTGAATGATTTTTTGACCTTCACTGAATAAAATATTCCCTATCTTTGACTCCCGAAATTCAAACCTAATACAAAAAACCCATGAAGAAACAACTACTCTCTTGCTGCTTGGCTGCATTGGGACTGACAGCAATTCAAGCGCAAAGCTTCAACGAGTGGAAAGATCCGGAAGTGAATTCCGCAAACCGCTCCGCTATGCACACTAATTACTTTGCTTTCGCATCGGCTGATGAAGCTAAAGCCGGCATTAAAGAAAATTCCGCAAATTTCATGACCCTGAACGGTCTTTGGAAATTCAACTGGGTGAGACACGCAGACGCACGCCCGACCGACTTTTACCAGACTAATTTCAACGACAAAGGTTGGGATGATCTTCAAGTTCCCGGTGTTTGGGAGTTGAACGGCTACGGTGACCCTATCTATGTCAACGTAGGATATGCCTGGAGAAGCCAATTCAAAAACAACCCTCCGCTAGTGCCGACAGAAAACAACCACGTAGGCTCTTACCGCAAAGAAATCATCCTTCCTGC
>PPYF01171791.1_pt1 | contig 43197 bp, 37 predicted proteins | sample 1559871 | NCBI WGS metagenome assembly PPYF01 (sample SAMN08240021, study PRJNA423297) | Human gut metagenome, whole genome shotgun sequencing project.
CCTCGGAAATCCCCTTATTTCAAGCCCTTTTCACACATTACTTCTGAACCCTTGACATCAACGCTACACACTCGACGTGAGAAACTTAGGCTATTTCCAAATATATCTACAAGCACTGTAAAACCTTGATTTCATGTATGTTTTACATTAATTCTATCTACTCACCACTATCATTTTCGACTAGGCTATTTTTGCCCTTATGCTGTATGTAAGAAATCATTTCATCTATTGTGGCTAGTCTATCATTCATCATTAGTGTAACCTTAGAATACCAACCCAAAGCCTCTGCGATTTGTTTCTTTTCATCTTCTTTTTGAAGTTCTTCACTACATTTCTCACAGGCATTAAGCTGTTCAAAAGAACAAGATCCAAATGCAGCATGACTCACATCTTCAATTCTATGTAAACTTTTGCAAACATCACAATACACATAAATCGCATCATCCAATAATGGAACAAGTTCCCCCTGCTTATAATCAGCATTTAGCTTTAAGTACATCATACATAATTCCTACCTTTCTTCTTTTGGTAGTACTATATATCACTCGTGAGGCACATAATAGCAAGTCATTTATTATACAAAGATGAAGATAATTATCCGACTACTTTTTCTTTGAGCTATACTTATTTGCGCTGCGGTGCTTTGTCCCCTCTTCATCTACCGTGACATTGCTTCTCTGAGTTTTTCTTTTTTGCACTGCCTCAAAAACTTCCTTAGAGATGATTGCCGGGTTATTATCACTGATTAAATAATATGTACTATTCTCATCAGATTTCAAAAGCTCCGCTTCTCCGATATACTTTCGTTTGGTTAGCGTCAACTCAACAGTTCGTTTGTTCCACTTATCCTTGCCGGTTGGTGATTTGATACCTAGATTTTCTAGTTCTTTCAAGATGCCTGTTACGCTTTTGCCACCAAGATACAAGTTGAATATCTTCTGAACAATAGTTGCCTGTTCCTCATTAACAATTAATTTTCCGTTCTCATCGCTATCATATCCGTAACATTTTCTATCAGCTAATTTTGAAGTTCCGTATTCGACCTTCTTCTTAATACCCCATTTGATGTTTTCGCTTCTACTCTCGTTTTCTGCTTGTGCCAATGCCTCCACGATGGAAATCATCAGCTGGTTGTCGGTTTCAGCGGAATCCAGATTTTCTTGTTCAAAAATAACACGAACATCGGATTCTCCTAGTATCTTCAAAGCCTCGAGTGTATCAACAGTATCCCTGCCAAACCGACTAAGACTTTTGGTTATCACTATATTAATTTTCTTTTGCTTGCTATCTTCAACCATACGAGCAAAATCTTTTCTTAGAGATTTGGACTTACTGGATGCAATATCAATATAGACATCAACTAATCTCCAAGTATCCACTGTAGCCACAAGCCTAGTAAGTCCGGAAATCTGAGCAGTAAGACTATTCAATTGTTGCATGTCATTTGTACTAACCCTGCAATATATTCCAACCTTCTTTTCAATTCTAGAACGTACAGCCGGAATATAGTTTACTTTCTTTTCCATTTTCACTCCTTGTGGCTAATCAACATCAATTTCATTTTATCTATGATGAATAGCCTATTTTTCTTCAAACCACACATATACTCTAGTGAAAAATCAATTTACAATCATTCCGTCAACTTGCCATCACATCTTAACAATCCTATCTCCACAACCTACCCGTTTTCAAGCTGTCAACTCGACCCTACGGCATTTTAGCCGTGGATATGTTTAGTTCCTCGATTACAACTAGCATTTTTCCTCGGTGTCTTAAACCTCTCTCCATCTAAATCATCCTTAAAGCCAGTCTTATATACAAAGGTAAGCTTATATGGATCTACATTGCCATTTCCATCTATTTCTCCCACAATTACCTTGTCTACAATACTTTCAAATACATACCTATCAAATTCTTTTAAGACTTCCTTTCTTTCAAGCATGGTTTTAAAAGTCTTCATCCTATTTTTTATTACATTGTTATTTTTCAAGTTATATTCCAGAGCTTCTTTTTCTTTGCTTTTCTCTGAATATTGCTTCTGTAGAGATATATATTTCTCTTCATATAGTTCACTATCTATTTTTTCTTCTAATCTTAAGTCAACTAAGGAATTTTGCTTGTTTGAAATCTTAGATATTTCTCTTTCTAGTTTCTTGATATTTTTCTCTAGTGTATTATCATTTAAAGTTGATTCTATTAATTCTAAAAACTTATTTACAATATCTTTATTGTTTGAAGTAAGCTGTCTATAGCTCTCTAGAAAGGCCTTCTCTATAGCAATTTCCTCTATCCCCTTGCTATTGGGACAATATTTCTTACCTTTCTTAGTTCCTGTTACACACTGCCAGATAACCTTATTATATTGGGAGTTACTGTGCCATGTTCTTCTGGACAAATTTGAACCGCAGAATCCACATTCCAGTAGGCAAGAAAAAGCATATTTCCTACTAAACTTTTCCCTTTTTCCATCTTTTGATTGGATAGTATTTCTATTCTTAGCTCTCCTAAGTCTGATTTCCTGGGCTTTATCAAAATCATCTTCACTTATAATTGGCTCATGATGTTCTTTTATATAAAATTTATCTTCTTCACCAAAATTATCTAGTCTTCTTTTAGTAATAGGGTCTACTGTAAAAGTTTTTCCCATTAGAAGATCCCCTTTATATTTTTCATTCTTTATAATTCCTAAGACAGTAGTTGCTGACCATTTGCTAGAACCTCTAGGAGATCTGTAGCCAAGGTTTTCTAACTCCCTGCATACTACACTTCCCCCTGCCCCTTCTAAGTATCTCCTGAAGATATATTTTACTATTTCAGCCTCATCTTCATTTATGGATATGGTTTTACTATTCCTATCATAATCATAACCTAGGCAGCCATGAAATCCTACTAATTCCCCCCTTTGCATTTTCATCTTCAAGCCTTTTTTTACATTAGCAGAAATATTTTCTACCTCCTGCTGGGCAACTGAACTAAGGATAACTAAAAGCAATTCTCCATCTATAGTTAAGGTATTAATATTTTCCTCTTCAAAAAATACTGCTACATTTATTTCTTTTAGCCGTCTTACATACTTTAATGTGTCCAAGGTATTTCTGGCAAATCTAGATATAGATTTTGTAATTACCATATCTATATCTCCATTCATACAATCATTTATTAACCTTTGAAAATCCAGTCTTTTATCTATTTGTGTGCCTGTGATAGCTTCATCTGCATAGATTCCAGCCATGGTCCAATCAGAATTCTCATTGATTAAATCAGTATAATATTTGACCTGGGAATGATAACTTTGAAGCTGATCTTCACTATCAGTACTAACCCTACAATAGGCTGCAACTCTTTTTAAATTTATCTCTATTCCATTTCTTCTACCGTTTAAAAGACCTTCCCCTTTTATTACTTCTACCTTCTTCATAATCTCACCTCACTTTTGTATTCTTCTATACAATCCTATTCTACCGCGACTAGTTAAATTTAGCAGGTCAAATCTGAAGAAATATTATATTTTTCCATAAGAAGCTTTTTAATCTTAAAGTATTCTTGCTTGTTTATTAGCTTTTCACTTAATAATTGCCTGAGCATGGCAAGCTGAATGCTATATTCTAATATGTCCTCCATCTATTCTTCCTCCTTTAAAATTGTTACCAAGACTTTCTTTATTCTCATAGGACTACTTAAGTCCCCCTATATATAACAGTGAAAATATGACCCGCTTGATTCGCTATTTTAAAAAAGTTTTTAGAAGATTAAATAAAAAATGGACACAGAAAAAGCGGCTAATCCACGCTGACATTTCTTCCAAAGTGCGGTAATATTAGAATATAAATTAAATACTTAGCTTAATACCTGCTTTTAAAAACTTTAATGAGCAAGCACAGTAAGTGTACGGACACTTACGAGAAAATTGATGAAGCGAACCCTTTTAGGTTCGCTTCTTTTTATCCAATTTTCTACTTGTTCCTATCGGAATGATTTAGGGGACACCCCTAATACCCTGTTCAAAAATAAAAATAAAAGGAGGATTTATATGACAAATAGGTATAGAAATGAAAGAATTGAAATCAAATTAACCAAGGAAGAAAAAGAACTTTTTATGAAAAAGCTTGAACTCAGTAAATCAAAATCAATGGCTCATTTTATTAGGAAAAGTGTTCTTGAAGCCCTTATATTTGTAATTGATATGAATATTTTTAGAAGGCTACAAACTCTTATAGGAAAGAATTCAAGTAACATCAATCAAATTGCAAAGAGAGTTAATAGTACAGGCATAATATATAGAGAAGATATTGAAGATCTAAAAAAAGAGAATGATGATATCTCAAGGGAAATAATTAAAATTCAAAATATCCTGACAAGAAAATATATGAATAAGTTTATATAAACAACTGAGTATAATTAAAAATCTTCTTCAAATATTCTCCAAAATAGAGGAAAATAATATATATAATAATTACACAAAAACTTTAATAGATAACTAATAAATATGGGTCTTGTTGATAATTAAAAACCAAATTATCCACAAGACCTACATTTCTACTACTCGATTGTATATTCCAAAATATTAACCATAAAATCTTTATAGCTTAAATTTTTTGTGCACAAATCTACATAAATCTAAAACTTAAACATATATATTTATTCTTTAAAATTAAATAGATAAAATTTTAAAATTTATTAAAACTCATTAAGAGAATAGGTAGAAGACAAGATCTTTCGCCTGTCACATATAACTATAAAACTACTTGTTCCTCTATAAATTCTTCAAAGCTATCTATATCGTCAAAGGCTACTTCATTGCCTAGAGCCTCAAAGTGTTTCCTTCCACATTTAATTTTAGCACTTTCCAATGGTCTTAGAGCATCAAACATAATATCAGCCTTGGTTTCCAATACAAAGTAGAGCTTATCCTTGCCGTCTATTTCAATAAGCACTACCCAGTCAGGGTTATAAGTACCTAATGGGGTTGCAATAGTAAACCAGTTAGGCAACTTTGCGTAGAGCTTAATGTTTTTATTGTTCTCAAAGCTGGTAGCAAAGCTTTCTTCGTTAGCACTATCATAGACTACATACTCATATACAGACTTCTTGCTTTCTATCATATTCTTGGATAAGTAGCCTGTAAGCTCCTCTGTTTCAAAGAGTTCTTGAGCATAATACTCGTCGTCACCTATCTTGGTGTATTTAATACCATCAACTATCATATGCCTCATTTTAGCTGATATTATCTGGACTACCTGCTCCATATACCTTTGAGGATTTTTCTTGAACAAGTCAATAGTCTTGCTTTTTAATAGTATCTCCACAATAGTTTTCCTTGTTAGATTAGTTTCATTCTGCAAATAGGCAATAATATCCGGTATATTTTCCTGTAGGTTATTCAATCCTACTGCATATCTATCTGATTCCTCAGCTACTACACCACCAGCACTTATATCAAGCCCAGCTTTGGTATATATAAGCTTTGCAGAGCTTACAGATAGGCTGGTCTGCATTTCTTTGCAACATTCGTCTATTAGCTTTTCGCTGTCAAAGTCTACAGAATAGGTGGTCTTATACTTAATCCTATCCCATAAATCCTTGAACTCAGGGTCAAGGTAAACCTGTTTATTCAGCTTGATGCTCTTTTTATCGCTATTATTCTTAATATTAAGAGTACTACAAACTTTTCTTGCAAGAGCTGTAATCTCTACTTTTACAGGTTCAAATTCTTCAGATATCTTTATGTCATTATTCTGTATGGCAATCTTTAGCTCATCTTGTACCTTTCCTGCCTCATCAATATATCCATTGTCTAAGAACTGTTTATAGATAGCTTCTGAAGCCTTTTGTCCTAAGTATTTCTCACTTCCATCATCCTGCTTTACTGGGATGTTGGCGAATAAATGACTTTCCACTATACCAAACTTGATACCTGTTTCAGTTTCGTATTCTTTTTGTAGGGCCTCAGCAAAGTCCTCGTAGCTTTCGTTAGCCATCACTGTTAGGGTATTTATTGAAAAGCCATGTTGACGTTCACCGTCTTGATTCACGGCAAGGCGTAGCCCACGCCCAATCTCTTGACGCTTTTTTACCTCACTCTTAGTTTCATTAAGAGTACATATCTGGAACACATTAGGGTTATCCCAACCCTCACGAAGTGCTGAGTGGGAGAAGATAAACCTAAGCTTAGTATCAAAGGATAGTAAGCGTTCCTTGTCTTTCATAATCAAGTTGTAGGCATCCTCGTCAGCCAGTGTTTTCCCACTGGTATCCTTTAAAACACCTTTTCTATCAGCTGAAAAATAGCCATTATGGACCTCTTCAGCAGCAGTATCTAAATCAATATCCTTAAATAGGGTATTGTACTTAGGCTTTTTAATAAGATCAGTATAATGTTTCTCAAATAGTTCTGCATAGATACCCTTTTGAGGATTACCATCCTCATCATAATAGCGATAGTTGGCAACACGGTCTATAAAGAAAAGACTTAGCACCTTAATCCCTTGCTTATTTAATACCAGTTCCTTATTTAAGTGTTCCTCTATGGTTTTCCTTATCTGTTGCTCCTTTATAGCCAAATCGTCTACATCACCAATTGGCTTTCCTATACGTAAAATATCTGCTTTGCTTGTAAAGTCAACATATTCATTTCCTTCTTCACAGTAAATCTCATTGACAATATATCCTTCGTAGACATCACGACCTTTAGACTTATCATAAAGGTCATCGCCTTGTCTTACTACTATTGGTTTACGCTTAACTACTCCTTTATTATCTTTAACATCCAGCTCTATTTTTGCTGTTATAGGAGACTTCTTATTGTTTACGGATAAAAGCTTCAAGTATGCGTTATTGTGGTAGTCCTTAGTTTCAAAACCCGCAACTTCAATTTGCTTTACCAGCTCTAAATTATAGCTATCTACCGCGTCCAGCTTATAGACAAGATTATGTTTTTGCACATGTGTAGCAGAATACCTTAAAGTACATAAGGGGTTTAGTGACTTAATGGCTTCCTTAGACTTAGGAGTGGTGTCTACCGATTGTGGCTCGTCTATAATAACAAAGGGGCGAGTTTCCTGTATCAATTCAATAGGCTTCATACCGTTTAATCTATCATTAGGTCTATGAATGATATTAGCCTTCGTTTCTTTGCTTGGATCCGTAAAACTCCTTCTAAAGGCATCTATATTTATTACCATAATCTCTATATTATCGCTTACAGCAAAGCTTCTAACCTGTTCTAGCTTACCACTGTCATAGACAAAATAGTTATAAATTGTATTGTCAAATAAATCATTGAAATGGTCTTTTGTAATCTGTAAAGATTTATAAACACCTTCTTTAATAGCAATGCTGGGAACAACAATAATAAACTTGGAGAAGCCATAGTTTTTATGCAGTTCCAATATTGTTCTAAGATAAACATAGGTCTTGCCTGTACCCGTTTCCATCTCCACATCAAAGTCATATTTTCCAGCCTTTAGGCTCTTTGTTTGTGGTAAGCCATTTCTTAGTTGAATAGCTTGTAAGTTTTCTAATATCTCATCTTCGTCAAGTTCAAGCCTGTTACCTATACCATTGGTACTATCATACAAGCCTATTTGTCCATTATAAGGTGCTACTGTAAAGTTTGTCTGCATAGGGGTTTGACCTCTAAACAAATCAACAATGGAGGCTATGGCTTGGTGCTGATATTCTAAATTTTTATCAAATTGTAATTTCATTTAGCTCACCCTCCCCTATAAAGTTATAAATTCTTCTATGCCACCACATTTAAGTATCTCTTTAATATTAGTCTTGTTACTATCTGTCTTGAACCCATTGTCCTTAAATACAACTCTGGTAGTCTCAGGTGCCAATTCCTTTACCTTTTCTAAAATACCTTTAGCAACATCTGTTGTAATCTCATCGTCAAGGCAAATCATAAGCATACCAAAACCGATAGAATAAACCTTCTTATCAGCAATTACAAACTCATCAACTGGATAGGTAAGGTCTAGACCGTATTTAAGCATTATCTCATAGACTACATCAAGCTCTGTCCTGCCTTCTACATAGTTATCTATATAATCCAATAAAGATTGTTCCAAATCATCATAGTCTGGTTGCCACTTGCGGATATTAGATGTATCAAGTTTCAACACCTTAAAGCCTACATCAAGGTTTGCTATGTTCTCTTTATCTTTATTTTCTTCTTTAATTTTCTCACCTGCACGACGAATACGCTCCTTGCCTATCTCACAGATATTCATATAGCCAGCCTTGTAAGCTTCGTCCTTTTCGTCTGTAGTCTCTGGTAACTGAACCATAATAAATTTACGGTTGCCGCCGTCTTCAGCGTTAAGTTGCATTACGGCGTGAGCTGTGGTGGAGGAGCCGGAGAAGAAATCAAGGACTATAGCATCTTTATCAAAGTATGTTATTGTATTTATTAAAAACTTGATAAGCGAAAGGGGTTTTGGATAACTCATAATACCTTCCTGACCGAAAAGTTCTATAGCTTCCTTATATGCGTCTTCATTAGTACCAACGTTTATCTTGCTATCAATCAATGTAGACGGCCTTTTTATTTTTTCACTTTGGTCTGAACGCAGGACATTAAACCCAAATTTACTAGATAAATTAGCAATAGTGCCATTCATTAATTCCTCATCCAATTTAGTTTGTGTCCAAACAAATGGTCCATCAACTACTATTTCTGAGTTTACCATCCCATTTGACACGATGATATCTTTCTTAAATATTAATGCTGATGTTCCTTCTCCATATTTATCAGCTTCATATACTCCATCACTCAATGTTGTCTTTACAACATTTTTAGGGAATGTGAGCTGTTTCACTGAGTTTGTTCTTTTGGCCAATGGTTGTTGTTTATCACTATAAGCATCTTCTCCATATAACTCAATACTTTCAATAAATTTAGAATAACAAAGAATATATTCTGTCATACTTCTTGTTGTTTTCGACAAATGACTTCCTTTTTTCTTTTTTATCCAAACAAATTGTGCAATAAAGTTTTCTTCCCCAAGCACCTCATCACAAATCTTCCTTAAATTATGCACCTCATTATCATCAATACTGATAAAAATGACTCCATCATCACTAAGCAAGTTCCTTGCCAGCCTTAGCCTTGGGTACATCATATTCAGCCAATCCGTATGATAACGACCACTTGCTTCTGTATTTGTACTTAGTCTATTGCCTTCACTGTCGACCTGTCCTGTAATTCTCTTGTAGTTCTCAAGGCTATCATAAAAATCGTCCTTATAGACAAAGTCTTTTCCTGTGTTGTAGGGCGGATCTATGTATATCATTTTAACCTTGCTATGGTAGCTTTTTTGTAAAAGCTTTAGTACTTCAAGGTTATCTCCTTCTATGTAAAGGTTCTGGGTCGTATCCCAATCCTTGCTTTCCTCTTTACATGGTCTTAATGTTCCTAGTGAAGGCGTTTGAGATAATCTCAAGGCTCGTCCTTTACCGTTCCATGTGAAGTTGTAGCGTTCGTTGCTATCTTCCACATATTCACCTAATACTTATTGTAGTTTTTCAAAGTCTACCTTGTCCTCCGTAAATACATCGGGAAATATTTGTCTTAACTTCTGAATGTTCTCCTCTGCTATATCAGGGGTCTTACCGTCTAAACTTGTTATCTTCATACTCTATCTCCTCCAAGCAATTTATTTTTGTTCTGCTCCAATCTTTTTATCTCAATATTAAGTTCCATCTTACGATTAAACTGGCTTTCTTTTTTCAGCCTAGCTCGTAAGCTTGTTATTTCTTGTTCTATATCCTCTATTTGAGCTGAAAGCTCTCTTGCCTCTGCACCTGTTATATTATCATCCGTCGGTATAATAGTTGATAGGTTATAAATACTGATAGTATCAACAATATCACTATAAAGTGCATAGAAGTTTGTAAACCTCATTTGCTTTATATCAAGTTTAGCAAATAAAGCACTATCACTCTCTAGCCAGTCAGTGGATATAAACTCCTCAATAGTGTTTCTACTACTGTCACTTTGGCTTACCCTTTGGTGGGCTACATATAGTTGTTTCTCATCTTCCCACTTAAAAACAAGTAGCATGGGGTAGGGGATAGTCCTCATAATGATTTCTGCTATTCTTTTAAGCTTGTAATCTTTATGCACAAGGACTTCTATCACTTCAATCTCAGGATAGTCTCGCATTTCATCCTTATAGGCTGGTATATTTATAGTTTCAGGTTTAAGGCAGTAAAGCCAAGTCACCTTGTTTATGGTATCTGTAAATAAGGACTTATCACTGGTAGACAAATCAGCATTTTCATAGAATAGCTTTTTGTAAATAGTGTTACCGATAAAGCAGATATCAGGCATATTAAGAAAATCGTAAGTATCCATAGCTTCACCCCTTAACTTTTCAAGACTAAGAATGTAATTAGCTCAAAGTCCTCTATTCCGTCAAATAGGCTTCTCTGCATTGTAGTACCACCTTTAGAGAAAAGACTGGCTACTCCAATATCCTGCTTCTTACCTATTAGGTTTTCAATGGAAGCTTCCAATAAATCTGAATAATGCTTCATGTTACGACCATCATTGGTTTCTTTGTTAAATTCCTCTACCAGTTCTTTTAACACTTCATCTTTACCTGAACATAGCTTTTTATAGTAGTCTAATATCTTCTTGGCATGAAGAAAGGATAGCTGAACCTGTCCGTCATCTGTGATATAGACCATATAGTAAGGAAATAAAGGATTCTGCTCTTTAGTTTGCTCCTTACCCATAACTTGTCTTAGCGTAAATATAACTCCCGGCTTAACAACATCGCTAATGCTCTCGTCTATTTTAGTAACAGCATACATTCCATTTGGTGCTTCATCTAAGTCTTTTCTCTTGGTTTTCATATATTCCATTAGTTCAATCTTAAAGTCGTTAAAGGTCAGGTCTGTAATGGATATAGCTCCCGATATATCTTCTAGGTCTACAACCTCGTTCTGTAGCTTTTTAAGCTGCTTCTTACGGTATTCAAGGTCCTTCATTTCCTTACTTGGATTGTTTTCTATCACATTTTCCTCGCCTGTGGCTGATACATCTAATAAAACCATTCTGCCTTTAACACGCTGTTGTAGGTTTATATACTCGTCCAAGTCCTTGGTTGGCCAAAAGTTCACTAGCTTAATATAATTGTTTTGTGACCCTATACGGTCAATACGTCCAAACCTTTGGATAATCCTTACTGGATTCCAGTGTATGTCATAATTTACAAGATAATCGCAGTCTTGTAGGTTCTGGCCTTCAGATATACAGTCCGTTGCAATAAGAATATCAATGTATTCATTAACCTCTGGATATACCTTAGAACACTCCTTGGAAATAGGGGAAAATAGAGTCAGCACCGTATTTATATCCGTCATCTTTACAGTCCTTCTTAGTTCTTTTGGTATCGGCAAGGTTGAATGGTTATCTCCACTTCCTGTTACGATAGCAGAGTAAATACCTTTATTGGCAAATTCCTCGGATAAATGCTTATATAAGTACTTGGCCGTATCTGCAAAGGCTGTGAATATAACTACCTTTCTATTGTCATGGTTTATAGGGTTCTTAATCTTATTCTCTATTAAGGTTCTAAGCTCTATCAGCTTGGCGTCTCTATCAGGTGTTACATTTATGGCTTCTAAAAGAATAGTTTCTAGCTTGTCCTTGTCAGCTAGGAGGTCTTGCTTCCACTTGATAAGGTCCATATCCTGCAGTAAAACCTTGACATTATTGCCAAACATCAGGTTTTCATATTCTGGGTCATCTATATCTATATCACTAATATCCATCTCAGCATCATAATCCAGCCGACTTTGCTCTATGGCCTCAAGGGTTTTGTCTATCTTATAAAGAATATTCTCAACAGTTAAAGCAAAGGAATTGATTGAGCTTTCCATTCTTTTCAATATTCCAACACGCATTAGACCAACTAAGCTTTGCTCCCTATCAGTCTGTCTAAATACACTATTGTTCGTGCCAACTGTCATATCATACTTTCTCTCATAAGCAGCTCTCTTCTCGGGAAGAACATAGCCCAAGGGTGAATAGACACACAGGGTAAGCTTTTTAATAAGTCTATTGATTTCCTCTATAGGTGGAAATTCACCTTTAGTATCAATGATAGGATACCTGTTCTCAGGGGTTAGTCTGGTGGGGAACTTGCCTATTTCTTCTAAGTTGTAATACTTCTCTATATGCTTTCTTGAACGGGCAATAGTTACTGTATCAAGTAGCTTAAAGTAGTCTAAGTCCATCATATTGACAAAGGTTTCTGTTGTTCTTTCAGGGTCAGGAAGTTCAGACCACCTATTAAATACAGCTTGAGCCTTCCTAAGTATAAGCTCAAGGTTATCTAAACCAACGCTTGCAAAGGCATCATTTCTGCCCTCTGTTATAAATGCTATCTGGTTCTTAATATCGTTCATCTTATTGTTTACAGGCGTTGCTGATAACATTAAGACCTTGGTCTTAACGCCAGCCTTTATAATATCATTCATAAACCTCTCATATCGAGTGATACGCCCTTTGACTGGTGGATTGTTTCTAAAGTTGTGGCTTTCATCGATTACAACAAGGTCATAGTTAGACCAATTAAGGGTAGCAAGGTTAATCTCTCCAGAGTAGCCACTTGTACGACTAAGGTCAGTATGATTTAGAACATCGTAATTGAACCTATCACCAGAAAAGATATTCCGTTTATCATTCATGGTATATACAGTCCAGTTTTCACGAAGCTTCTTGGGTACGATAACTAGAACCCTATCATTTCTTAATTCATAATATTTAATAACTGCTAGAGCAGTAAATGTTTTACCTAGTCCAACACTGTCAGCGATGATACATCCGTTGTACTTTTCAATTTTATCAATGGCTCCCATAACACCGTCTTTCTGAAATTTATACAGCTTATTCCAGACTAGGGTCTCTTTAAAGCCTGTACGACTTTTAACAATATTGTCTTCGGTTAGTTCGTCAAGGTAGTTATTGAATATATTGTAAAGAGTAACAAAGTAGATAAACTCAGGCGTATTCTCTTTATATAGGATACGCATTTGCTCAAGAACCTTATCTTTTACATCTTGAACAGCAGTATCGTTCTCCCATAGCTCATTAAAGGCTTGTAAAAAGCTTATAGTATAGTCCTTACCATATAAACACATATTGCTGTCTAGTCTGTTGGAAGGTGTAATGCCCAGTCCATCAGAAGTAAAGTCTACTGTTCCATTTATTGAGACATTATCTTCAGGGTTCTCTATGTAAACCAGCCTTGGTTGAGCTGGGTTTGCTTGTCTTAAAGACTTAATCTCAGCTTTCTTCTCTAGCCACTGGGCACATTCCTTGGCTATGGCCGCCTGCTTCATTTCATTTCTAAGTTTTATTTCAAATTCATTTCCTGAAATTTTCTTTTCGGGATTACGCTCTATGTAATACTCCCGAATAAGCTCTTGGTCCTTATGTACAAAGGTAGGCTCGGTAAATATGAACCTCATTTTGTCTATCTTGCTAAGTTCCTTTTTAAGTTCTGCATAGGCATAAATTGTAAAGTAAGCGGATATAACAGATAGCTTTGAACCCTTATTTAGTTCCTCTTTTAACTCATCTACAACCCTATGTTTCTTATTATCCAAAACCTTAGGTGGCTTCATATAATCAACCCTCCGACCCTATTTTATCTATCCCACTATTATCTGGCTTTTTCTTAGTCTTTCGTCTGTCTGCAGGTTTCTCTGCGTCCTTAGGGATAACCCAGACATCACTAAGCTTAAATGCTCCTTCAATCCTGCCTTCCTCACAAAGTAGTTGAACTCTCCGTCTTGATATATTCCACTTCTCAGCTACTTCCTTGGCTGATAAATAATCCATAATAAACACCTCCAATTAAAGAAGTCCTTTTATGATATTATATTCCACTGTACGAATGATATCAAGTATAATGATTTACTTTATAACTACTTCAAAACAAAAGTCCTGTCATAACATTCTTACTCCATTCTAACCCAATACGGTAAACCACCGTTTCAGCTTTTATATTACATGAAAATAAAGTGGTTTTTTATTATCCCCCTAATATCAATATAACTCTATCATTCTAACTAATCTCTATATAGTTAGATTGTCATTTTGATAAGTCTAGACTTTTCTTTTTTGCCATTCTAGAATTATCAAAATCACCATTCTTGACTTGTCCTTTTGACAAGTCTGAAAGCATAAATGCAAAAATCAGCAAGTTTTTTAATCCTTGTTGATTCTCATTTTTGTCCTTATTTTCTTGTGTCTCCACTAACTAGGTCAACCACCACCGAAACATTGAAATGCTTTTTTAGCACTTTTCGCTTGTTATTTTGGTCATCTTCTTGGAAGGCAAAATAGTCGTGAAAGTGCTTAAATCTCAGGATTTCTACGAAATTTCTCTTTGTATCAACGCTATGCACTCCACATGGGCTGTACCTGGAAACATGTCCACAGGCTGTACTTTTTCAAGAGTATACCCTTGTCTGCTTAGTATCTCAGCATCTCTGGCAAAAGTAGATGGATTACAAGAAATATATACTATCTCTTTTATATTGCTCTCTGCCACTTTCAGCAAACTGCTTTCATCTATTCCTTTTCTTGGAGGGTCAAAGATAATTGCATCTACCTTTTCTCCTTTTTTTATAAGCTCAGGAAGTCTGTCTTCTACAGCTCCATTTATAAATTCTATATTTTCAATTTTATTTTCTTTAGCTGTTTTTATTCCATCATTAGTTGCCGACTGAACTAATTCTATTGCAAATACCTTTTTAGCTTTCTTAGAAAGTATCATTGCAAGAGTACCAGTTCCTGAATAAGCGTCTACAACATTTTTATTTTCAAGATCTTCAAAGTAGTTCACAGCTGTATTGTACAGTTTTTTAGTTTGAGGAATATTTATCTGGAAAAAAGAAAGAGGCGAAATATTGAAATTTATTCCATCTATCTCTTCAGTTATAGTTTTTTCTCCCCATATAAATATATTCTTCTCTCCCAAAGCAACATTAGTTCTCTTTGGATTTAAAGATATATAAATAGATTTTATCTCTTCTACTTTATTTTTAAGTTCCATAAGAATATCTTTATATCTTTTTTCAACTTTTACTGCATTTATGATAAGTACCAGCATAGCTTCATTTTTAAAGTTTGTTCTTACCATTACATTTCTCAGTATTCCCTTATGCTCATTCTCATCATATACAGAAACTTTTTCTCTGTTCAGTATACTCTTCAGCTCTTTTATTATTTTATTTCCAAGTCTTGAATTCAATATATTTTCTTCTACTTCAAAAACATCATGTGACTTTCTTTTAAAAAATCCGCTTATAATTTCTCCCTTTGATTTTCTGAAAGGTTCTATTATCTTATTTCTGTAATGATAAGGATCTTCACTTCCAATGACATCTTCTACAGATACATTTTCTATTTTCCCTATTTTTTTAAGAACATCTTCTACCATAAGTTTTTTATATTTCAGCTGAGCATCGTATTTAAGCATTCCAAAATCGCAGCCTTGAAAATCTTCAAAAGATATTTTAGCTGTGTCTTCTATTCTCTCTTCTCCTGCTGTAATTATCTCTTCAATCAATCCTCTGGCATAAGTTTTCTTTACAGAAATTATTTTTACTTTTAATATATCTCCAGGAACAGACATAGGAACAAATACTGCAAAATCGTTATAGTATCCTAGCCCTTCTCCTCCATTTACTATCTTATCTATTTTGAGTTCAATTATCTCAAACTTTTTTACCATTTTTCCTCCAAAACAGCATTATTCCTCAATCTGGAAAAATTTTATGCTGTTAGATATTTCCATCTTATTCTTATTTCTCATTTCTTTTCCTATTTTTTCCAAATCCACTTTAGAATCATATTCTATAATTTTCTTATCCAGATCTTTCTCTACTGTTTCCAATGTTTTTCTATCAGCGTTTATGGCTATCTCCAGCTTTGATATTTTTATTAAAAACATTCCATGTATAAGCCATACTACAACTATAGTAATAAGTACACTAAAAAAAGTCTTTCTCACTTTTATCCTATCCTTTCAACTACTCTCAATTTTGAAGAGTGAGCTCTATTATTGAATTCTACTTCATTTCCCTCTGGAATTATAGGCTTCTTAGTTATCAGTTTCACTTTAGCTTTTCCTCCACATACGCATATAGGAAGTCCTGGTGGACATTTGCATGCAGTTGCTAAATCTTTAAATTTAGTTTTTACCAGTCTGTCTTCAAGAGAATGGAAAGTTATTATTCCCAATCTTCCTCCTACCTTCAATGAATCTACAGCCTTATCTATAGCCTTTTCCAACACTTCGAGTTCTCTGTTTACTTCAATTCTAATAGCTTGGAATGTTTTTTTAGCAGGATGTTTTGCTGCTCTTTCTGGATAGGCTCTCTTTATTATAGCTACAAGTTCTCCAGTAGTTTCTATCTTCTTTATCTCTCTCGCTTCACAGATAAATTTTGCTATTCTTCTTGAATTTCTCTCTTCTCCATATTCAAATAATATTTTCATAAGAGCTTCTTCACTATACTCATTAACAACTTCATAAGCAGACAGAGGATTATTCTGATTCATTCTCATATCAAGTTTTGTATCATATCTGTATGAGAACCCTCTCTCTGGGTCATCCAGCTGTGTAGATGAAACTCCAATATCCATAAGTATCCCATCTATTTTATCATAGCCAGCCATATATATAACTGTATCCAGATTTTCAAAGTTATTTTTAAAAACCTGCCATTTATTTCCATATTTTTCTAATCTTTTTTTGGCAAAATCTATTGCCTGCTGATCCTGATCTATAGAGATAAGTCTTCCCTTTTCAGAAAGCTCTTTTAGTATTCCTTCAGAATGACCTCCTCCTCCAAGAGTACAGTCAAGATAAATACCATCCTTATTTATAACAAGGTTATCAATACTTTCTCTATACAAGACAGGTATATGATATTCGCTTATAATTTCTTCCACTCTATAATCAACTCCTGTTTTATTGTTCTTAAAATTACAAAATATGGGTGACCAAAAAGCTATAAGTCACCCACATCTAATTAAAGCAGTATCATAAAAACTACTTTTCTTACTATTCCAAAAAAGATATATGCAACTATTGGTGCTATATCAAGCCTGAAATTTCCCATTGGCAGCAACACTCTAAATGGTCTCAAGATAGGTTCAGTTAAATTATAAACCAGTTCTGTAAAACCATTTGATGAACTAGGAGAAAGCCACGAAAGTATCACTCTTATTAATATAAGAGTATTTATAACTGTTATTAATAAATCAAAAATTCTAATGAACATATACATAAATAAACACTCCTTTTCTGTATTAAACAATTATTTTATTCTATTTTGAATTCATAAAATAATGTTTAGCTTTTGATGTGTATTCCCATCCAGACCATAACGTTAAGATTATTGGTATAAGCATAAGATAGAAGTTATACCATTGATTTCCTACTACAATCATTATCAGAATAACTATCATCTGACTTGTTGTCTTATATTTTCCAAGCTTTCCTGCTGGAATAACTTCACCTTTAGCAGCAGCAAGCATTCTTATTCCACTTATAAGGAATTCCCTTGCTATTACTATTATTGACATCCATGCTGGAATATATCTCAATTCGACAAAAAGTACCAAAGCAGATATGACCAGTATCTTGTCTGCCAATGGATCCATAAGTTTTCCAAAATCAGTTACCAGATTATATTTTCTAGCTAGATAACCATCAAAAAAATCTGTCAATGAAGCCACTACAAACAATGCAAAAGCTATCATTCTATATACAAAACCTTCAGCATTTGATTCCTGAAGAAAATATATGAAAGGTACAGCCAATACTAATCTTATAAAAGTTAACTTATTAGGTAAGTTCATAATTTGACATCCTCCATAGAATTTATTATTTACTGCTCATTTTCAACTATTGGCCCTATAAAATCATAATCAAAGTTCTGTTCCAGTTTAACTTTGACAATCTCTCCAGGTTTTGCCGTTCCATCATTTGTAAGTACTTTTCCATCTATCTCCAGAGCCTGACCTTTTGTCCTTCCTTCCAATAAGTACTCACTTTCAGTAGAAACACCATCTATCATTACTTCTACAATCTGTCCAAGCATATTCCTGTTTTTGCTTTCAGCAATTTTACTTTGAAGATTAGTAATCTCTACCCATCTCTTTTCCTTTATTTCCTCTGGAACTTGATTTTCCATGTCATAAGCTTTTGTATCTTCTTCTCTTGAATATTTAAAAACTCCAACATAATCAAACTTGTATTCTTCAATGAAAGCTTTAAGTTCCTCAAAATTCTCTTCTGTTTCTCCAGGGAATCCAACTATTACAGCTGTTCTTATCACTGCATCTGGTATCTCTTTTCTTATTCTGTTAAGTATTCCTTTGATATGATCTCCAGATTTAGCTCTTCCCATTTGCTGAAGAATATTGTCAGATATATGCTGAACTGGTATATCAAAATATTTACATATTTTATCTTCATTTTTCATAACATCTACTAGCTCATCAGTAAGAGAATCTGGGAACATATAGTAAGTTCTAAGCCATTTCAGTCCATCTATTTTTACCAGTTCTTTCATCAATCTTGCTAAAGACTTTTCTTTGTATAAATCTATTCCATACTCTGTAGTCTCCTGAGCTAAAAGATTAAGTTCCTTCACTCCAGATGCTACAAGTTTATTTGCTTCTTTGAGTATATCTTCTATAGTTCTGCTTCTCAACTTTCCTCTTAATTGTGGAATTATACAGTAAGTACATCTTCTGTCACAACCTTCAGCTATTTTCAAATAAGCTGTGTGAGAAGCTGTAGTAAGAACTCTGTCAGTTTCAGAATCTGCAAGAAAATCCATTTTTGTACTTTCTACAACTCTTTTATCTGCCAGTATCTCCTCTACTACTTTTTCTATTTTATCAATTTCACCAGTTCCAATTACAGCATCAACTTCAGGAAGTTCTTTTAATATTTCCCCTGCGTATCTTTGTGCAAGGCATCCAGTTACTATTATTTTTTTCAGATTGCCATTTATTTTTAAATCACTAACCTCTAGTATAGTCTCAATTGACTCTTTTTTTGCATCTCCAATAAATCCGCAAGTATTAACTATAATAATATCTGCTTCCCCTAATTCACTAGTTACTTCAAATCCTCTTTTGTTTACTAATATCCCAATAAAATTCTCGCTGTCCACAAGATTTTTGCTGCATCCCAAGCTAATTAAAGCAAATTTCATTCTTCACCTCATCTAAAATAACTTCATACTAAAGAGAACACAGAAAAATATCTGTGTTCTCTTTGTATAAAGAACTAAATTTTCTTTTTACTTAAACTAATTTTTCCATTTTCAGTAGAGATAACTTTTACATCAAATTTATCTCCAACTTTTAACACATCTTCTACATTTGCTACTCTCTCATTTGAGATTTCAGAAACGTGAAGAAGTCCTTCTTTTCCTGGAAGTATTTCCATAAATGCTCCAAATTTAGCAATATTTACTACTCTTCCATTATAGATTTCTCCTACTTCTACATCTTTTACAAATGCATTTACAAGAGTTATTGTCTCTTTTAATACTTCTTCATCTTTAGAGAAGATAGAAACATTTCCATCATCGCTGATGTCGATAGTTGCTCCAGTTTTCTCTATGATTCCTTTGATATTCTTTCCTCCTGGTCCAATTAAAGCAGCTATCTTATCAGTAGCGATTTTCATTTGGTGGATTCTAGGTACATTAGGTCTAAGGTCTGCTGGTGCAGAAATAGCATTATTCATAACTACTAATATCTCATTTCTAGCATCTAATGCTTGTTTCAAAGCTATTCTCATTATTTCTTCTGTTATTCCAGTTATTTTTATATCCATTTGAAGTGCAGTTATACCATTTTTAGTTCCTGCTACTTTAAAGTCCATATCTCCTAAGTGATCTTCAAGTCCCATGATATCTGTTAATACAGTGAACTCTTCTCCCTCTTTAATAAGTCCCATAGCTATTCCAGCTACATGCTCTTTAATAGGTACTCCAGCAGCCATAAGTGAAAGTGATCCTCCACAGATTGATGCTTGAGAAGATGATCCATTTGATTCAGTTATCTCAGATACTACTCTTATAGTATATGGGAATGATTCTTCTGATGGAATTACATAGCTAAGAGCTCTTTCAGCAAGAGATCCATGTCCTAATTCTCTTCTACCAGGTGATCCCATTCTTCCTGTTTCTCCTACTGAATATGGAGGGAAGTTATAGTGAAGATAGAATTTTTTGAAATATTCTTTTTCTAAGTCATCAACTAACTGCTCGTCTTCTTTAGTTCCTAAAGTAGTTACTACAACAGCTTGAGTTTCTCCTCTTGTAAACATTGCTGATCCGTGAGGAATAGGAAGAACTCCAACTTCTGCAAATAATGGTCTTATTTCAGTAGTTTTTCTTCCATCTACTCTATGTTTATGATAAAGGATAGCTTCTCTTACTAGTTTCTTCATAAGATCATGATAGTAACCTTTGAATTCTCCAATTACTTCTTCTGGAATATCTTCTTCTTCAATACCTTCATAATTTTCAAGAATAAATGCTTCCATTAATTCTTCTTCTAATGAATCTACTGCTTCTTCTCTTGCTTTTTTACCTAAAGTAAGAACAGCAGCTTTCAGTCTTTCCATTCCTTTTTCATCAATGAAATCTTTTACTAATGGTAAAACTTCTTTTTTAACAAAATCTATTTTTTCTTTTCCAGCAACTTTTGCAAATTCTTCTTGGAAAGCACAGATTTTTTTGATATTTTCATGAGCAAACATTATTGCAGCAAGCATAGTTTCCTCATCTAATTCTTTTGCTCCAGCCTCAACCATGTTTACAGCATCTTTTGATCCTGCTACTGATAATTCAAGGTCACTTGTTTCTAATTCTTCTGGAGTTGGGTTTAAAATAAACTCTCCATCTTTGTATCCTACTACAACCCCTGCTACTGGTCCTAAGAATGGAAGGTCAGAAAGCATAAGTGCCATTGAAGATCCTATTATTCCTAAATAGTCAGGTGTATTTTTCTCATCATATGAAAATACAGTATTTACAATATGTACATCATGATTGAATCCTTCTGGGAACATTGGTCTTATAGGTCTGTCTATAAGTCTAGCTGTCAATGTTGCATTAGTTGAAGGTCTTCCTTCTCTTTTGTTGAATCCTCCTGGAAATTTTCCAGCAGCATAAAACTTTTCAATATAATCAACTGTTAAAGGGAAAAAGTCAGCCCCTTTTCTTGGTTCTTTGCTACGGTTTACAGTACTCAACAATACAGTTTCCCCATATTGAACCATTACAGCTCCGCAAGATTGTCTTGCTATTTTTCCAGTTGAAAAACTTAGCGTTCTTCCTGCTAATTCTAATTCAACTTTTTTCTCATCAAACATAAATTCCTCCTATTATTTTCTTCTAGTCTTCTTTAAAACTTAAAAGGTAAATAATAAGGAGTAAAAGCAGAAATGCTGTTCATCTTTTACCTCTTACTACTTACAATCTTTTAAGTTTCAGTTTTCTAGTAATTATATCACAATTTTCTCATTTTTTCCATATCTTATTATCTAAGTAGCTCCATACTTTTTTCTATACCTCTAGGTACTGCTGTAAAAGAAATTTTCATAGATCTAAGGATTATTTCTTTTTTCTTCTCATTCAAGTAAAATATATAAAAAAACTCCCAATAATTAAGGGAGCTTATATTTTATTCCTATTCAGCTTGAACATCTTTTTTAGTAGTTTTTTTAGCATTTTTTTTAATCTCTTTTAATTCTATCATTCTTTCAGCTACTAATTTTTTAAATTCCATTAAATCTTCAAGACTAATATCTTTCATTATAAAGTTTTTTGCTTTAGTTCTAGTTGATCTATATGTTGAATCCAGTTTACTATTTTCTTTAGCTTCGATTTGCTTTCTAAAACTTTTTTCTAATCCTGCTAAATATCCATTACTTGGATAAAATAGGTATCTATACCCTACTTTAATTTCAATTATAATATCTCTTAAACTTGGTGTCATTCCTAATTTAGAAAACAATTTATGTTTTTTAGAAAAATCTTCCTTTTTAAAAGCAAACTCTGTATTATATATTTCCTCAAGTGCTTTTTTTATTTCAGCATTTTTCATGCCATTACCAAGTAATTCTTTTAAATGTTTGGTTCTTATAGTTGCAATGACATAAGTTGAATTATCTATTTTAGTAATAGATTTTTTTGGATTTTTTTCTTTAAAGTCATTTTGTAATAAAGCAATTAAATTCCAAAATATTTTTTCATTGATTTTAGTCATCTCATAAGTACTTCCTATCAGTTCTGGGTGTCTATCCGCTTTCATTTTCAGTTCTCCTATTTTTTTAAAATATATTATAAAAAAATCTTTTTTATTCTAGTATATTTTCAAATGAATTTATAAAAAAAATTTTAATATTTTTTACGTTTCTTTTCTATATTCCTAGCAATTATAACATTTTTGTTATTAAAAATCAAATTTAAGATATTTCTTATTTTATTTATTATGAAAAATTGATATAATATAGATTATATGTTAAGACATTACCAGAATATTACACTAGGAGGATTTCATGAAGAGAAAGTTTTTTCTCATTTTTACTATACTTTTCATCATATTAATGCCTTCTAAAAGTTTAGCAAATTTACAATCAATAAATAACAATCTAACTTTCGAGGAAGATATTGAAATAGATAAATTAAAATCCCAAATAAAACTTTTAGAAGAAAAAATACAAACATTAGAAAAAACAAAAGCTGTTAAGCTAAAAAAAAATAAAGTCAATATCAAAATTGGACTTGCTCTGAGTGGTGGAGGTGCAAAAGGTCTTGCCCATGTAGGAGTTCTTAAAGTTCTTGAAGAACAAAATATCAAGATTGATTATATTACAGGTACAAGTATGGGAGCTGTAGTTGCTGCTCTTTATTCAGCAGGATATACTCCTGATCAAATAGAAAATATACTGCTGGATATAAACTGGAATGGATATATAAGCGGCGAACTTGACAGTAAAAAAGTTCCTCTTGAGAAAAAATTAGGCAATCAAAAATATGCTGCTTCTGTAAGATACGATAAAGAATTTAATTTTTCTCTTCCTAAGGGATTTGGAAGTACAGAAATGATATATTTGAGATTGAAAAAATTACTTGCCAATGTGGATAATATTAATGATTTTGATAAACTTCCTATTCCTTTGAGAATAGTGACAACAGACTTAAATACTGGTAAAGCAGTAGCTCTTTCTCATGGGGACTTAGCCAGAGCAATCACTGCCAGCGTTGCTATTCCTACTATCCTTGATCCAGTAGAAATAGACGACAGTCTTTATGTAGATGGATTGATTTCAAGAAATCTTCCTGTTGAAGATGTGATTGCCATGGGAGCTGACATAGTAATTGCCAGTGATGTAGGAAATGAAGTAAAAGATAATAAAGATTATAATATTCTTAGTGTTATGAATCAGCTGGTAACTATACAAAGTGCCTCTTCTACACAGCAGCAAAGAGAAATGGCTACTATACTTGTTTCTCCTGATATTCAGGCATACAATGCCACAGATATGAAAAAAGGAAAGGAATTTATAACTCTTGGATTTAATGCTGCCCAAGAAAAAATAACTGATTTAAAAAAACTTCCTAAGAGAGATCAAGAAATTAAATTCCCAGTTTCTGATAATAGTATTTATATTAAAAATATTGTGTATTCCAATAAGTTTTCTTCAGATAAACAGGAAATATTAAATAACCTTCTAGCTAAATATATGAACAAATCCATTACTGATGATGAAATGGAAGATATTATGCTGAAACTTTATGGTGTAGATTTTATAAATAAGATTTACTATGAAGTTGAAGGAAATACCCTTGTTCTCGATGCAGATATTAATCCTGCAAATGTTTTCGGTATAGGAGCAAGTTATGCTACTGGTTATGGAACTACCTTTAATATTGGTACTGAACTTTCAAATGCAAAAAAACTTGGAAGCAGCAGTACAATCAATGCACAATTTGGAGATTATCTAGGTTTGTCTACCAGAAATTTCTTTTACTATGGAGTTTCTAATAAAATAGGTATCTTCGCCAATGCAAGTTACAAGGAATCACCTCTCTATTTATATGACAATACAAAAAAAATTGCTGACTATACTACCAAAGCTCTGAGATTTGAAACTGGAGTTCTTACTCAATATGAAAATCAGCTTTTAGCCTCTTATGGAATAGCTGTAAATTACTCTAAGCTTGAACAGGAAACAGGTCTTGAATGGACTGATCAATTTGAATATTCCAAAAACTATAATGAAGCTTTCTTTAAATTATCTCTGGATAGTTTAAGTGGAACAAACCGACCTTCTTCTGGTGTAAAAGGAGAGTTGAATTATGTTTGGGGTGGAACATTTGGTGCTTCAAAATCAAATTTCTATGGTCCTCTTTATCAGTTTGACGGATATGTTCCATTAAACAAAAAGTTTATTTTTTCTTATGGATTCTATGGTGGAGTTATCTCAGGAGATAATATTCTTCTTGATCAGTATATAAAACTTGGAGGAACTAAGAATAATATTCAAAATAAATCATTTGCTTTCTATGGATATGAAGTACATCAAAAACTTGTTGACCAATTCCTTATAGGAAGATTAGGATTGGATTATGAATTATCTAACAACCTCTATTTAGGAACTAACTGGAATATAGGAACATATAGGGAAGTTAAAGAAAAAAATGATAGTATGAGTAAAAATGACAATCTTTTATGGGATGATTACCATCAAGGATTTGCTCTTTCTTTAACATATGAAACTATGTTTGGTCCAATAGAATTTTCAGTGTCTAAAGATAATAAAAAAGGAGATGTAATATCTCAGTTCAGTATTGGATATATATTTGATTAAGAAAACAGAGGTGAAATAATGAATAATTACAAAATAAATATAATAAATGAAATTTACTTTACTAAGTTTTTTATGATAGTAAAGGCTGAAACGAAAGAACAGGCTATAGAAAAAGCTATGGTACGTTATAGAATGAGGATAGTAAAAAAGTTAGGTCATTCAGAACCTAGAATAAATATCCAAGATAATATAATTATTGAAAAAATAAACTAGAATAATAGTAAAAAATAAAGAGGGCAACTCCTAAGCAGAAATATAATCTGGCTTTGAGTACCCTCTTTTATTTATCTCATTATTTCATAAACATTGTCATGATATTTTTTATTCCTGCTCCTACATCTATTCCAAATATAGATTCAGCAATCATTTTTGAAAGAACTACTGTAGTTACTATAAGGAACATAGGCTTGATAAATTTTGTCCCTCTTGTTACTGCCATCTTAGCTCCAATTATTGCTCCAACTACCATTATGGCAGCCATTGAGAAAGAATATACATATGCAACTTTTCCCATAGATACAAACATTATAACACTTGCCACATTACTTGAAAGATTCAATATCTTTGCATTTCCACTGGCATTAGTAAAATCTATCTTGAATATTCTGATCATAGCAAATATAAGGAAAGATCCTGTTCCCGGACCAAAAAATCCATCATAGAAACCTAAAGCAAAAGCCATTATAATTCCCCATTTTACATTCTGCCCTGTTAATCCCTCAAATCTATTCTCTTCTCCAAGATTCTTATTACGAAGTGTATATATCAATACCATAACAAGAAGAACTATAGCTATTGGATAGAGGTATTTTGAATCTATCATTACTACTGTTTTTACTCCAAGTACTGCTCCAATAAATGAAAATGCTGCTAATTTCTTCATCAGCTGCCAGTTAATTTTCCCTGATTGAGCAAATTTAGCACTGCTGGCTATTGTAGAACAGCAAGCTGCAACCTTATTTGTACCAAGTGCCACATGAGCAGGAAGTCCAGAAGCCAGAAAAGCTGGTAAACTGATAAGTCCTCCTCCACCTGCTATTGCATCAATAAATGCTGCAAAAAAGCAAGCTATCCCTAAAAAAATAAATCCTGATAAATCCATACCTTCCATTAAACCAAACATTGCTTCACCCCAAATTTAATTTTATGTTTTATCTTTTAATACTATTACCATACTCTTCTTGCTTCATAGCTTTCTACACTATTGATATAAAAATCCATATCCTGATTAAAATTTCTAATAAAATCTTTTCTTTTATCAATTTCATTCCACTGAGTATTTACCTGTTGTCTCAAAGCCAGCATTTTTATTCTTAAATCTTTGACTTCTTCCATATTAGGATTTTCCTGAGCACTGAGTTTATCATATCTCTTTACAAGATATTTGTAATTCTTAATATAGAAATCCCTATATCTGCTGTCTGATCCCCAATCACCATCAGGCTTCATCCATGTATTCAGAGATATTCCTGCTCCTACTCTTCCTCCGCTTCCCCAGCCTATTCCAATTCCAGGAGAAACTCCAACAGTAGTACACCCACTCAAAGCTGCTGCTATTATCAGACCAATAATATATTTTTCTGCTTTCATAAGTAACTCCTTATTTAACCTTTCTTATATTATAAACGTAAGCAAAGCTTTATTCAATATATTTTTAGAAAAATATCAACAGTGAGATTGTATACCATATATTTTCAAATTTTCCTCTAAATAAAAAGAAAGAGATGATTCAAATTTTATATCTTTTAAGACATTCGAATCATCTCCTAATTTAAATTTACATGAAAGATTTAAGAATTTCTAACTTACCAGTTATTTTTAGTTCCAGTCCTGCTGGAATAAAATATGTATCCCCTTTTTCAGCATGATATTCTTTTCCATTATATATCAATTTACCTTCACCATCTAATATAGAATAAATCTTAAAGTTTCTGTTTATCTCATCTTTAAATTCTCCATCTACAAGATACTTATCTATGCTGAAATACTCTCCTCTGATAAGTTCCTCTTTCTCTGCTCCTGCTAAAAGTATTTTCTTTCTTCCAGCATCAGTAGTTATTTCTACATCTCCTTCGAAATCTATTACATCAAGAGCTTTATCTATATGAAGTTCTCTAAGTTTTCCATCTACTAATCTGTCAAAATCATATATTCTGTAAGTAGTATCTGAATTCTGCTGTACTTCACAAATCAATATAGATCCTTCCATAGTTGCATGAACAACTCCCGGACATAGATTTATAAAGTCTCCTTTTTTTACTTTTACTGTATTGAACAGTCCATCAAATTCTTTTGCCTCTACTTTTTCTTTAAATATCTCTTTTGTTATACCATCTTTGATTCCAAGTATAAGAGTAGCGTCGTCACTAGCTTCCATTATATACCAGCTTTCGCTTTTCCCAAACTCTCCCTCTACCCTTAAAGCATACTCATCACTTGGATGTACCTGTACTGAAAGTCTATCATTGATATCAAGATATTTTATAAGAAGAGGAAATTTTCCTTTGAATTTATCTGTTATCTCTTCTCCTAGTATATCTTTCCCATATTTTTCTATAAGTTCTATTAAAGATTTCCCTTGAAATTCACCATTCTCCACATAAGATAGTCCACCTTTGTGAGAACTTACCTCCCAAGATTCTCCATATAATTCATCATCTGGAAGTTCCATATTTAAAATTTCCTTAAATTTTCTTCCACCCCATATTTTTTTTACAAGATTCTTTTTAAACTTTAATGGATACATCTATATTCCTCCTGCTTATATTCTTTTTCAATTATAAGTGTACAATTTATTTCAAATTTTTTCTATGTATATTTTCTTTCAAAAAAAATTGAAACTTTCTATCTCCTTATAATTTTACTATTTTATTTGCAATAGTTTCAGAAAATACCATATCATGTTCTACAAAAATTATAGTGGGCTGGAACTCCAGAAGAAGCTCCTCTATCTGTATTCTTGAAAGAACATCTATAAAATTCAATGGTTCATCCCACACATAGAGATGTGCTTTTTCACATAGACTTCTTGCTATAAGAACTTTCTTTTTCTGCCCTCCACTGTATGAGCTTAAATCTTTATCAAACTGCTCCCTTGAAAAATCCATTTTTCTCAATATAGCTCTGAACAGTGCTTCATCTATCCCCCTGTCACGAGCAAAGTCTGAAAGCTTCCCTTTGAGAAAACCAGTTTCTTGAGATACATATGATATTTTCATTCTGCTCCCTCTATAAAAATTCCCTATATATTTCAGCTCTTCTCCTAATATGAGCTTTAATACAGTAGATTTTCCTGAACCATTCTTTCCTCTTAAAGCGATTCTGTCTCCCTTTTCTATAGTGAAGCTTACATCTTTACACACCTCTTTTTCTCCATAAAATATAGAGATCTTATCTAAGTCTATCATTCTAATAGAATGATACTCTTCTGGCTTTATTTTTAAAGACTCTGAAAGCTCTATATTTTTAAGAAGTTTTGTTTTTTCTTTTAAGGCAGAATTCTGTCTTGCTTCCAGATTTTTTGATTTTTTCATCATTTTAGCTGCCTTTGCTCCTACAAATCCTTTATCTATCATGGCTGGAGCTCTTCCTCCATAGCTTTTTTTGCTTTTCTTTTCCTCTTTCTTATCTGACCATTCTGAAGTACGTTTAGCTGCCTGTTCCAGTCTTTTGATATCTTTTTTCAATTTGTAGTTTTTAGCAATCTCAAAATTATCCTGCATCTCTTTGTTCAGCTGCCATGAGGAAAAATTCCCCTTCTGTATCTCTATATTTGTCCTGTTTATTGATAAAATATGATCTATACAATTATCTAAAAATCTTCTGTCATGAGATACAAGAATAAACCCGTTTTTAGATTTAAGATATTCTGCTACTACCTCTCTCCCCTCTGCATCTAAGTGATTGGTAGGCTCATCTATAAGGAGGAATCTGTCCTCTCTCAAAAAAAGAACTGCAAGAAGTATTTTAGTCTGCTCTCCATTGGATAATGTATCAAATCCTCTATAGAGTACATCTTCTGATACATCTAAAAGGGACATCTCTCTTTCAAGCTCCCACATCTGATAATCATGGTTTAAGCTGTTTACTATATCTATTGTTTTTAAAATTTTATCTTTTATTTCAAAAGGAAAATACTCAAATATTACCCCTCCAGAGATATTCCCTCTATATTCATATTTTCCCAAAAGAAGATTTAGAAAAGTAGTTTTTCCTCTCCCGTTTCTTCCAGTAAACCCAAGCTTCCAATCTGTATCTATCTGAAAAGATACATTTTCAAAAATATTTTCTCCACTGCCTTCATAGGCAAATGTCAAATTTGATATATTTATTAGCGACATAAACATCCCTCCTGTGAAATTAATAAAAGCCGCAAGAAAGTCAATTCTTACAGCTCACAAAGTCACAGAAAAAATATACTTCAAAAAAAGGATTTTCTGTATATATAAATGAGAGAAAAAATGAATAACTTTCCTGCTAAGGCACATCAAAATCAACGGCGATGCCGTTTGTCATTTTTTTGATACACCATTTAAAATATTAGCAAGAAATTTTCTTCATCTCTTCACCTCCGTTTTTTGTATATTATAATCTAATTATACAGATTTTACTTTTAAAAGTCAATATTCCCTCAAGGTAATTGATTGATTTGTACTTTTAACAGCCTTCCTTAAATAATTTTTCTATCTTTTCTTCAACTTTATCCATACTAAAAACATACATATAGTTTTTTTAAAATTCAAAATATTCCTATTGATATATTTCTTTTCACAAAAAAAGTGAAAACCATTTTACTTGAATATATTATGAAAGAAAAGTATACTTAGAATATATTGAGGGAGGTTGAAGTTATATGGCCATGACTAGAGATATTCTAAATCTCATAAAAAACATAACTCAGAACAAAATCAACACACTGGAAGAAAATTCTAAAATTATGGATCTCAGTGAAAGAAGTCTTAGATATAAGATAGATGACTGCAACTACCATTTAAACATTTTAAAACTTCCAGAATTGAATATTAAAAAAGGTATAATCACTTTTTCTTCTACTCTGGATACAGTAGTGGAGAAAATAAATGAAAACATATATCTTTATAGTTTTTCACAAGATGAGAGAGAAAAAATAATAATCAACTTTTATCTTTTCAAAAAAGAACCTACTACTATAGAAGATATAAGTATATTCCTAGGAGTAAGTGCTGTAACATTAAAAAATGATATTAAACGTATAAAAAAATATTTAAAGACATTTATGCTGAATCTTTCTAACGAAAATAATAAATGCCTTACTATCACAGGAGATGAAAGAAATGTCAGAAAACTTCTTCTGGATATTCTTTTAAAGAACTATGACATCACATTTAAAAATGATGAAATAATCATAACTAAAACATATTACCATGGATTTTTTATCCCATGGAAAGAGATGGACGATTTCTTTGATAAAGCTATTACAGATAAAGCATACAAGCTTTTGAAAGGCATTCTCAAAGAAAACAACAAAAATATAAGCGACGAAGCTTTCAAAGTTTTGTTTTTCTATATTCTTGTGCTGCTTAACAGATACAAAGATCATGAAATAACTACAATAAAGAATATGAATTTTCTGTCAAATACACCTGAGTATCAGGGAGTAAAGGAATTTCTCAAAGAACCTGAATTTTCAGAGGGAGAACTTCTTACACTTACTGAATATTTTCTTGGAAGCAACACTTTCAATTTTGATCATTCATTCTATGGAAACTGGGTGCAGATAGAGACATTCATAATGCAGTTGATTAAAGAGGTAGGAAAATTTGGATATTCTGGTCTGGACAAAGATGAAACTCTTCTGGAAGGACTTATCAACCATATAAAACCTGCTATCTACAGAGCAAAAACTGGAATACAGCTAAGTTCAGAAATATATAATGATTTCAAAGAAAGCTACCCATTGATACTGTCTCAAGTGGAGGAAGCATGGAAAAAATGCGACTTTCAAGGATTGAGTATGTCAGATGAAGAGATAGCCTATATAGCAATGCACTTTCAGCTGGCAATCAAAAGGGTTAAAAAAAGAGTATTTAAAGATATTCTCATAGTATGCGGTTCAGGGTACAGTACATCTAAATTTTTAGCAGAGAGTATTCAGGAAAAATTCTCAGTAAATATTGTAGATACTATTCCATATAATATGCTTGAAACTTATAAAAACGTTGAGAATATAGACTTAATAATAACTACTATCACCAATTTGGAAAGTACTCTTCTTCCTGTGGTAACTGTATCTCCAATATTGAGCAGAGAGGATGTAAGAAAGCTGGAAGCTCTTCATCTTTCTCAATCTAAAAACAAGATAAAATTATCTAAGCTTTTAGAGCTTACAAAGAGAAATGCAGATATACATGATGAAGAAAACTTTATCAAAGATATGAAAAGACACTTCAAAAATGAAATATTAGATGATATTTCAAAATCAAGCTTCTTAAAATTTACTGATATGATCAGTATGTCAAGAATTGAAAAAAGAGAAAAAGCTGATAGCTGGGAAGAGGCAATCAAAATGAGTGGAGAAAAACTCCTTCATGAGAATATTGTGTCTGAAGGTTATCTTGATGAAATAATAGATCTTATCAACAAATTCGGAAGTTATATGGTAATACAGGAAGGAATAATTCTTTCTCATGCAAGAGGAAATGAAAGTGTATCAAAAACAGGTATCAGTATTCTGCTCTTAGATGAGCCTGTGGAGTTTCCTGAAAATGAAAAAGTAAAACTTCTTATCACTCTTGCCAGCAAGGACAAGAGAGAACATCTCAATGGATTGATGGAATTTATCAACACATTGAGAGAGGTAAAGCTTCTGGATACTTTAGAAAATTGTCAAACTATTAGTGAAATTTACATAACATTTAAAAATTTATTTAATTAATTAGGGGGAAATAAAATGGCATTAATAAATGCAAATCGTATCTTATTAAACAAAACTATGAAAAACAAAAATGAAGCAATTAAAGAGATGGCAAAATTATTCGTTGAAGATGGGGTAGTGGATAATTATGATGAATATCTTAAATCTTTAATGGACAGAGAAGCTATTGCTGAAACTGCTGTAGGTTATGAAGTAGGGCTTCCTCACGGAAAAAGTACTGCTGTAAAATATCCTGCTGTAGCTTTTGCAAGACTTAGCAATGATATCATGTGGAGCGAAGAGGAACAGGAAACTGCTAAATTTATCTTTATGCTGGCTATTCCTAGTGCTGCTGCTGGAAATGAGCATATCAACATACTTGTAAATCTTTCTAAAAAAATATTAGATGATGACTTTAGAGAATTTTTAGCAACATCTAATAATGTAGAAGAAATAATGAACGCAATAAATAACTAATATAAATAAAAATATGGGGAGGAAACAAACAATGAAAAAAACTTTACTTGAACTTAGAAAGCATCTTCTTTTTGGAACTAGCCACATGCTTCCATTTATCGTAGCAGGAGGGGTGCTTTTATCTCTAGCTGTAATGATGGGTGGAAAAGGAGCTGTTCCTGATTCTGGATTATTAAAAAATATATCTGATATGGGTATTGCTGGTCTTACTATATTCCCTGCTGTTCTTGGAGGATATATTGCATATTCTATAGCTGACAGACCTGGACTTGCTCCTGGTATGATTGGTTCTTGGATTGCTGTTCAACAATACAGTACTGGTTTCTTAGGAGCTATCATAGTTGGATTCTTAGCTGGATTTATTGTTAATCAACTGAAAAAAATCAAACTTCCAGCAAGTATGAAATCTGTTTCAACAATATTTATCTGTCCACTGTTTGGAACTTTAATTACTTGTGGAGTAGTTATGTGGGTAATAGGAACTCCTATTGCATTGATGATGGCTGGATTAAATGGTTGGTTAACTGGAATGCAGGATGCCAGCAAAGCTGTTCTTGGAGCTATTCTTGGAGGAATGACTGCATTTGATATGGGAGGACCTATCAATAAAGTTGCTACTCTATTTGCTCAAACACAAGTTGGAGAGCATCCATGGCTTATGGGAGGAGTTGGTATAGCTATCTGTACTCCACCTATTGGAATGGGACTTGCTACATTCTTAGCACCTAAAAAATATACACAAGATGAAAAAGAAGCTGGTAAAGCTGCTGTACTTATGGGAATGATCGGAATTTCTGAAGGAGCTATTCCATTTGCAGTATCTGATCCATTAAGAGTACTTCCTTCTATCGTTGTTGGTGGTATGGTAGGAAATATCATTGGATTTATTATGAATGTTATCAATCACGCTCCTTGGGGAGGTTGGATTGTACTTCCAGTAGTTGAAGGAAAACTAGGATACATCATTGGTACTATCGCAGGAGCTGCTGTCACAGCTGTTATGGTAAATACTATGAAAAAACCAATATCTGAATTAAAAGAAGCTATCCAAGCTGAAAAAGAAGAAGAGGAACTTGAATTAGAATTAGATTTCGACTAGAATATAATCAGGGTTATATGGGGTAAATTTAGAATAACAGTAAATAAATAATTTGTAAATAATTTTTGATAAGGGGGAATTATAATGAAAATAGTTGCAGTTACAGCTTGTCCTTCAGGAGTAGCTCATACATATATGGCTGCTGAAGCTCTTAAAAAAGCTGGAGAGAAATTAGGTGTAGAAATAAAAGTAGAAACTCAAGGTGGTATTGGTATAGAAAATGTTATCACTGAGGCTGATTTAACAAATACAGATTATGTAGTTTTAACTAAAGAAGTTGCTATTAAAAATGAAAAAAGATTCAAAGGGAAAAAAATAGTAAGAGTTAAAATAGCAGATGCTGTAAAAAAAGCAGAAGATATAGTGAAAAAACTTATTGAACACTATAACTCTAATAATTAATTTGCTTTCACTCAACTCAAATATAAAAAAGCTGCCTTTAATAGGGCAGTTTTTTATTGCTCTGAACTCCTTAAAAGACTTTACAAAACTTTAAAGCTATGATAAAATAAGTTATTAGCACAAACCCATTGGGTTACAGTTGATAAGGATAAAATGCGATGAGATAAGCTCTCACTTTGTGGGAGCTTTTTTCATACCTATAAGTTAGTCGCATTTCTTGTAGGTAGTTGATCCTTATTTACTGGAGGTGCTGAATGAATTTTCTAAAAGAACTAGCCTTGCAGGTTGTTGCCGGTGTACTAGCTAGTATTATCTGCAAATGGTTAGATAGAAAATAACCTCACACCTCGCCCAATGGGGCTTTTTTTATTATATTCAAAAAGTTCATTAATTATTTATTTCTTTTAATTTTCTGCTTTATTTAAATATTCTATTGGATTCAGATACAGCATCTTTCTCCATCCCTGTCTTGAATCATCTTTCAGCCATGGATACGGGATCAATGTCACTATTGAATAATGAAGATGATGAGGCTTTCCTGCTGCATTTCCAGTATCTCCTACACTTCCTATCCTCTCTCCTCTTTTTACAAAAGAAAATCTTTTTGTATCTATAGTTTTTAAATGTGCATAATAATGCAGTCTCCATTTAGGTCCAAGGAGTAATACAACATTTCCCCCTGACTTTATATTTCCTTCATATATAACAAGTCCCATTGTAGAGCTCAGTACATTTGTTCCAGATTTAGCAAAAATATCCACTCCCTTATGAGTTATAGATTTTCCCCATGGATAAAACCAGAAACTTTTTTGATTGTAGTCTCTTTTTGTCCCATTCTCCACAGGCATAGAAAATTTTTGAGGAATAACCATTCCACATATCACTATCAGCAGTAAAAATTTAAGTATTTTTGATTTTAGTTTCATTATCTTTCCCCTTTTTATTTATTTTTTTCTAAATCAATATCTAGCAATTTTATACAATACCCCAATTTTTATCTATGATAATATTAAAACATCTAGATAAAACTAATTATGGGAGGTTTTAAATGAATTTTATAAACTTATTTGAAAATTTTAATACTAATGGAAAACTTTTACTGCCAGAAAAAACCATCTCTTTTAAAGATATTCCATGGTCTAAACATCCAACATTTGAAGGAGTAGAGTTAAAGCATTTACTCACATCAAAAGAAACAAATGGAGAATTCAGCTATCATTTAGTAAAAATAGCTCCAAATAAGAAAATTGGCAGTCATATCCATGAAACTCAATTAGAAACTCATGAAGTAATAGCTGGAAGCGGTATCTGTATAAATTCAGAAAAAGAATTTATATATGAATCAGGAAGCATATCTATTTTTCCAATGAAAGTACCCCATGAAATAATTGCAGGTAAAGATGGATTATATCTTTTTGCAAAATTTATTCCAGCTCTTCTTTAAAAAGATTAATCCTCTTAATTGAAGATTGAAATTCTAAAGGTGTCATCTTTACTATTTTTTTAAAATTTCTTATAAAGTGGCTTTGATCATAAAACCCTGTGGTCAGAGCCACTTCTGTTGTTATAGAAAGTTTTTCTAAAAGCTTTTGAGCTTTTCTTATACGATTTTGTATCTGAAATTGATGTGGTGTAAGTCCTGTTCTTTCTTTAAATCTTCTTATAAAATTATACTTGCTTGAGAAAGCACTATCTGCCATTTCATCTATACTAAAAATATTTTCTGGATAGATTTCAATATATTCTCTTACCTTTTCCAAATGAACATCCTTTTCTCCATCAATATTTATATATTTTTCTAAAACCTTTAAACTATTTAAAAGCAAATCAATTTCTTCACTATCTATTTTTTCACTCTCCAATATATTTTTCAATATAAGATCCAATAATTTTTGAATTCCTGTAATCCCTTTCTCTCTTAATAAATTTTTATTTATACATATACTCAAAAGAGAATATGATTTATCAGCTTCTATTCCATGAGAAATATATGGTGGTATTACAAAAAATTGTCTTAACTTATAATTATAGGACTTCTCTGCTATTTTAAGTTTTATCTCTCCATTTAATACCATTCCAATAATAAAAACTGATACATGATTATGCAAAGGGGAGGAATGCATAGAATTTTCACTTATAACTAATTCTATTCCTGTATTTAAATAATGAAAAAATTTTACCTTTCCTTTATTTCCCATTCTTCCACTCCGCTTCTTTTAAATATTCTTATATCTATTATACTAAATATCCCCTGATTTTATTATTAATATTTCTAAATTATATTACAATAATTTGAGTGAAACTTTCTTTGATCTCTTTAAATTTTACGTTTTTATTAAAATATAATTTTAAATAAATTACATTTTTTTATGATATAATTAATATAATTAATTAAGTACTAGGAGAATCTTAAATGGAAAATATGTATGATGAAAAAGAAAATATAATAAAAAAATTAACTGTTGAAAAAGAAGCTCTTGTTCAAAGACATAAAAAAGAAATAGATGAGAAGAATAAAATTATTTCACTTCATGAAAATAATATCAGAACTTTAAAACTTGATGTTAATGAAAAAAATAATTCTATAGGAAGATTTAAAGATGAAATTGAAGAAAAAAACAGAGAACTCAGCAAAAGAAGATTCCAGCTTATAATCTGTTTTGTTCTCATTGCTTTTTTTATTCTTCTTTCTGTATTTTTTAAATTATCAGAATCTAAGAGAGAAGTAATTGAAGAAATAAATCCAACAGAAAATGTTGTGGCTGCTCTTCCAGCTAAGAATGAGAACGAAGAAGATAAAAAAGAGATTCAGGAAGATAAAGAAATAATAGAAATTGAAATCTCTACTCCTGAAGAAATTGTTTCTATTGTTCCATCTGTTCCTAAAGAAGTTATCTCTATTATCCCATCTCTTCCTACTCCTGAAAAGGAAGAGGTCAAACCAGCAGAAACAGTAAAAACTGAAGATATTAAAATAACTAAACCTGTTCCTCCTAAACCAAAGAAACTTGTATATTCAGAAGATGAAGTATATACAAAACTCATCTGGAAAGGATATAGAGGAGAAAATGCGATTTATGAATTTCAAAGAGATAATGGCATGCCTCAAACTGGAAGAATTGATGAAAAACTTTTAAATAAGCTTGGAATAAAACCAAGATTCAAATAATTCAAAAAGACTACTATTTCCAGTAGTCTTTTTATTTATCACTTATTTTTTTATTATTTTTAGTTTTATTAGTTTGACAGTTATAATTTTTATTCTAAATTAAACTATATTTTTGATAATTATTTGATCTTTGGAGAATCCTTATACACAGTTATATACTTTTCTATATATGACAATTCTTCACAGCTTAATGTATTGTCAAGATATATGTTCCCTTCAATTTTATTAGAAAATACAAGGTATTTAAAAAAATCAAAAGAAATTTTATCTATAAAATGAAAATTTTTTATTATGAGCAGCAACTCATTTCTTTCAGAAAAAATATTCAATAATTTAATAAAAGAATTAAATAATCTTATTTTATAGGTTTCTATATCAGGGTAATAGCTATTTCCATTAAATTCCACTTCTGGATTAATGTGAGATATATCTTGCAAAATATTCATATCTTTTATCTCTATATTTTTTATAAGGACAACAGATAATTCATATAGAAGACTATATTCAAGCCTGCTTGGAAAACATTCTACAGTGAGGATATTTTCTCTTTCTTCTTCCCTTAAAAATATATTTATTTTGTGAGTTTTTATATTCTTGGGAACAGAAGATTCTTTAATTATCTCTTCCCATTCTAATAAAAACTCTGTAGGAGATATATTTAATTCCTCTCTAAATATATTTATACATTTGTTATAGTACATCAAAGCATTTTTTTTATTATTAAGAGCAAGATACCCTTTAATTATCTGAATGTAATTCTCTTCATTATAGGGATTCAAATTTATCAATTCTTTTAGTATTTTTATTGAATCATTATACATGTCATTTAATTGATAATGCTCTAACAAAATTTTTATCATGGTTGTATAAATTTTTTGAAATTCCTCTCTTTTATTGTATACCCAGTCATTAAACTCAAAACACTCTTTTATATATACACCTTCAAGAAAAAGTTCTCTATATTTTTCTTTTTCTGAAATTATATCTTCTATTTTATATTCAGCAGAGTTTAGTTTTTTCTCAATCTTCAGTAAATTATCAGTGTCTAGTTCAATATCTATTTTAGGATTTATATAGAGTTCTTTTCCAACAGAATCAATTAATTTCTCCAATGACTGATCTTTTATAATTTTATTGATAGACCACAAGTTATATCGTAAATTATATTTAGCAGAGCTGTCCTGACTATTTCCCCATAAAAAATCTACTATTTTATTTCTTTTATGCTTTGTTTCTCTATAAAAAGATAAGTATGACAAAAGAGCCAGTGATTTTCCACTTAAAAGAGAGGTTATATTTGTATCATTAAAAAATATCTGAACATTCCCTAATAGTTTTAATTTCAGTTTATTCAATATCATACACCTCAAAAATTCTCATATATTATATTTCCATCTTTTATAGTCATCTCTACTTTTGCATCTTTTATATTTTTTTTATCCATTTGAAAAATATTTTTGTCTATTATTACCATATCAGCTATTTTGCCATTTTTAATACTTCCTTTTTCATTTTCTTCAAAAGAAGCATATGCAGCATTGACAGTAAACATATTTACAGCTTCTAATACAGAGACACTGCTTTTCTCTTTTGGATGATTAACAGCACTATATATTCCAAGTATAGGATTTATTGCACATACATCACTATCTGATCCACCTATTATGAGAATTCCTTCATCTATTATCTTTTTAAATCTGTTTGAATTATCAGAATAACTCTTTATAAGCCTCTTTTCATAAAGTCCATCTTTCTGCCCAAATATAGTTTCAAAGATAGGCTGCATAGATAGTATTATATTCAGTTTTTTTGCTTTTTTTATCTGCGCATCAGTAGCTAGTTCAAAATGCTCTATCCTATTTCTAAAAGATCTTCTGTTTTTTTTCTTCTGTGCAAATTCAATAGCATTTAGTGCCTGTTCTATAGCTCTGTCTCCTATAGCATGAAAAGCTATCTGTATATCATTTTTTACTGCTTCTTCAGCAAAAGCATTTAATTCGTGCTGATTATAGTATAATTTTCCAAAATTATTTTTTTCTCTTTTATATGGTTTGGAAATAGCAGCAGTTTTAGATGCAAAGGAACCATCTATAAAAATATCTCCTCCCAATCTTTTTAAGTCATTAGTATAGGCTTTTGTTATATCTATAGTTTGAAAAAAAAGGAGAATATCCTGTTCAAATTTATCTTTATTTTTCAAAATAAATTCAGCATCTCTATTATTAAAACTATATCCGCCCTCCATGGCATGAATAGTAGTTACTCCATTACAGCTGGCAGTATAGAGAGCTTTTTCTACAGCTTTTTCTCTCATTTTATCATCTATCTTCTGAGATATTCTATTCTTTACAAAAGCTCCTGCTTTTCCACTTAATATCCCTAATGGAAGATTTCTCTCATCTCTTGGCATTCCCTCTATATCATAAGGAAGGTTAAGCTGTAGCAGAGCCATTGAATTTATAACACTAGTGTGATATTCAATACTGTTTATCCATACAGGGTTATTTGGAGCAATATTATCAAGTTCCTTCCTAGTAGGGTATCTATTTTCTTTTATATTACTGATATTAAATCTTACTCCTTGTACCAGTTCCCCCTCTTTAAGAGTGTCTGCCTTATTTTTTATCAGTTCCAATACCTCATCTATAGTGGAAGCCTCACTTAAATCCACTCCAAAAAGTATATTTATCCCTGTCTGTACCAAATGAACATGGCAGTCATAAAACCCTGGAAGAACAATTCTTCCTTTTAAATCAATAGATTTTTTAGAGAGTTTTAATAGAGATTTATACTCATTATTACAGCCAGTTTTATATATTTTTCCATCTTTTACAGCTACCCAGTTGTATACTTCATTCTCCATAGAGTAAATAGTCCCATTGTACAAAAGCAGAGAGATATCTTTTTTCTCCATATACTAACCACCTTTTCTTTTTTCCCTATTATACCATGCACAATAATATTTTATAAAAAAACTCTTATAAAAACTATTAGTCATATTCTGTATTCTATCTTCAATTAAAGCAAAAATCTAAATCTTTAACAGCAGTAGTTATTATTTTTATACAGCTAAATATTTAACAAGAAAATCATAGATAACTTCTATTGTTTCATAAAAACTTTCTATATCCACTGCTTCGTCACTTCCATGAAAATTATCTCCTGAAGCTCCATATATTATAACTGGTATATTCAATTTTGAAGCTATTGAGTTGAAATCCCCAATACTTGAAAAATATTTTATTTCAGCTTCCTTAGAAGTTACTTTTTTTATAGAATCTTTCAACAGATCTATTTCTAATAAGTTTTCATCTACTACATATGGCATAAATCCATCTGCATTTTCTAATGGAGCTTCACGGAATACTATCTCATATTCTCCTTTTAATTCACATTTTTTTGCTGCTTCATCTATCTCTTTTATTATAGTAGCTTTGCTCTCCCCACGTACTATATGTCTGAATACTTTTATTTCAGCATTATCAGGAACCGAGCAGGCAGCTCCTCCCCCTTTTACTTCAATCACACAATGACTTGAATATCCTAGTTTTTCATCATATACAGGAACTGTCTTACTGAGTTCAACTAGAAGTTTTCCAGCTTCATCTACAGCATTTATTCCATTTTCTGGAGTGGCTGCATGACTTGATTTTCCATATATTTTGATACTGTATCCATATCCTCCCCTTGCTCCCAGACAGATAACTGGTGTTTTCATATGAAGAAAACCACTGCTTGGCTCTGTCACCAATGCTATATCACTTTCAGCCATCAATCCATCATTTAGAAGAAAGTTTGTTCCCAGTCCATATGGCCCTTCTTCATCTGAAACAAAAGAATATATTATTTTTCCTTTAAAATTCTTTACATTTCTTTTAAATTCTCTAAGTGCCATCATAGCAGCTACACACCCTGATTTCATATCAAGAGAACCTAATCCATAGAGCTTTCCATCTTTTTCTTCAGGAACATACGGATTCTTACTCCACCCAGTACATTCTTCCACTGTATCAAGATGTCCATTTATAAGGAGAACTGGCCTCTCTTCCGTTCCTTTTATCTCTCCTATTATATTTATTCCATTAAAATTTGTTACCTTATCATCTATATAATGATGATATGAAATATTCATATCATTATTTCTAAACCAGTCATAGCAATATTCCATTATCTCTTTTTCATGAAAATAATTACTTTTTATACTTATTAACTTTTTTAATAAATCAAGACTTTCTTTTCTGTTCACCATTCTATATACCACCTTATTATTTTTCTGTTTTAAAAATAAATTTATTTGTCCAGCCATACGCTATTGTGATAAGTGGAGCCAGAAAAGCAAGGAATGTATAAGGAGCATATTCAAATGTACTCACACCTAGAGCTCCAGTAAAAAATAAGCCGCACAATCCCCATGGAACTAAAGGTGATGTTACAGTAGCACTATCTTCACATACTCTTGAACATACTGATGGTTGAATCCCTTTTTCTTTATAGCTTGGAGCAAGCATTCTTCCAGAAAATATAATTGCCATATGCTGACTTGCTGAAAAGAAATTAATAGCTATTGCCATAAGAGTATGAGTAGTAATAAGTCCTCCCACACTTTTTGTAACTCCTTTCAATCTTCCAAGAAGTACATCTAATATATATGTTTTTTCAAATAATCCCCCTAAACTCAAAGCTATCAAACCAAGTGATGTAGTCCACATCATGCTCTGCATTCCACCTCTTGAAAGAAGTCTGTCTACTTCTGCAATTCCAGTTTTAGAGACAAATCCGAAATCCATAGCATTCATTATCTCTCCTATTCCATAACCACCGAATGTGATAGCAAAAAATCCTCCCAGTAAACCAGCTATTGCCATTACAGCCAATCCATTTACTTTTTTTACTGCCAGTATGATTACAATTACCATTGGCAGAAATGCTATTGGACTTATAAAGTAGTTTTCTTTCAATCCTGTTGTTATTAAATCTATTTGTGATGAATCTATATCTCCACTGAATTTCATTCCTAGGAAGAAATATATAATAAGAGAGATAATTATAGCCGGCCCTGTGCTATACATCATACTTTTTATATGATCAAATAAATCAGCTTCTGCCACTGCTGCTGCTAAATTTGTAGAGTCAGACATCGGCGACATCTTATCTCCAAATATTGCTCCAGAAATAACTGCTCCTGCTGTCATAGCTGGTGGAATATTTAATCCCATACCAATTCCCATAAATGCTACCCCTACTGTTGCTCCTGTAGTCCATGAACTTCCAGTAGAAAGTGAAGCAATACAGCAAATAAGGCAAACTGTAAATAAAAATATTTTTGGGTTTAAAATTTTTAATCCATAATAAATAATTGATGGAATTGTTCCTGCTGGTATCCATGATGCTACTACCACTCCTACCAGTATCAAAATAAGTGCTGGTATCATAGCTAAATTAGCTCCATGCATTATTCCACCCTGAATATCCTCCCAAGTAAATCCTGAAATGAATGCAACCACTACTGTCACCACTGTTACCCCAAGAAGTGTGATATGTGCTATATCATTGTTTTTGATTATAAATATCTGTGCTGCCATTGCAAAGATTAAAAACAAAAATACAAACATAGCTGCCAAAAAACTTGGTCTTTTTTCAATTTTTTTATCCATTTTTCAAACCTCCACGTTTCATGATAGCACAATAATATAATATGATAGTATTATCTAGTGTTTTATTTATTGTTTTATTATAAAATTTATTAAGAAATTTTCAAAATTCTTTTTTAAAAATAAACCATAAAAAAAATCTTTGTTTAGATAATTAAAAAGACAGAAATTTCTCTCTGCCTTTCAACTAACTATTTTATTTTTTTAGATGCTCTGAATTTTATTATTTTCTTAGGATAAATTGTCATCTGCTCTTTTGTTACAGGATTAGCTACATTTCTTGGCTGTCTTGTAAGTATTTCAAATGTTCCTCTTCTTGGAAATTTCACCTTGCCATCTATAACTATAGCTTCTTTCACTGTTTCAAGAAATTCTTCTATTTCATTTTCTGCTTTGATTATTGATAGCATCTCTGGATTCATTTTTGTGTATAATTTCGCCATTTCTCTTTTATTCATCTGTATCACCGTTAGCTATTTCTATGAGGCTCTTTCCTGCTCTGAATTTTACTATTTCCTTAGGTTTAATATACTGTGCCTTTTCCCATGTTGGAACTAATACTTTTCTAA
>PPYF01099202.1_pt1 | contig 43189 bp, 33 predicted proteins | sample 1559871 | NCBI WGS metagenome assembly PPYF01 (sample SAMN08240021, study PRJNA423297) | Human gut metagenome, whole genome shotgun sequencing project.
CCAGGATGACGGATATGGTGGAAATGGCGCCCACCTCATCGCTTACATCCACGGTGAACTCATAGGATGGCTCCACGGATCCCTTGGCCTTGTCTGTAATGGAATTCCGGTAATCACGGGAGGTCTCAAACAGTCTGTAGATATCTTGCCCATTATGTTCTTTGATTTCCTCCAGCACCTTGTTTAAGGATGCGATGTATGCTTCCAGGATCTCCGATATTGGGTCCACATTGGTCATGCATATCTGTTCCCACATCTCAGGGGAGGAAGAGGCAATTCGGGTGAGATCCTTGAAACCGCCTGCGGCCACCTGCTTCATGGTGCCGTCTGCTGTGTCGTGGTTCTTAATCAGATTCACAAGGCTGGAAGCCACCAGATGGGGGAGATGGCTGATGGCAGCCACCACCTTGTCGTGTTCCCTGTAATCCAGAACAAGGGGAATAGCTCCAATGGTCTTTGCCACTGCCACGATGCGTTCTGCATTGGGGCTCAAAGCCTGCGGGTGGGAACTGTTCTTTCCCTCCGGAGGAGTGACGATGTAGTAGGCATTTTCCAGGAGATGGTCCGTGGAGTTCTCATAGCCGGTCTTTTCCGAGCCAGCCATGGGATGGCCGCCCACAAAGCAGTATTCCAGGCCCTGGCGCCTGATTTCCTCATGGATGCCGCATTTTGTGCTGCCCACGTCTGTAATCAGTGCGCCCTGCTTCAGGTAGGGCCGTATGGCGGAAAGATAGCCTGCGTTGTATTCCACCGGGGTGCAGAGGAATATCAGGTCACATTCACGCAGGTTCTCATCAATTCCATCCAGAATCACATCCACGATTCCATCTTCCTGGGCCTGCTCCAGACGGGAGCGGGAACGCATATAGGCCATGATACGGATATCCGGCCGTGTTTTTCTGATGGCCCGGGCAATGGAGCCGCCTATAAGCCCCAGTCCGATGAATGCGATGGTGGAATCGGTCATGGTCATTTTTTCCATATTGGTATCTCCTCCTGTAAATGCGGGGACCGGATGCGCCGGATTTAATATATCAAAAGCGGATGCCGTAAGGGCAGGGTTCGCGCACCGGGCATATGTAAAAGCACTCCCTGAAGTGAGAGTGCCGTAAAGTTCTGTTACTGTGCCTTAAAGGTCCGTCCGGACAGCTCTGCATATGGAGCCAGGTCCTTCATCAGCTGCTCAAAGGCATCGAAGGTCAGGGACTGGGGACCGTCAGACAGTGCCCTGGCAGGACAGGGGTGGACTTCAATCATAAGTCCGTCCGCGCCGACTGCGATGGCTGCCTTTGCCAGGGGTTCCACATAGGCTCTGACGCCTGTGGCGTGGCTGGGATCCACAATGATGGGAAGGTGGCTCTTCTGGCGGATGACCGGAACAGCGCTGATATCCAGGGTGTTCCTGGTGGAAGTTTCGTATGTGCGGATGCCGCGCTCACACAGCACGATATTGGGGTTGCCCTCGGAAATGATGTACTCGGCAGCATTGAGCCATTCGTCAATGGTAGCACACAATCCGCGTTTTAACAATACGGGAGTACCGGATTTGCCTGCCTCCTTTAACAGTTCAAAGTTCTGCATGTTTCTGGCGCCAATCTGGAGCATATCTACATATTTCACAGCCGACTCAATGGCATGGGCGCTGGTGACTTCGCAGATTACATTCAGTCCGGTGGCTTCCTTGGCAGCCTTCATGTATTTAAGTCCCTCCTCCTCTAGTCCCTGGAAGGAGTAGGGGGATGTGCGGGGCTTGTAGGCGCCGCCGCGCAGGAAGGTGGCTCCTGCCTTTTTCACCGCGTATGCGGTCTCCATAAGCTGGTCCTGGGATTCAATGGCGCAGGGACCGGCCATCACTGTCATGGTGCCTGGACCGATGTGGGTGTTGCCAATCGGAATCACGGAGTCCTCAGGATGGAATTTTTTATTGACCAGTTTATAGGATTCCGTGACAGCCACTACCTTGTCAACGCCTTCGCTGATTTCAATGTTGGTGTCCAAAAGCTTGGTCTTGTCGCCTACCACACCTACGATGGTAACCTGGGAACCCTTGGACAGATGGGCTGTGAGTCCCTTGGATTCAATAAGATTTGTTACCTTTTTTACCGCTTCGTCAGAAGCATTGGGTTTCATAATGATAATCATAATTCAGTACTCCTTATGCAAATTTATAAATATGCAGATTGCATGGACCATAGTATGTATTCTTCAGAATGATTCATATGCAGTAATAGTGTAAGCGACTCTGTCAGAAATGTCAATACTTTATTACTTTAAACTTTTACGCTTTTAAGTGCAGATGAAGAGACCATAGTGGCGTAAAAAATCCGAAGCAAATGGAATAAAAACTTGCCTTTGATATCTAAATATAGTATACTTTAACAAATTGTTAATGACGAATACGGTGTATATCAAAACTAGGAGTATATTATGGATAAGAAGATGAAGAAATCATATAATGACGTAGAAGCAGTAGATATACTACATCAGGTTTCGAATTTTTATATCTCTACAAAAGTGCCTCATGATTATGGAACAGGCGAAGCCTATACTTCAGTAGAGGTACACACGTTAAAGCATATTGCTGATCATCATGGAATTACAGTAACTGAACTGGCAAGAGATTATGGAAAGACCAAGGGGGCAGTTTCTCAAATCCTGAAAAAAGTGGAAAGTAAAGGCTTAATATACAGGGAAGTGGACCCTGAAAATGACAATCGATTTCACCTGTTCTTAACTGAAAAGGGAAAGGAACTGAATGAAGCCCACCGCAAATATGATGAGATAGGATTTGGAGAGTCTATGGATATTGTTAGGGAACATTTTTCTGAGGATGAGATAAATACCACTTTCAGCGTACTTGAAGCATGGTTGGATATAAGACGCAAGGTTCAAGATAACAGAAACGCAAGAAAAAAGGCAAAAAAAGAGATAAGTAAATAGTAAAATATCCATATAATATATATTCGTTAAGACGATTGAGGGGTCACAACAAATGTTGTGGCTCCTTTGCTGTTTCAGAAATAGTCTAATTAGATGCATACTGAATAGTTTTGAGTATATTGTACAAAATATAAATACAATATTCGTGCATATTGACAAAGTGTATAAATGTTATTGACAACAAATTATAATTGGTTTAGAATCTAAACATAAGGTATACATACTAAACCATAGGTTTAGAATCTAAACATAATAGTTTGGTTTGTATATCTAATTTAAACAACCCGGTACCGCGGTGTTTGGGAAACTAAAATGTACTAATTGTGGAATCTATATTAATTTTCCGGAAAATTAATTAGTCTTTCCACAAAAGACAGGAGAGATAAAATGAATAATACTATAGCTGTGATGATAACGCTGCTGTACATAGTCATAGTTGCAACATTGGTGATTAAAAAGTATAATTCAGTATTTGTATTCCTGGTATCAGGCATGGCAATCCTGCTGATATTCGCAATCATTGGCGGCAATTCAATAGTGGATGATAAAACGACTGGTAATGCTGTCATAGATGTGTTCGCTTATGCAGCCAACGCATTTAAATCTAATGCATCCGGTGTTGGACTGACTTTGATGATGGTAACTGGATATGCAGTTTACATGTCACACATAGGGGCATCCACAAAACTGGCATATCTTGCAACTAAACCATTATCAAAAATCAAAAATCCATATATTGTTTTAAGCATGCTCTTTGTTATTGGTACATTACTGAAAATGGTCATTACAAGTCATGCTGGCCTGGCTATGCTTTTGATGGCCATTGCCTTCCCTATACTTACATCTTTGGGAATAAGTAAACTAAGTGCTGCTACTGTAATGATAATGTGTGGCTTTGTTGACTGGGGACCAAATGATTCAAGCGCAATATTTGCAGCAGAGAATGTAGTTGGTATGCCTATGATGGATTATTTCCTTACTTATCAAGGGAAAACCGCATCTATACTTATTATAATCTGTGCGGTCTTTCTACCTATATATCTGAGACATATGGATAAGAAAGATGTATCAGATGGGATTTCCGTTTCAAAGGCGGATATGCCTCATGACGTCAGCTGTCCTGCGTACTATGCAATACTTCCCATTGTACCCTTGGTTTTGATTACAGTATTCAGTTTTATACCATCCATTAATCTTGATGTGGTTACAGCAAACTTGATTGGACTGTTTTTCGTATTTATTCTGGAATTAGTAAGACGAAGAGATAGAAAAGAAGTAACGAGTGATTTTAGTGTTGTGATGAAAGCAATGGGAAATTCATTTGCAAATGTAGTGAGTATCCTGATTGGTGCGGCTGTATTTGCTGAAGCCATCAAAATGTTAGGTGGCATTACAATCATAAGCAACACTTTAGCAGCTGTTAAGAGTGCTCCCATTATTACCATGGCATTAATGTCAATGATAACATTCTTTGCAGGCATGCTTCTTGGTTCAGGTAATGCTTCATGGTATGCTTTTGGTCCGCTAGTACCGGATGTGACAGCTCAGATGGGAGTATCCACTGCTACAATCGCTCTTCCGATGCAGTTATCATCTGGTATCGGACGCTGTATGTCACCTGTTGCAGGTGTTGTAATTGCCATATCAGGTATGGCTGAACTGGATATTATGGATATTGTAAAAAGATGTTCTATCCCCGCGGTTGTAATGTATATATGTAATCTGGTTGTATCATACTTAGTTGTCTAAAATACATGAAAATATGTTATTATTCAAAGAAGAAAAGGAGAGTCCACTATGAGTAAAACAATATATGATTTTGATAAAGGCGTAGAGAGAAGAGGAACTGATGCAAAGAAATACGATCCTTCACTTTGCCCAGAAGATGTACTTCCATTCTGGATAGCAGATACAGATTTCCCAAGCCCGGTTGAAGTGACAGAGGCACTGATGGAGCGTGTAAAGATGAATCATTACGGCTACCCATATATTGATTCTGATTTTGAAAAAAGTATTGCCAGGTGGTACAAAGTAAGACATAATACAGTACTGAATCCAGAATATATTGATTTTTCCCCTTGCGTAATACCGGCTATGATATGGTTTACAGAAGAATTCTCAAGTATTGGTGATAAAATACTTTTACAGACGCCGGTTTATCCACCTTTCCACGATTTGGTGAAAAATAACGGACGTCAACTGATTTATAATGAGATGGACCTGGTAGACGGACGGTATGAAATCAACTTTGGGGATTTGGAAAGAAAATTAGCAGACCCTAAAGTGAAAATTCTTTTTATCTGTAATCCCCAGAACCCAACTGGTAGATGCTTTACTAAGGAAGAACTGGTAAGGATGGGAGAATTATGTATACGAAACGATGTAATGATTGGAGTTGATGAGATCCATGCTGACATTATTTTTGACGGACACAAATTCGTTCCGTTTTGCGGTATCTCTGAGGAGTTCGCCAATCATTCTGTAACTTTTATCAATCCTGCTAAAACATTTAACGTGGCTGGTTTCCGCACAGCTGCGTGGTTTACACATAACAAAGAGATTTACCGCAGAATGATGAACCAACAGACTTATAAAAAAGGTATGGGACGAAATATATTTGGAAATGTAGCATTGATGGCATGTTACAATCACGGTGATGACTATGCAGACCAGTGCGTCGCTTACCTAAATGAGACAAAGAACCAGGCAGTTACATACATAAATGAGAATATCCCTAAAATTCAAGCAATTAATCCAGAGGCAACCTTTATGATTTGGATGGATTGTCGTGGACTTGGTTTCAAGACACAGAAAGAACTAAAGGACTTTATGTTTAAAGATGCCAGAGTATTATTAAACGATGGGACTACCTTTGGAGAAAAGGAAGGAACTGGATTTATGCGATTCAACTTTGCAGCGCCCAGAGCAGTAGTCATGGAGGGGTTAAAGAGAATCAAGGAAGCGGCTGACAGGCTGTAAAATTGAGAGTAGGTGTCATAATGAGAGATGATTTATTCCAGAAAGTGCTGACCAAAACAGCATTAGCTATTCTGACTGATGACTCGGACAATATCATTTGGGAGACAGACAAAAGTCCAGTCTCAGGGATGTATCGCGCATACTTTAAGAACAAATTTTCTGAGTCAAAGGATATGATTCTATATGCCAATCAAGCAGGTATTGCGATGGGAATTATGGCAGGACAGATTCCAATCAGAGAATGCCATGCGGTAAAAGTGTCTGAAGGTGGATTGAGGTTATTAAACGAAGAAGGAGTTAAATCTACCTACGAAGAAATAATCCCTCTAATAAAATCATCTAAGGATGATAATATAATTTGTCCCATTGAGCAATTCCTATATGAACATGAAGAAAGACAGGAGCAATGGAGATTTCTTGAAGCGCGATTTAAAAGGTAGAATAACAGATATAATTGTATAATAATAAAGTCTGGGTGTCAGATAATTCCTTGATTTTTGGATAGTCTGACACCCAGACCTTTTTTTATATAAGCTTTAGAAACATCAACCGCTCTCAAAGAGAAAGATTGCAGTCTATTTTTGAGAAGTCCTAGAAAATTTTAAAGTTACTATTTCCAATGAATTCATAATCAGAATTTTACGAATTCCGCACATACTAATCACAAAGGATGGTGATAAGAATGGCAGTAGCTCAAAAAAGTGCAATATCTGTAGGTGTACTTTATATCCCCTCTGACTTATATAAGACAACCAGGGATATTAGTATTTCGTTTAACCAATTATGCAAGGATTCCCATGAACGGATAAAATATAAGAAATATTGTCCATCGTGTAATAAGGAGATTAAGAGTAACGATGATATCATTAAGGGGTATGAGTACGAAAAGGGGCGCTATGTAGTATTTACACAAGATGAGTTAGATAAATTAAAGACTGAAAAAGACAGGACAGTTCATATTGACCATACGGCTAAGATGTCAGAGATTGACAGCATCTACTTTGACAAGAATTATTATATGATTCCGGAACCAGGTGCCGAAAAATCATATGAATTATTTCGACAGGCGTTACTGAGTCAGAAACTTGTGGCTGTTGCTAAGACGGTATTGGGGACTAAACAGGAGCTTTTGGTACTTTACCCGACCAAGGAATGCATAATTGCTAAAATATTGTTTTACAAAGAAGAGATACAAGAACTTCCAAAGCCAATACCAAAAGTTGAGATAAAGAAGGAAGAGTTGGACCTGGCTAAACTGATGGTTAAATCACTGGAACGTAAATTTGATATCAGTGCATATCATGATGAGTATCAACAACGGCTCCGGGAGGCAATTACTGCTAAAATTAATGGACAGGAGATTGTTGCTACGGATAATGTCGTACGTGAAATGATAGATCCTATGGAAGCTATGCGCCGGGTTGTTGAAATGGTGCAAAGTGGTAAGTTTGGTACAGCGTAATGGATATTTTTGATAAAAAGGGCATCAAGCCAATGTTGATTGCTGAGATGGTAGAACCGTTTGATTCAGATGATCACATTTACGAGTTGAAGCTGGATGGGATGCGCTGCGTATCATATTTTGACGATAATAGTGTGGATTTGCGCAATAAAAGGGATATCAGACTATTGCCGAGGTTTCCAGAGCTAGAAGATATTCATACAAATATAAAGCATAAGTGTATTCTTGACGGTGAACTGGCTACTATAGTTGATGGTATCCCTGTTTTTAGTATTGTGCAGCGTAGGTCCATTTTAAATGACCCATTTAAAATTCAGCTGGCATCCGAAAAAACACCAGCTATATTTGTGGCATTTGATATTATATATTTTGATGGGATGCTAGTGAAAGATAGACCACTCTTAGAACGTAAGAAATTATTGGAAGAGTGTTTTGCTGAAGAGAGCAGTAGGATTGCTTATAGCAGGTATATTGAAGAGCATGGGATTAATCTCTTTGAAATGGCAAAGCAGCAAAAGCTTGAAGGTATAGTAGCTAAGAAGAAGGATAGCCTTTATTGGTTTGGTAAAGAAACAAGGGACTGGGTTAAAATTAAGGTCATGGCTGATGAGGATTTCGTGCTGTGTGGATATATTCTTAAACCGAATAACATGACCAGTTTTGTTATAGGACAGTATGATGGTGATGAACTGGTGTATAAGGGACATATTACTCTTGGAGCTAGTCTAAGGAAGCTCAATGAATATAAATATACTGTTATTGACAAATCCCCGTTTATGAATACACCTCCAGGAAATGAAAAGACTGTATGGCTGGCTCCGGAACTTGTATGTACTGTAGAGTACATGCCCGATGAAACTATAGAGAGAAGACAGGCTACTTTGAAGGGTATCAGGGATGATAAGCTGCCAACGGAATGTCAGATAGGGGGGTAGTGTAAAATAGTTTGCGTCTCTGCTAAGGAGCAGATTCGACAAATTATTTCAGAAAACAACTTATCCAGTGTGGCTTACCACCGAGGGATATAAAGACATCCTCAGTATCACCGTAGGGGCTAACGAAACCAGTAAGTTCTGGCTGGGAATGCTCAATGACCTGAAAAACCGGGGAGTAAAAGATCTTTTTGACCTTCGTAACACTGGATATACTGGCTAAAGCTCTGGAACGGACAAATCCGGATAAGGGGAACACGGAAAAGGTGTGGAAAGATAAGAAAATATCAGAAGCTTTATATCACCTGTAAAAACTATACCGACATTTTTTCAGAAAGTCCTTGTAGCTGCCGGGATTTTTAAAAATGTCGGTATAGTTTTTTTGTCGGTATAAGTCGTGTAAATCACCTTTCTTACCGTTGTAGAAAATAAAAATCGGTGAGATCGGTAACGTCTGAAATGAAACCTTCGGAAGCCTCAAAACCATAAATGTCCCCCAGTGTATCAGAGATCTGCCGGCATGGGGAAAACAATTATAAGCGGGGATGCATTTCCTGAAATCATTGCCCAGTATAATAACGATGGAACGACAGAAGCCTATGATTTTCTGCGCAGCAGATATGAGATCAAACATCCGTATTTCGTTCTGGCCTGGGTCAAATTTCAACGAAAAAGTGGGTTAATTCTACTTGACAATCAAAAACACACTAAATTTATTGTATTATAACACGACTTTACATATTTTGTTGGCAAACTAATTATACACCAAAGTGTCCTGTACGATATTTTTTTTTCTTAAAAAGCGTGGAGAACCGTCTCAAGGCAGTACGTGATGCCCACGACCTGCTGGTGGCCATGGCCTATGATGGTGACGGGAACCGCATATTCCAGCTGAACTACAACCTGCATACCGATGATGACTGGAAGGGGAATTCCGGAAATGGGAACGACTGGAAGGGGAATTCCGGTAATGGGAATGGTAACAACAAGGACAACACCGGAAGCGGCAACAACGGCAATGGAAACGACAATAAGAATTGGTTGCAGCTTTTATTGAGAGATTTGCGGTGGCGGGAGCTGGATTGGCATCATGGGGTCCGGGATTTCAGCCCAAAGTACCGGATGAGTTATTGTAAAAAATTATATGAGTAATGCTCCAGACATTAAAGCCTTCAAACCTAAGAAATTTAAGCATGGTTTGAAGGCTTTTGTACTGTAAACGCACCAAAGCCGGTACCTTGACAAGTTTCATTTTGCATGGCCCGTTGATCCTTATTTTTGTGGTTTTCGGATATTCTCTGGCAGTTTGTCTGACCACGGCAGCAAATCTTCCAGAAAAGATCTGTCCTTGTCATCCACATGCTTAGGAATCTCTGTCAGGAGATATTCAAAGTTAAGGTTTCAGATTGTTTGCTTTTGCTGTTTCTGCAATACTGTAGATGATTGCAGAACTTTTTGCCCCATTGGTATGACAACAAGCAAAGGTATGGATAAGATGAAACGATATGCGACCATTTTGCCTTGATTTTACGTTGTTTCCCGCGACTGGACATGCAACCTCAAAAGAATGTTGTGCAAATCATATAAAATGCTTGAAAAATTCTGAAAAATTTAGTAAAATATACGCATAGGCTTAAATTTAATGAACAGGAGGGAAGTTTATGAACGTATATGGAACTGAACAAATCCGCAACGTTGTATTACTTGGACATGGAGGCGCTGGTAAGACAACAGTTGCGGAAGCATTGGCGCTGCTGACTGGTGTTACAAAACGTATGGGCAAGGTGCCGGACGGAAACACCATCAGCGATTATGACAAGGAAGAAATCAAGAGACAGTTTTCTATCTCCGCCACCCTGATTCCTTTGGAATATGAGGGAGAGGACGGGCCAATTAAGATTAACCTTCTGGATACGCCGGGATTTTTTGATTTTGTAGGAGAGGTTGAGGAGGCAATCAGTGTTGCCGATGCAGCCATTATCGTTGTCAACTGTAAGGCAGGTATTGAGCCTGGTACAGAGAGGGCATGGGAGATGTGCGAGAAGTACAACCTGCCCAGGCTGATTTTCGTCACAAATATGGACGATGACCATGCCAGCTATCGTGAGCTTGTAGTTAAGCTGGAGACTAAGTTCGGACGTAAGATTGCTCCGTTCCAGCTGCCAATCCGTGAAAATGAAAAGTTCGTAGGTTTCGTCAATGTGGTAAAGATGGGCGGACGCCGTTTCACTAACTTAAGTGATTATGAAGAGTGTGAGATTCCGGATTATGTCCGGAAAAACCTGACCATTGCCAGAGATGCCCTCATTGAAGCTGTTGCCGAGACCAGTGAAGAATATATGGAGCGTTACTTCCTTGGAGAAGAGTTTACCCAGGAGGAGATTTCCACCGCACTGAGAACCCATGTTATCGAAGGAGACATCGTTCCTGTCATGATGGGTTCCGGCATTAACTGCCAGGGCTTTAAGGTCCTGCTTCAGGCCATTGACAAATACTTCCCGTCACCTGACCATTTTGAGTGTATCGGCGTGGATGTTTCCACAGGCGAGCGCTTTACCGCCAAGTACAATGACGATGTATCCCTGTCCGCAAGAGTGTTCAAGACCATCGTGGACCCATTCATCGGCAAGTACTCACTGATGAAAATTTGTACAGGTACCCTTAAGGGTGACACGATTGTGTATAATGTGAATAAGGATACCGAGGAAAAGATTGGCAAGCTCTATACCCTGCGGGGCAAGGACCAGATTGAGGTGCAGGAGCTGAGAGCAGGCGACATCGGAGCCGTTGCAAAGCTGACCGTGACCCAGACCGGCGATACTATGGCTGTGCGCACAGCACCCATTGTATACCATAAGCCCCAGACCTCCACACCATACACATACATGGCATATAAGGCTTTGAACAAGGGCGAGGATGACAAGGTATCCACAGCTCTGGCTAAGATGATGGAAGAAGACTTAACCCTTAAGGTGGTCAACGACGCTGAGAACCGTCAGGCCCTGTTATACGGCATAGGCGATCAGCAGCTGGATGTGGTAATCAGCAAGCTGCAGAGCCGCTATAAGGTTGATGTGACCTTAAGCCAGCCTAAGTTTGCATTCCGCGAGACCCTGCGCAAGAAAGTAAAGGTACAGGGCAAGCATAAGAAACAGTCCGGCGGACACGGACAGTATGGCGATGTCATCATGGAGTTTGAGCCATCCGGCGATTTGGAGACACCGTATGTATTTGAGGAAAAGGTATTCGGCGGTTCCGTACCGAGGAACTACTTCCCGGCTGTTGAGAAGGGACTGCAGGAATGCGTATTAAAGGGACCATTGGCAGGTTATCCGGTTGTGGGCTTAAAGGCAACCCTTCTGGATGGTTCTTATCACCCGGTGGATTCCTCGGAGATGGCATTTAAGATGGCGACCATTCTTGCCTTTAAGCAGGGCTTTATGGAAGCAAATCCAGTGCTCCTTGAACCGATTGCCTCCCTTAAGGTCACTGTTCCGGATAAGTTTACAGGCGACGTCATGGGCGATTTAAACCGCAGAAGAGGACGCGTGCTGGGCATGAATTCCAATCACAACGGCAAGCAGGTCATTGAGGCGGATATTCCTATGTCTGAGCTCTTTGGATATAATACGGACCTCCGCTCCATGACAGGCGGTCTGGGCGATTATTCCTATGAATTCAGCCGCTATGAGCAGGCTCCCGGTGATGTACAGAAACGTGAGATAGAAGCCAGGGCTGCAGCTAAGGACGGCGAATAAAAGTAAATGCCACAGCTGCCCGGAGTAAGTTTGGGCAGCTGTTTTTCCATGCATCTTTTCCGCAATATGTGGCAAATTATATCAAAAAATGATTTAAATGTTGCAAATGTCACAGAAAAACAGGAATACTTATGATATAGTAATGACATCAAAGGAAATGATTCAAAACCAAGGTAAATGATATGATAATTAAGGAGGAAATGATAATGAAAAAATATGTATGTGATCCATGTGGATGGATATATGACCCTGAGGTAGGCGATCCGGACGGGGGAATTGAGCCGGGAACTGCGTTTGAGGATATTCCGGATGATTGGGTATGTCCTATCTGCGGAGTTGGAAAAGATATGTTCTCTGTTGTTGAAGAATAAGGTGTGCGCTGGCGCCCATTCCCGGATAAAACCTGGAGGGGCGCCTCTTTATTTGATTTTCCCCTTGTGCATAATCTGGAAAGAGTTTACAATAGAGAAGAGCCTTCAAATATAGTAAAGAGGATTTTGGGAGAAGGTATGCCTGGAGGGAGTGGAGACAAAAGAGGAATATGAGGCTGTAAGGGTATTGGGAATGGAATATATACAGGGATATTATTTTGGGCGCCCTATGAGCGCCCGGCAGTTTGAAGACAGGTTAAAGGAATAGGCGGACACAGCGCTTGTCCATCTCAATCAGTCCTTCCTCTTTCATGCGCTTCAGCTCCCTTGTCATGGCGCTGCGGTCAATGGAAAGGTAATCGGCCAGGTCCACCATGGTAAAGGGGAGGCTGAAGGAGGAGGCTTTGGCCTGGGCGGCCAGCTGCATGAAGTAACATATGAGCTTCTCACGGATGGTGCGCTGGGACAGGACCTCCACCCTGCGGCTTAAGTTTAAGGCCCGCTCCGAAATCAGGTCCAGCAGATTCTGGGTCAGCTGGTGGTGGTGGGCACAGGACTTGGTACAGGGAGAGCCGATGGTGGCATAGCGGATGAAGAGAATGTCACAGGGGCTGTCGCAGACAACGCTGATACCGGCATGCTCGCTGCCCTCGTAGGACAGCAGATGGCCGAAGATGTCCTGGGGGCCCAGGCGCTCCAGGATGGTTCTGGCTCCGTTGTATTCATAGCGGACAACGGAGGCGGTGCCTTTCCCTATGATGCCGATTTCATGAAAGCCCTCATCGTAATCGCATATGGTCTCGCCTGTCTTAAACTGTTTTGTCCTTCCGTCCAGGCAGGAGAGCAGTTTTTTATACTCGTCAATGGAAATGTCTTTAAATAGGTTTTTCTGAAAATATTCTGTCATATTTCTTTTACCCTGCTATCTTTTATGGTATGATATTTAATATCATAATACTTTTCTGTTGCAATTGCAACACTAAAAAGGACTGTCTTTTGGCAGTCCCCACACAGAGCGGTGTGACATATAGAACCAGAGCCGCGCTGTATAAGTTCTGATGAAGGAGACTGGTTATGGCCTATGATATACGATAATGAAAACCAGGGTACGGCCTGGGAGCCGGACCTGCGGCAGGCAGCTGCCATGGAGCGGCGCCAGAGGAAACAGTTCTCACATGTGGGGCTGGCGGCGGCAGCGTTCATACTTATTACCCTGGCTGCCCAGGTGGTGGTCATGGTCCTGGTGGGGCTGTTGGATGCTCTGCTGGGTGATTTCATTGATTTCTACGGATTTACGGGGCGTATGCTGATGTCGTCCCTGCCCATGTACCTGGTGGCCTTTCCGGCGGTGGCAGGACTGCTCCAGCTTGTGCCGAAGTGCGGTTCGCCCCAGAAGGAGCAGTGGGGATTCTGTAAATTTGCGTCCTTCTTTGTCATTTCAGTGGGAATCGGGCTGGCAGGAAATATTCTGGGCAGGCTGGTAGGGCTTTTACAGCCATCGGGACCTGATTCCGTTTTATTGGACCAGCTTATCAGAAATTCCAGCCTGTGGGTCAATCTGCTGACAACGGTCATCATGGCACCTGTGGTGGAGGAGCTTTTTTTCAGGAAGCTGGTCATGGACCGTCTGCTGGGATATGGACAGAAAGCAGCAATCATCATGTCAGGAATTATGTTCGGCATGGCCCACGGCAATTTTTCACAGTTCTTTTATGCCTTTGGCATTGGAATTCTTTGGGCTTACGTGTACGCAAAGACAGGGAAGGTGGGATACACCATTGGGTTCCATATGCTGTTTAACCTGTTAGGCGGCGTCATCACCGTGGAACTGTCAAAGGGTGCCCAGGGACTGGCAAAGGGGCCTTGGATTATCCGGCAGATTGAATATATTCTGGGAGTTGACATGGGGTGGCTGGTGACTGCGTTTTCCTCCATCATGATACTGGCATATCTGTTTTTCATGCTGGCCTGCCTCATTGCAGCCCTTACCCTTATCATCATGTACCGGCGCCAGATTACCTTCCAGCCGGGACAATGGCCCCTGAGAAAGGGAAGAGCATTTAAGACGGCATTTCTGAATGTGGGGATGCTTGTCTATTTTGTCATATGCTGCGGCTTGTTTATATTAAATTGGTGATTTACACAGGCGCTTTGATGCGATAAAGTATTAGCATGTGACAGCGGCGGGTATTCAGAGTTAACATGATACACAATGTAAAAGCTGTGATAACTACAATAAAAATACTGGACAAATCGAATATTTTGTTTTATAGTAATAACCAACGAATGTAAGGGGGCAGGCGGAAATCCAAGCCAGCCCTTTTTCATAAAATCAGACACAGGAGGTAATGAAATGGTATCATTGTATGACAGCGGTATTTATCTGGTTAACGGCACTGAAATCGTACCGGAATCAGAGATCGGAAAGGTAAAGAAACTGACCGGCAAGGACGCAGACCAGGCATCCGCCAGGAAAGGGACCATTGCCTACTCCATTCTGGAGGCCCACAACACATCCGGTGACATGGAACATCTGAAGCTGCGGTTTGACAGCATGGCATCCCATGACATCACCTTCGTGGGTATTGTACAGACAGCCAAGGCTTCCGGCATGGAAAAGTTCCCGATTCCTTATGTATTGACAAATTGCCACAATACCCTTTGCGCGGTAGGAGGGACCATCAACGAGGATGACCACATGTTCGGCCTGTCCGCGGCGAAGAAATACGGGGGCATCTATGTTCCTCCACATATTGCGGTCATTCATCAGTACATGAGGGAGATGATGGCAGGATGCGGCAGAATGATACTTGGTTCCGACAGCCATACCCGTTACGGGGCGCTGGGAACCATGGCCATAGGTGAAGGCGGCGGAGAGCTGGTAAAGCAGCTTCTTAAGGATACATATGATGTGGCATATCCGGGCGTCATAGCAGTTTATCTGGACGGTGCGCCGCAGCCGGGAACCGGTCCCCAGGATATTGCCCTGGCTATCATCGGAGCCGTGTTTAAGAACGGATATGTAAAGAATAAGGTGATGGAGTTCGTGGGACCGGGCGTGGCTTCCATGACAACAGATTACCGCAATGGCGTGGATGTCATGACCACAGAGACCACCTGCCTTTCATCCATATGGAGGACGGACGATGACACGAAGGCATATCTGGCCAAGCACCACAGGGAGGAAGATTATAAGGAACTGGCTCCCGCGGATGTGGCATACTATGACGGCTGCGTATACGTGGACCTGTCCACGGTAAAGCCCATGATTGCCCTGCCCTTCCACCCCAGCAATACATACGAGATTGACGAGCTGAAGGCCAACCTTGACGACATACTGGGCATGGTGGAGGCAGAAGCAGCCAGGGTATCGGGCGGTAAGGCATCCTTTACCCTGAGGGATAAGATTCAAGGGGGCCAGCTTATGGTTCAGCAGGCAGTCATTGCAGGCTGTGCAGGAGGCACCTATTCCAACGTGATGGAAGCTGCCCGTGTATTAAAGGGAAAGAACTGCGGCTGCGACGAGTTCTCCCTGGCTGTATATCCGTCTTCACAGCCTGTCTTTGCGGACCTGGTGAAGAAGGGTGCCGTGTCCGACCTGATGGACGCAGGCGCCATCATACGGACTGCGTTCTGCGGCCCCTGCTTCGGTGCAGGCGATACGCCCCGCAACAACGGTCTGAGCATCCGCCATACTACCAGAAATTTCCCGAACAGGGAAGGCTCCAAACCGGGCAGCGGCCAGATGGCTGCGGTTGCTCTGATGGATGCGCGCTCCATTGCAGCCACGGCAGCCAGCGGAGGAAGGCTTACCTCCGCATGGGAGCTGGAGGGCTGGGGCAATGTGCCCGAGTATGAATTTGATAACATTTCCTATAAGAACCGGGTATACATGGGATACAACAAAGGCGATGGGGAAAAGGAACTGGTCTATGGACCGAATATCAAGGACTGGCCGGAGATGAGCCCTCTGGCAGACAATATTCTCCTGAAGGTATGTTCCAAAATCATGGACCCTGTGACCACCACCGATGAGTTGATTCCTTCCGGCGAGACCTCATCCTACCGGTCCAATCCGCTGGGATTGGCAGAATTCACCTTATTCAGAAGGGACCCGGAATATGTGGGAAGAGCCAAGGAAGTAGATAAGCTGGAAAAGGCCAGGACAAAGGAGGGCGCGGCAAAGGAACTGGAGCTGGAGCCTGTTTTGGAGAAGCTCTTTGACGCCATCCGCGTCATTGAAGGCAATGAGAATGTGACGGTTCAGGACACGGAAGTGGGCAGCATGATTTATGCTGTAAAACCCGGCGACGGTTCTGCCAGGGAGCAGGCAGCCAGCTGCCAGAGAGTTATCGGCGGCCTGGCCAATATCTGTAAGGAGTACGCCACCAAGCGTTACCGTTCCAATGTGATGAACTGGGGCATGGTTCCTTTCCAGATGGAGGAGGATCCTTGCTTTGAGGTAGGAGATTATATTTATGTTCCGGGCGTAAGGAAAGCCCTGGACGGGGATTTAAAGGATATTAAGGCTTATGTGCTGGGAAAAGAGGGCAGCAGCATAAGAACTCTGGATTTATATATTGCGGATATGACGGCAGAGGAGCGGGAAATCGTAAAGGCCGGTTGTCTGATTAACTATAACAGGGGCAGACATTGATAGGGATATTTGTGAAAGGAGTATGGGCACATGGTTAAGGAAAGTTTTCTCGCACAGTTCTATGGGAAGTCGCAGAATTATACGGATATTCCTAATAAATGGTATAAAGAGTACAATGTAAAGAAGGGCCTCAGGAATGAGGACGGAACCGGCGTGCGGATAGGCCTTACCAGGGTGGCCGACGTCGTGGGATATGAGGAGGCAGACGGCGCAATCAAGGCCGTTCCCGGACGGCTTCTCTACCGCGGCGTGGATGTACTGGACCTGGTAAAGGGGAAAAAGGAGAGCCATTTCGGATATGAGGAAACCTGTTTCCTTTTACTGTTTGGATATCTGCCAAAGAAAGCCGAACTGGAGAAGTTCTGCAATGTGGTGAGACAATGCTACACCATTCCGGATGAGTTCGTGGAAATGAACCTGCTGCGCCTTCCCGGTAAGAATCTGATGAATAAGCTTCAGGACGCGGTCCTTACCCTGTATAATTACGATGATGACCCGGATAATATTGATGTATACCAGACCCTGGTCAAGGGCGTCAACCTTTTGGCAAAGCTTCCCTCCATTGCCTGCTACGCGTATCAGAGCAAGGTGCATTATTACGACAGGGAAAGCCTGTTCATTCATTATGCAAATCCGGAATATTCCATTGCCGAGAATTTCTTAAGTCTTCTGAGAAAGGACCAGAAATTCACGTCCAAGGAGGCAAATCTGCTGGATACCATACTTATGCTTCATGCGGATCACGGCGGCGGCAACAACTCCACCTTTACCAATGTGGTGATTGCATCCACCGGCACTGACATCTATTCCACGGTATGCGGCGGCATCGGTTCTCTTAAGGGACCGCGCCACGGCGGCGCCAATATCAAGGTGGCAGAGATGATGGATGCCGTGCTTTCTGAAACAGGCGGCTATGATGCAGACGATAAGAAAATCCGTCAGGCAGTAGAGAAGCTGATGGCAGGAGAGCTCTATGACCGTTCCGGCCTTGTATACGGCTTCGGCCATGCTGTTTACACGGTGTCCGATCCCCGTGCGGAGGTCTTAAAGGCCTGTTGTATGGAGGTGGCCAAGGAGCAGAAGCATACCAGGGAGCTGGACTTCTACATGCGTTTCGAGCGCATTGCCAGGGAAGTCATGGAGGAAACCAAGGGCAAGGCCCTTCCCACCAATGTGGATTTCTACAGCGGGTTTGCATATGGCATGCTGCGGATTCCAAGGGATTTATACACACCTCTGTTCGTGTGCAGCCGCGTTGTGGGCTGGGTGGCCCATAATATCGAGAATAAGTTGTATGACGGCCGTATTATGCGTCCGGCAACCAAGTATGTGGGCGACAACATGGATTATGTGCCTATGTCTGAGAGATAGGATGCCCGGTATTGCCATTCCGGTTTCCTGATATATGTGAATATGTGAAAAGACCTGATGCAGCCATCTATGTGGTATGCGTCAGGTCTTTTGGCATTGAGGGGGGAAAGCCGGCGGAGGAGACCCGGTCCTCAAAATCTTACATGAAATCAAAGAGACTCAGCTGCTTTATCTCACTGCCGGAAGACTGGGCCTTTTCAACGCGGCAGGCATCTTTGGGAAGCTCCCCTAAGAACGAGGAGGGTTCCTCTGAGGTGGTGAGAATTAATTCGTCCCTGGCCCTTGTCATGCCCACATACATAAGGCGGCGTTCCTCATCCAGATCCACAGGTCCCTTTCCTGTTTTAAGGGGAAGGATTCCCTGTTTTAAGCCATAGAGAAAGACCACCGGGAATTCCAGGCCCTTTGAGGCATGCAGGGTCATGAGTGTCACTGCATCGGAGGGGCAGGAGTTCTGGCCGCTTCGTTTCAGGTCGTGGGCCTGTCCAAAGGCCAGTGTGTTCAGCATATCCTCCATGGTCTTGTGGAAATAGGACATGCGGACAAAGGTGTCCATGGACTTGTCTGCGCCCAGTCCCAGGCATGAAATCCAGTCCTCCAGAAGCTTCCAGGGCCTGTCTTTTTTTAGTCTTGGCAGGAAACGTTCTTCCAGGCCGCTGTAATCAGCGGAAGGGGAAATGCGTTTTCTGCAGAGCTCCAGCGTGTCTCCAGTTATCCCGGACTGTTTAAGCAGGGCTCCGAAGAAGGAGATGGTACCCTGGACAGCCGGATTATCCAGATAATCCTCCCTTCCTGCTACCATGTAAGGGATTCCCTCCTTTTGCAGGCATTGTTCCAGCAGGCGGGCCTGATGATTGGTGCGGTAGAGGACGGCAATGTCGGCAAAGCTCCTGGCAGTATCCCACAGGCCGGGAGTGTGGCTGTGGGCGTCCAGCATGTCGATGCCGCCGACCATGCGGTTGATTTCCTTGGCAATGAAGATGGACTCCGGCAGACTGGTTTCCGCTGTCACCAGACGCACCGGCTCGCCATGGGGACGGGCGGCCGAAAGCCTGCGCTCACCGCCCGGATTGCGGGAGATGAGAGGAAGAGAGGCGGAGAGTATCTCCGGGGTGGAGCGGTAGCCGGTGGTAAGCCGTATGGTGCTGGTTCCCGGAAAATCCTGTTCCAGCAGGTCGAAGCACCGGCTGTCAGAACCCCGGAAGCCGTAGATGGACTGGTCCGGGTCACCGATGACAAAGAGTTCCCGTCCGCCCTTGTTCCATGCCTTGATGAGCTGGTACTGGACCGGGTTGATGTCCTGGAATTCATCCACCAGCAGATAGGAAAAATGCTGCTTCCTGTATTCTGTTTTCTGTTCCTGCTCAAGAAGGCGCAGCATGTTGAGAAGCAGGTCGTCGAAGTCCATAAGCTTCCTGCTGTCCAGTGCCTGTTGGTACCGGGCTGCTGCTTCCGGTGTCAGGGAGAAGTTGGTTTCCCCTGCAGAACCATCGGTCATATCGGCTGCAATGCCTTCTGCGGTGGTCAGCCCTGCCTTATGCAGAGAGACGGCAGTGAGAAACTGCTTGACAGTGCAGGCAAGTTCCAGGGCTGCTATGGTTTCTCCGGCGCATTCTTCCGCCTGTCCCTGGTCTGCCAGGGACAGCTCTATTCCGGCCTGGGCTAACAGCCGGTAGCAGAGGGAATGGAAGGTCCCGACCTGCATCTGGTTCAGGCTGCGCTTGCCGGGCAGTGCCTGGCGGATTCTCTGGGTCAGCTCCTTCGCGGCCTTGTTTGTAAAGGTGACGGCCGTAATCTCAGAAGGTCTTACGCCCCGCTCCCCTATAAGGTGTTCGATGCGCGACACCAGTGTCTTTGTTTTGCCTGTACCAGGACCGGCTATTACGGCTGTCACCGGGAACACGGATTCCACGGCCTGCTGCTGGTCATGATTCAGGGCAGATGAGGGCATGGAAACTGTCAGTATATTTGAGACGGCTGTTTCGCGGGAAGCCGGTGTGCCGTGGGGAGCCGGTATGCTGTGGGAAACTGGTGTACTGTGGGAAGCCGGCAGGTCAGCTGCTCCCGGAATCGCTGGGCTCATCGTTTCGTGCAGGTCCGCTTCCGCTGTATCAAACGTCATGCACAGCTGCCCCTCCACATTGTCAAGCTCTGCTGACTGGAACAGACGCATGGCCCCGTACTCGCCGTCATAGCCGGGCCTCCACTGGACCCTGCCGTCCCTGAGATGGCGTATACCCTCTGCTGTCAGGGATCCGGCCACATGGCTGATATCCTCCAGCGGGGCCTGGCGCAGAATATAAAATTCATTGCCCAGTTCCTCCAGCAGGTGCTCATACTGCCTGGAAACCTTTACGCTGGACGGGGAGGAACCCACAGAGGTGGCAATGACCTCGCCCAGGGGCACCAGGTTTTCAAATGGACGTCCCTGGGGCAGCAGGAAATCCTCGTCCCGGTCGGCCAGCTGTTCAATTCGGTGAAGTACGCCTGTGGTCAGTTTTCTGCCGCAGACAGGACATATGCCGTTATATTTTCTGGCCTGGGAGGGACTGAGGCAGAGATGGCATTTCCGGTGGCCGTCAAAATGATATTTGCCCTCTTCAGGAAAGAATTCAATGGTGCCCTTAAGGCCCTCGCCCCTCTGTATGGCGCCGTAGAGCCCTGCATAGGACATGGGGATGTCAAATAGGCTTGCCTCCCTGCCCAGTTTGGAGGGAGAGTGGGCGTCAGAGTTGGAGATGAGCTGGAAGGAATCAAGGGCTGACAGCCTCCAGTTCATGGCAGGATCAGAGGACAGTCCTGTCTCCAGGGCATGAATCTGGGGAGTCAGCTCCTCATAGCACTCTTCAATGGTATCAAAACCGGAAAATGCCCCGAACAGTGAAAAATGCGGGGTCCAGATATGAGCCGGAACATAGATGGCATCCGGGCATGCCTCCAGTGTTATGGCCAAAAGGTCGTGACAGTCCAAACCCAGGATGGGGCGTCCGTCCGAATGTATGTTGCCGATGGCTTCCAGCCGCCTGGAAAGGACTTCGGCCGCTTCCAGGCTGGGCAGGAGGATAAGGCTGTGTACCTTGCGCACACGGCCGTTTTTCTTGTAAATGGAGCTGATTTCCCCGCTGATAACAAAACGGGGGCTGCTTTGGCCCAGTACGGACGGGCGCTGTAAGGAATATTCCTTTTTAAGCATGTAAAGACCCTGCTCGGCGGGCTCCAGCTTTTCAGCCAGCTCCGATCTCCAGGCCGGATGCGTAAAGTCTCCCGTACCTACAATGTTAATTCCCTTTTTTCCCGCCCATAAGTCCAGGTGCTCCGGCGTAAGCTCCTTGCTGGTGGCCCTGGAGTAGCGGGAGTGGATATGTAAATCACCAATGTACATTGCGATGCACCTGCTTTCCTTTGATAGTATTTATTATAAAGGATTCATCCTAAAAAGAAAGCGGTTTTTTCTGCCAGCATCAACCGGCCAGTCCCTCCACCGCATCCACGGGCAGGGAAATTGCCACTGCATGTTCTCCGGTTTCCTTCATCACGGTCTCGCATATGGCCTTCAGTATGGGAAGCCTTAAGTCTGCAGGGGTCAGGATCAGCAGTATGGCTTTTTCCTGGGAAAGGGTCATGCCGAACAGCTTTTTGCCGGCATCGGTACCTATTTCCCTGGCCTTTATCAGGGTGCCGCCCTGACAGCCGGCCTTTCTGGCAGCCTCCATAACCGGCGCGGACAGGTCGGTGTGGATGACGGAAGCAATTAATTCATAGGAATGGGAATTTGTCATGGGAATATCCTCCTTGTGTTCTGCGGTGTGGCTGTTTGGGGCTGTCTGGTCTTCGTGCCGGCTTAAAATGTCCATGGCAGCGAGACTGATGCCTGTAAGAGACAGGGTGAAAGCGATGCCGTGGCCCGGCTTGTAAAATTCCATTTCCCTGCCAAGGGCATGGAGCAGGCGGTCTGCGTCGGCTTTGGTTGAAAGGCCAAGAACCAGGTCCTTCTCAGGCTCATCCAGTCCCAGACAGTCCATGACAGCCGAGCTGGCTGTGCCGTGTCCCCTGACTGCAAGCAGTATTTCATGGTTGTATGTATGGAATATGGAAGCTGCCCTGTTTCCGGCTCCCCGGTTTACGATGGCGGCTGCCAGCTTTATGCTTTTATGGCTCATAAGGCTCCTCCTCTAAATTAATGAATTCCTGGTTCATATCCACCACAGGATGTCTGGAAACAGCTTTCTCCCTGCGGGTTTTCAGCTCATAGGACAGTCCGATGAGCTGGATGATGATGAGAGGGGTCATGGCTACCATGGCCACGATGCCAAAGGCGTCGGTCAGGATATTGCCGCCCAGGGCCTCGCAGGCGCCCATGCACAGTGGAAGAAGAAAGGTGGCTGTCATGGGGCCGGATGCGACTCCTCCTGAGTCAAAGGCAATGGATGTAAAGACCGGGGGTACCACAAAGGAAAGTCCCAGAGCCAGGGCATAGCCCGGCAGCAGGAAGGCCATGAGAGGCAGTCCTGTGATGACCCGGAACATGGAGAGGCCCAGTGACAGGGCCATGCCGATGGAAAGACCGGTCATCATGGTCTTTTCGGATATGCTTCCGCCGGTCACGTCCGCCACCTGCTTGTTCAGTACCTGTACGGCAGGCTCTGCCTTGACGATGTAATAACCGATGAGCATGGCTACGGGCACCAGAATCCAGCGATAGGGAAGGGATGCCATCTGTTTTCCAAGATAGCTTCCGGCGGGCATGAAGCCCACATTTACGCCCGTAAGGAACAGCGTCAGCCCGATGTAGGAATACAGCATTCCCACCAGAATCTTCACCACCTGGCGTTTGCGCATTTTCAGGAAAAATATCTGAAAGAGCAGGAAAAATGCCAGGATGGGGAACAGGGCTGTGAATACCTCCGCCGCATAGTGGGGAAGTTCACTCTGGAATGCCAGCCACAGGTCCTGGGAATTGCTGATGAAAGGAATGGTCATGGGTTCATAGGAGCCGGAAGATGACCGGAACAGAAGTCCCAGTATCATGACAGAGAGGATGGGACCTATGGAACAAAGGGACACCAGTCCAAAGCTGTCGCTGTCCGCATTTTTTCCCTGGCCGATGAAAGAAAGCCCCACGCCCAGGGCCATGATAAAGGGAACCGTAATAGGACCTGTTGTCACACCGCCGGAATCAAAGGCTACAGCCAGAAAATCACCTGGAATATAGAAGGCCAGGATGAAGATAATGATGTAGCAGACCAGAAGGATGTGGGAAAGGCTCCAGCCGAAGAGGGAGCGGAGGAATGCAAGTGCCAGGAAGAAGCCGACTCCTGCAGCTACTGCGAGGATGAGCACCATGTCCGGCACTGCCGGTGTCTGTCTGGCCAGGACCTGCAGGTCCGGTTCGGCCACTGTTACCATGGCGCCTATGATGATACATGCAATGACGATGACCGGAAGCTTCTTTGCCTTGGCCAGCTGCGCACCTACCTTTTCTCCAATGGGCATCATGGACATATCCACTCCCAGGGTGAAGAATCCCATTCCTATAATAAGGAAGGCTGCCCCTGCCAGAAACAGCATCAGCGGGTCCAGGGGAATGGGGGTGATGGTGATCCCAAGGATTAATACAATGCAGGTAACGGGCAGCACAGATGATAAGGATTCTGTGATTTTTTCTTTTAGCTTCTGATTCAATAAATTACCTCCTGTTGTCCGTTGTTTATGTTAACATATATATTTTAGCTTAACATAAGGACAAACGGAAAGGCAAGAGAAGGGACCGTTAGAATTATGTTAAGAAACTCATTGAATCCAGGACAGCGCAGTAGTATAATGAATCCACAAAGCGCTCCAAGACAGCCTATAAAGCAGCCTGGTCATAGACCGCGGCAGGGAATTTTTTGTCTGGTAACAGTTGACACTGTTTGGGAAATATGTTAAATTAAGAGTCAGTGCAAATACGCAGATAGGGAAGAGTAGATAACCGGATGGATGCAGAGAGCCGGCGGCTGGTGAGAGCCGGTGACGGATGGTTGTTGAACTGGCCCTGGAGTAGCCTGCCCCAACGAGGAAGGACCGCCGGAAACGGGGGATCGGGAACCAGTAGGACAGGACGGAGACCTTACCGTTATAAGAGGATTAAGCGCATGCGTCAGACAGCATGAACCAGAGTGGTACCGCGCGGGGATTTTCAGCCCTGCGTCTCTAGCAATAGAGGCGCAGGGCTTTTATATTTGACAAAAAACTATGCGGAGCCGGTATGCTGTCTGGATAAAGGGGAATCATCCCCTTAGATAACCAATGGAGGAATGAGATTATGGCAACACAGTACAACCACAGCGCCATTGAGAAAAAGTGGCGTGAGAACTGGAAAGAGAAGCCCATCAATGTGAACGATGGCAGGAAGGAAAAGTATTACTGTCTGGATATGTTCCCATACCCCTCAGGCAGCGGCCTTCACGTAGGACACTGGAGAGGATATGTGATTTCAGATGTCTGGAGCCGGTATCAGCTGTTAAAGGGAAAGTATGTCATTCATCCCATGGGATGGGATGCCTTCGGCCTTCCTGCTGAGAACTACGCTATTAAGATGGGCGTTCATCCGGCTAAGTCCACAGAGGCAAACATAAGGAATATCAAGCGCCAGATCAAGCAGATTGCGGCAATTTATGACTGGGATATGGAAGTGAACACCACGGATCCGGATTTCTACAAATGGACCCAGTGGATTTTTGTCCAGATGTTCAAGAAGGGCCTGGCCTATGAAAAGGAATTCCCCATTAACTGGTGTCCTTCCTGTAAGACCGGACTGGCAAACGAGGAAGTGGTCAACGGATGCTGCGAGCGCTGCGGCACCACGGTTACCAAGAAGAATCTGCGCCAGTGGATGCTTAAGATTACTGCTTACGCAGAGCGTCTGTTAAATGATCTGGATAAGCTGGACTGGCCTGAGAAGGTCAAGAAGATGCAGACTGACTGGATCGGCAAGTCATACGGCGCAGAGGTGGATTTCCCCATTGACGGGCGTGAGGAGAAGATTACCGTGTACACCACCAGGCCGGACACCCTTTACGGAGCCACCTTCATGGTACTGGCGCCGGAGCATGCCCTGGCTAAGAGCCTGGCCACCGATGAGACAAGGGAAGCAGTGGAAAAATATATTTTCGATTCTTCCATGCGTTCCAATGTGGACCGTATGCAGGCAAAGGAAAAGACAGGCGTGTTTACCGGAAGTTATGCAATTAATCCGCTGAACGGCGCAAGGACGCCTATCTGGCTGTCTGATTATGTACTGGCTGATTACGGTACCGGCGCCATCATGTGCGTGCCTGCCCACGACGACAGGGACTTTGAGTTTGCCAAAAAGTTCGGCCTGCCCATTGTACAGGTAATCGCAAAGGACGGCAAGGAAATCGAGGACATGACCGAGGCGTATACCGAGGCAAACGGCATCATGATTAATTCCGGTGATTGGAACGGCATGGAGTCTGCTGTCCTTAAAAAGGAAGCGCCTCATATGATAGAGGAAAAGGGCTTTGGCCATAAGACGGTCAACTACAAGCTGAGGGACTGGGTATTCTCACGCCAGCGTTACTGGGGCGAGCCCATCCCCATCATCCACTGCCCCAAGTGCGGCTGCGTGCCTGTGCCTGAGGACCAGCTGCCGTTAAAGCTTCCCGAGGTGGAGAGCTACCAGCCAACAGGAACCGGCGAGTCACCTCTGGCTGCCATTGACGAATGGGTCAACACCACCTGTCCTGTCTGCGGCGCTCCTGCCAAGAGAGAGACAAACACCATGCCCCAGTGGGCTGGTTCCTCCTGGTACTTCCTGCGCTATGTGGACAGCCACAACAAGGAAGAGCTGGTATCCAGGGAAAAGGCAGACAAGTATCTTCCGGTGGATATGTATATCGGCGGCGTGGAACATGCGGTGCTCCATCTGCTGTATTCACGTTTCTACACCAAGTTTCTGTGCGATATAGGCGCTATTGACTTTGACGAGCCTTTCAAGAAGCTGTTCAACCAGGGTATGATTACCGGCAAGAACGGCATCAAAATGAGCAAATCCAAGGGCAACGTTGTTTCTCCCGACGATTTGGTAAGGGATTACGGCTGCGACTCCTTAAGGCTTTACGAGCTGTTTGTGGGACCGCCGGAGCTGGATGCAGAGTGGGATGACCGGGGCATCGAGGGCGTATCCCGCTTCCTGAACCGTTTCTGGAATTTGGTGATGGACAACAAGGATAAGGATGTGAAGGCGTCCAAGGAAATGATAAAGCTGCGCCATAAGCTGGTATATGACATTGAATACCGCTTCAACCAGTTCAGCCTTAACACCGTGATTTCCGGTTTCATGGAGTACAACAATAAGCTCATAGAGCTGGCAAGGAAGGAAGGCGGAATTGACAAGGAGACCCTTAAGACCTTTGTAATTCTTCTGGCGCCCTTTGCTCCCCATATCGGAGAGGAGCTGTGGCAGCAGTTAGGCGGTACCGACAGCGTATTCCATGCACAGTGGCCGGAATGCGATGAGGAGGCCATGAAGGACGATGAGATCGAAGTGGCTGTCCAGATTAACGGAAAGACACGCGCCGTCATCAGCATCAGTGCTGACAGCTCCAAGGAAGATACCATTGCCGCAGGCAGGGAAGCAGTGAAGGAAAAGCTGACCGGCAATGTTGTGAAGGAAATCTACGTGCCTGGAAAGATTATCAATATTGTGTGTAAATAAATCAGAATCCCGTATATCCGCGGGAGACTGAATGCCTGCGCAGCCGGTAACACATGGACTGGGCAGGCATTTTTATGTAGGGGTTTCCGGCGGGAAATGTAAGAAAAAAGAAATAACATTTCCTGTTATTGCAGGTTATAATAGGAAATGGGCAAAACATGATATTGAGGTGACGGCGATGAGACATGAGAGAAGAGCATGCGGAAAGAACGAAATGTATGGAAAAAGCGGAATATACGGAAAGAGCGGGGCGGGCCGTAAAATAGGCAGGGCAGCGGCAGCACTGGTTCTGGCAGGAGTCATGATGGCAGCGGGAAGTCTTACGGCTATGGCTGCCGGCAGGACAGGCGCAGGGAAAGCCATGAACTTGACGGACCAGGGGCCGGGGGTTCTGGCTGTTTCGGAAGCAGAACCTCAGGAAAAGAAGGCGGCAGTGGAGAACGGTGTCATACAGCCCCAGAATCTGGAAGGAGCAAAGGATGCGGACCAGCTGGTGGTAGTAGTGGGCACCGGCGGCTGCGGCGCAGATGTATATTATTATAAGAAGTCAGGGGAAGCCTGGGAGATGGCCTGGAAGGAAGCAGGCATTGTAGGCAGAAACGGCATTACGGACCAGAAGGCAGAGGGAGACGGAAGCACGCCTTCCGGTACATATGGATTTACCATGGCTTTTGGGCTCAAGGAAAATCCAGGCAGCATCCTTCCCTACCATAAGATTACAAAAGGCGATTACTGGGTGGATGATTCAGCCAGTCCCTATTATAACAAGCTGGTCAATACATCACAGGCTGTAAAGAACTGGAACTCCGCAGAGAACATGGCGGCTGCTTCACCGTACTATAATTACGCCTTGGCATTGGATTATAATGAAGCATGTGAGCCCGGAAAGGGATCTGCCATCTTTCTTCACTGCTTTACCGCATCCAGGGATAATGGCTCCGCGGGCTGTATCCGCCTGCCTCAGGAAAGGGCAAAGGAGCTGGTACAGTCAGCCACAGAGCACACTAAGATTGTGATTGCACCGGATTTGGAACGGTTAAAATAATTCCGGGTAAAATGCTTCAGGTTAAAATGATTTCATAAGGCAGAGGCAGGGGCGCCATCAGCGCGGCCCTGCCATTTTTTTTGAAAGCATTTTTAATAAATCAATTTTCTTTTTCTCAGAGGGAGGCATCCTGGAACTGAGGATGTTGACCAGAAGGTCTGTCTCCCTGTCGTTAAAATGTACGCCCTTTTGCCTGGCTTCCATGTTGATGGTCATGAATGCCTCCATCAGGTTATTTTTGTCTGAATGTTCAATCCGCTCCGCAAATTCAGTGAGCATGGCCAGTTTATCTTTGTTCATGGCCTTGAGCCTGGGGTCTTGTTTCCAGCTGTTATCCATAATTATGTAGTCCTTTCTGTAATGGAGTTCAGTGATTGGCCGTATCAGGCCATGGCCTGCATGGCTGTGAATATCATTTCCATGGTCTCAAAACGGGATTGCTGCTCCGGTGTCAGGAACCTGCGCAGCTGTTCCATGGGAGTCTGGCCCTCCATCAGGGTTTCGGCCATGTCAATTATATCCTGCTCCATGGGATTCCCATATGGACGTATGGCCTTCAGCATGTCGCGCAGGGACCCGTTTCCCTGGGGACGGTCCAGGGAGCAGATGCCCATGGTTGCTACCTCCTCAGTCTCAAAGAGCTCCATTGTTTTTCGCAGTTCCTGAGCCTTGACAAACAGGGAGATGGCCTTTTGTTCGGGAACGCCCAGGTAGGGGAGGGAGGCCTTAATCATCTGCAGATGGTGGTCGCCTATGAGATAGTCCAGGTCGGTTAGTTTATAGTCATCAGATGGATTCATGTATTTCCACCAGCCTTTTCTTTCTTTGCTTCCAATTTATGCGGGAGGGGCTTGTTACATGCCACTTATTTTCCGGCACAATGAGCCAAAGCCTGGACACTGCATATATTATAAGTATGGAAGGAGAGTGAAATCCATGTACAGCCGTTTGATTATAGATGGAAATGCAGTATATGAAATAGATGAGGAATGCTTAAAGCAGAGACAGGGAAGAAAGGGGTATGGGGGTAAGAACCGAGGCACAAAAAGCCCTTTTTCGCCCGGGGAGACAGGTGAGGCCGGCAAATAAGCCCGGCTTCCCTGCAAGAAAAAACAGGGAGTGGTGAAGCACTCCCTGTTCCTTTGATTCTTTGGTGAAGGATTTTTTAGAGGTGGGAATTAGCAGCAGAAGCCACCGCCGCCACAGCAGCACAGGATTAAGATGAGCCAGATAATATCTCCGCATCCGCCTCCAAAGCTGCACCCACAGCCACAACCGCTACCGCAGTCGCTATGTCCGAAGCCGCTGCCGCCTCCACAGCAGCACAGAATCAGGATAAGCCAGATGATATTGCATCCGCATCCGCTGCCTCCTGTTCCACATCCGCATCCACAGTCACAACTGCAGTTTGTTGCTGCTACATCACTCATGTTAATTCCTCCATATAAAGTTTAATTACACTGTATCATATGAAGCCCTGCTTGCTCATGTTTCCACAATTTGATAAAATTTAGAAAATTTTTGTTGGTACAAGGCCGGGATATATAGTATAATGTCGGCAGGCATGATACTGTGCGGATCGTTTTCTGACAAAGGAAGGAAAAGATGGTCCGTCAGATGAAAAAGAAAAGAGGCTTTGAGAATGGACAGAAGCAGATTATATTACCAGACCCCCTATGTAAAGTCGTTCATGTGCACGGTGGAGCACTGTGAGGAGAGCGGGAAAGGAACCTGGCTGGTGACTCTGAACCAGACTGGTTTTTACCCTGAAGGAGGGGGACAGCCCTATGATACAGGAACCTTAAACGGGATTCACGTGCTGTCCGTCCATGAGATGGGGGAGCAGGTGATCCATGAACTGGCGCAGCCTATAGAGGAGGGGACCCTGGCAGAGGGAATCATAGACTGGCAGAGGCGGTATGACAACATGCAGCTGCACACCGGGGAGCATATTCTGTCCGGTCTGGTGCACAGACACTTTGGATACGATAATGTGGGCTTTCACATGGGGACCGAGGAAGTGACGGTGGACTTTAACGGCATCATTGAGCCGGAGGACCTGGACTGGCTGGAGGACGAGGCCAATCAGCTGGTCTATGCCAATGTCCCCGTGAAGGTGCTTTATCCCGCTGAGGAAGAACTCAGGACTATGGAGTACAGAAGCAAAAAGGAACTGTCCGGTCTGGTACGCATTGTGGAGGTGCCTGGCGGGGATGTGTGCGCATGCTGCGGCACACATGTAGAAAACACCGGTGAAGTGGGTATCATTAAGATAAGAAGCATGATTCATTACAAGGGCGGCGTTCGTTTGTCCATGTTATGCGGCCGCAGGGCCCTGTTGGATTACAGGGACAGGCTGAAGGATGAAATCAGGATATCCAACCTGCTGTCAGCCAAGCTCATCCAGGTGCCGGATGCAGTGGAAAAGCTTAAAAATGACAGCCAGGACAGGGATTTCCTGATTGGAAAGCTGGGAAGCAGCCTGTTGGCCCTGAAGGCAGGACAGTTCCCGGAAAGCACAGCCCCCCTCATTGTATTTGAGGAGGATTTAACCCCAGTTCAGGTTCGACAGTATGCGACTATTCTCTATGAAGAAAACAAGGCCGGAGTGGCTGCCGTGTGTTCCGGAAATGACAGGGACGGCGAATATCACTATGCCCTGGGCAGCAGCCGGATGGACATGCGCGCTCTCAGCAAAGCCCTGAACAGCCGTCTGAGCGGCAGGGGCGGGGGCAGCAGCCTCATGGCTCAGGGGACCTTCCGGGCGGGACGGGAAGCCATTGAGGCAGCGTTCCGGGAAGAGACAGAATTATAAAGGATGATACGATGGAATTAAATAGCGATACAATTAAAAAAATCAGAGGACTTATTGTCTTTACCGTGGTGGTTGTGGTTGCGGGATTCAATTACAGACGTCTGGTGGATGTGGCGGCCGGATTGATGCACATTGCCTGGCCCTTTATTCTGGGGGCAGCCATAGCTTTCATACTGAACGTGCCTATGCGCAATATCGAGAGGCATTTGACCGTGTTTGGGGAGAGCGGCAGGCTGAGACGGCCTGTCAGCCTGGTGGTGACCATCCTCCTGGTTACAGGCGGCCTGTTTCTGGTCATCTTTGTGGTGGCACCTCAGCTGGTAAAGACTTTTTTGAATCTTCAAAGCAGTATCCCTGTGTTTTTTGCAGGGGTGCGTGATGAGGCGGAACGCATATTTGCCAGCAATCCCCAGATACTGGAATATATGAACCAGATGGAAGTGGACTGGCAGGAAGTGTTTCAGAACATGGCCGCGTTTTTAAAGAGCGGGGCGGGAACCATGCTGAACACCACCTTCTCGGCAGCTGTCTCCATTGTCAGCGGCGTGTCCTCATTCCTGATTGGATTTATCTTTGCCATCTATATCCTTATGCAGAAGGAGACGCTGGGACGGCAGATGAAGAAGGTGCTGGAGGCATTTCTGCCGGAACCGGCTGTAGGCCGGATTCTGGATATCACGGCCCTTACGGAGCGCACCTTCTCCAATTTCCTTACAGGACAGTGCGTGGAGGCCGTGATCCTGGGAACCATGTTTTTTGTGGCGCTGACCGTCATACGTCTGCCCTATGCGCTGCTGATTGGGGTGCTGATTGCATTTACGGCCCTGATTCCTATTTTCGGCGCGTTTGTGGGACTGGCAGTGGGCGTGTTCCTGATGCTCATGGTAAATTCCATGGATGCCCTGGTTTTTACGATTACCTTCTTTGTATTGCAGCAGATAGAGGGAAACCTGATATACCCCTATGTGGTGGGGAATTCCGTGGGGCTTCCATCCATATGGGTGCTGGTGGCCGTGACTGTGGGCGGAAGCATGATGGGAATTGTGGGAATGCTCATATTCATTCCGCTGTGTTCCGTACTGTATGCCCTTTTAAGGGATGGGGTCAATGCGCGTCTGGGAAGGAAGGGCAGGGGAGCGGCTGTCTGTGAGACTGTATGCGGGCCGGTTTGTGAGGAAGATGCGGACCAGGGGCATCAGGAATAAAGACTGAGAATAATAAAAAGAGAATATCAAGTGAAGATAACAAAGCTAAGATAAACAAAACTAAGATAAACAAAACAGCCCGGAACCTGTCAAATGGTTCCGGGCTTTGCCTTTGCCTGTATTCCTGCCTGTTATTCCATGCTTTTTATCTTAGGCTTATTCTCCCTGATACATATATTTGATTAAGCGCTCAATGTCTTCCTTCTCATGAGCAACCAGGTCTAATTCCTTGATATATCCGTTGGAGAAGATGGTGGCCATAGACAGATACTGGGCTAATTTGGATTTCAGATTGATGCGGTCACCTTCCGGAGATACAAGCTCCACGGTTCCCTTGCACTGGTCAATGACAGAGAAAAACTTTTCTACGTCTGTGATATTCTGAACCTTCATGGCATATCCTCCTGTGTTTGTATGCATTTTCCTGAAATGGAAAAGGATGGTTAATTTTTTAACATATATGATTATAGCAGAAGGGCAGGGAAAAGGGCAATTATGAATTTTCATAAAAATACAGGGATTAAAGGGTGTTTTTTATCGCATCTAACAGCAGGGAGGATACCCGCAGGCCGCCCCGCCCCGTCCCTATGGAAATATCTGGTTTATTGCTGCCGTGAAAGTCGGAGCCGCCTGTGGGCAGAAGATGGTGGCGTGCAGCCATTTCCTGGAGCCTGGCGCTTTCCGGGCGGTTGTGGGAGGAGTGATATACCTCCAGGCCTTTCATGCCCAGGCCGGCCAGATAGGCGATGAGCTCCTCCGTGACCTTGTCCCCCAGCTTATACTGAAAGGGATGGGACAGGGCCACAAAGGCATGGCTGTCTAAGAGGGCCTCCATGACTTCCTCCGGGGGCAGGAATTCCTTGGGCGGGCAGTATGTGCCTCCGTATTTCAGATACTTCTTAAAAATATGGTCCAAATCAGGCCCAAGACCCCTTGCCAGAAGGGCTCTTGCCACATGAGCCCTGGTGATGACCGTGTCAGGGTTTCCGGCACACAGTTCTTCGGCAGTAAGGTGGATGCCGTGGGCATCAAAACGTTCCAGCATCTCCTGGTTGCGCTGGTCTCTGTGCTGGCGGAATTCCTTCAGCGCGGCCTGAAGGGAGGGTGAACCTGTGTCCACGAAAAGTCCCAGTATATGGATTTCGTGGTTCTTATAACTGCTGGACACCTCGATGCCGGGCACCACCTCCAGTCCCAGCTTTGCCCCGGCACCCATGGCCCTGGCAACTCCGGCCGTGGTATCGTGGTCTGTAAGCGCGATGGCTGAAAGTCCGGCCTCATGGGCCAGGTGCACCACCTGCTCAGGTGACAGGGTGCCATCGGATGCGTTTGAGTGGACGTGTAAATCAACGTAAGACATGATGTGACCTCCGAATCATAAGATGTAAAGACCTTGAAAAGGCTTGTAATTGATTTTTAATAATTTAATAATACTTACTTTATATATATTAACATGAAATTCACAATAAGAAAAATTGGGCTGAAAAAAACAAAAAAGACGGTTCCATTTTACATAAAGTATGTTATACTACAATTTGTGAATAAATCCATAGGCAGAGATGACAGGTGAACAGTATGAATCAGTTAGAGAATAATCATAGCAGAAGAAGTTCCTCAGCAGGCAGAAGCCGCAGCAGGGGTTCGGATAAAGGAACGGGACGCGCAGCGTCCAGGAACACGGGCAGAAGCAGTTCGTCAGGCAGCGGTTCAAGGGGTTCCTATTCCTACCGTTCCGGAGGACAGGCCGGCAGGATGAATGCGGCCCAGACAGCCAGGCGCAACAGCCCTCACAGGAGAAAGAAGGGACCGGATTATAAGAAGATTGCCATAGCCGGAGTCATCCTTATTATCCTCATTGCGTGCATATCACTGGCCATGAAGTTCAAGGGTACCGGAGGAAGAGAACCGGATGATATCACGGAAGAGACAACCGAGACAGAGATGATGAAGGAAGTCAAGGTGGATGGAATCACCATTACCGGCATGTCCAAGAACCAGGCCAGGAATGCAATTCTGAAGGAATATCCCTGGAGCATGACAGTTACCCATGACGGGGATACACATAATGTGACGAATTTTGCGGCGGAAAAGGTGGATGCGCTGCTGGATGAAATCTACAGCGGAGAGCCGGCCGAAAGTTATACACTGAGCATGGACGGGCTGGAGGAAGCTGCTGCAAAGGAGGCGGAAAGCTGTGCGGCCAAATGGAATAAAAAAGCCAAAAACGGTTCCATTGACAGCTATGACAAGGAAAAGGGCGCCTTTGTGTTTGCCGGGGAAGAGAATGGTTTTGCCATTGACCAGGAGAAGCTGGCGGCAGACATACTGAAGGCACTGCAGGACAAGAAGTTCGACGCTACCATCACAGCTACGGGAAGCGAGACAGCACCGGATATCAGCGCGGCTGCTGCCAAGGAAAAATATAAGACCATCAGCACATTTACCACAAAGACAACAGCCAATAAGGCCCGAAACACCAACATCAGGCTGGCTGCAGAGGCACTGAACGGAACCGTGGTGCATCCGGGAGAGGAATTCTCCTTTAACAGGGCAGTGGGTCAGAGGACAGAGGCAAAGGGCTACCAGGGAGCAGCCGCCTATAACAACGGAGAGGTGGTACAGGAAATCGGCGGAGGCGTATGCCAGGTATCCACCACCCTGTACAATGCAGTATACAGGTCAGGGCTGGGAGAGGAGAGCATTACCTTCAGGCGTTCTCATACCTTTGAACCCAACTATATTACACCGGGCCAGGATGCCACGGTGAGCTGGGAACAGCCGGATTTCCGCTTCAAGAACACATCCAGCACATCCATCGGTATCAAGGCCGGCTACGCGGATCAGAAGATAACGGTTTCCATTTATGGAATTCCCATTCTGGAGGAGGGGACAAAGCTGGATTTGGTATCCGAGAAAGTGGAGGAGCTGGACCCGCCCGCACCTACCTATGAGGAGGACCAGACACTTGAGCCGGGAGTGGAGATTCAGAAGAGCGCAGGCAGCAAGGGAAGCAGATGGATTACCTACAAGGTGGTATATAAAGACGGAAAGGAAATATCCAGGGAACAGGACCATAAGACCACATACAAGGGCCATGCCCCTGTTATCCGCCGCAACACAACCGGCGTGGTGCTGGCGCCTGAGGAAACCACCCTTTCCACAGAGACGACACGGCCAATCATTGACGGAATGCCGGACGGCTATATTCCGGGTGATGAGACAACCTCCTTACCTTCCGGGAACGGTTCCCAGGTGAGTGGACCCGGCACAGTGACCCAGCCGGCAGCGCCCACCACGGCGCCCGCAGCGTCACCTAATCCCACCCAGGCGCCGCAGCCGTCTGAGACCGCGGCAGCAGGGCCGGGCGGGGCTAACCCGGTGATTGCACCGCTGAAACCGGAATAAAAGGAGCAGACAAAGAATTGACATTGTTTTTTTTGGCGTAATTTCGATTAAGCATTTGCAATTTGTTAAATAATTGCTATAATAGTAAACAGGTCAGTCTGCATAGGGTCGAAGCATGTTCATACATGCCTGGGTCCGGGTCAGACTCACATGTATACCATTACATATTCACTATTTGTAGGAGGAAATCAAAATGGCAAGAAAAATGAAAACCATGGATGGTAACCATGCAGCAGCACATGCGTCATATGCATTTACTGATGTAGCGGCTATCTATCCGATTACCCCATCCTCACCTATGGCTGAAGCCACAGACGAATGGGCAACAGACGGAAGAACCAATATCTTCGGTCGTAAAGTACAGATTACAGAGATGCAGTCTGAGGCTGGTGCAGCAGGCGCTGTACATGGTTCTCTGGCAGCAGGTGCTCTGACCACCACCTACACAGCATCACAGGGTCTTTTACTGATGATCCCTAATCTTTATAAAATTGCAGGTGAGCAGCTGCCAGGCGTATTCAACGTATCTGCACGTGCTCTTGCAAGCCATGCATTATCTATTTTCGGTGACCACTCCGACGTTTACGCATGCCGCCAGACCGGATGCGCTATGCTGTGCGAGTCCAGCGTCCAGGAGGTAATGGACCTGACTGTTGTTGCACATATGGCATCCATCAAGGGCAAGGTTCCATTCATCAACTTCTTCGACGGTTTCCGTACATCCCATGAGATTCAGAAGATTGAGACCTGGGATTACGAGGACTTAAAGGAAATGGTTGACATGGACGCTGTAGATGCTTTCCGTAAGCATGCACTGAATCCAAATCATCCATGCCAGAGAGGCTCCGCTCAGAACCCTGACATCTTCTTCCAGGCAAGAGAAGCCTGCAACCCATACTACGACGCTCTTCCTGCAATCGTTCAGGAATATATGGACAAGGTTAATGCCAAGATTGGCACTGACTATAAGCTGTTCAACTACTACGGCGCTGCTGACGCTGAGCACATCATCATCTCCATGGGTTCTGTCAATGACACCATCGAAGAGACTATCGACTACATGGTGAAGCAGGGACAGAAGGTTGGTGTTGTTAAGGTTCGTCTGTACAGACCATTCTGCGTACAGGCCCTGATTGACGCCATTCCTGATACCGTTAAGGTTATCTCCGTATTAGACAGAACAAAAGAGCCAGGCGCCATCGGCGAGCCTCTGTACCTGGATGTTGTGGCTGCTCTTAAGGGAAGCAAGTTTGACCAGGTTAAGGTTTTAACCGGACGTTACGGCTTAGGCTCCAAGGATACCACACCTGCTCAGATTGTAGCAGTTTACGAGAACACAACCAAGTCTCCATTTACCGTAGGTATCGTGGACGACGTTACAAACCTGTCCTTAGAGATTGGCGCTCCTTTAGTTACCACTCCTGAGGGAACCACAAACTGTAAGTTCTGGGGTCTGGGCGCTGACGGTACAGTTGGTGCAAACAAGAACTCCATCAAGATCATCGGTGACAATACAGACATGTATGCACAGGCATACTTTGATTATGACTCCAAGAAGTCAGGCGGCGTTACCATGTCCCACCTGCGCTTCGGACACAGCCCAATCAAGTCTACCTATTTAATCCGTACAGCTAACTTCGTTGCCTGCCACAATCCTGCATATGTACGCAAGTACAACATGGTTCAGGAGCTGGTTGACGGCGGTACGTTCCTGTTAAACTGCCCATGGGATATGGAAGGACTTGAGAAGCATCTTCCGGGACAGGTTAAGAAGTTCATCGCAGACCACAACATCAACTTCTACACCATCGACGGCGTAAAGATTGGTATTGAGACAGGCATGGGCCCAACACGTATCAACACCATTCTTCAGTCCGCATTCTTCGAGCTGACCGGCATCATTCCTGCTGAGAAGGCAAACGAGCTGATGAAGGCCGCTGCAAAGGCAACCTACGGCCGCAAGGGCGAGGATGTTGTTCAGAAGAACTGGGCTGCTATCGACGCAGGCGCTAAGGGCATGCACAAGGTAGAGGTTCCGGACAGCTGGAAGAACTGTGAAGACGAAGGTCTTGACTATGCAGTTGTAACCCAGGGAAGAAAGGATGTAGTTGACTTTGTTAACAACATTCAGATAAAGGTAAGCGCTCAGGAAGGAAACTCCCTGCCCGTATCCGCATTTACAGAGTACGCAGATGGTTCCACACCATCCGGTTCCTCCGCATACGAGAAGCGCGGTATCGCTGTTAAGGTTCCTGTATGGAATCCGGACAACTGTATCCAGTGTAACTTCTGTTCATATGTATGTCCTCACGCGGTAATCCGTCCGGTTGCCATGACCGCTGACGAGGCTGCTAAGGCACCTGCAGACATGAAGATGAAGGATATGACAGGTATGGCCGACTACAAGTTTGCCATAACCATCTCCGCTCTGGATTGTACGGGATGCGGTTCCTGTGCAAATGTGTGCCCAGGCATGAAGGGCAACAAGGCTCTGGTTATGGAAAGCCTTGAGGCTAACCTTGGCGAGCAGGCCATCTTTGACTTTGGTCGGTCCCTGCCTATCAAGGAAGAGGTTCTGGCTAAGTTCAAAGAGAATACTGTTAAGGGCAGCCAGTTCAGACAGCCTCTGCTTGAATTCTCCGGCGCTTGCGCAGGATGCGGCGAGACTCCTTATGCAAAATTGATTACCCAGCTGTTTGGTGACAGGATGTACATTGCCAACGCAACAGGATGCTCCTCCATCTGGGGCAACTCCTCACCATCCACACCTTACACCGTGAATGCCAAGGGACAGGGTCCTGCATGGGACAACTCCCTGTTCGAGGATAACGCTGAGTTTGGTTACGGTATGTTACTGGCTCAGAACGCAATCAGAGACGGCTTAAAGGCTAAGGTTGAGAGCGTAATGGCTAACGAAAAGGCTACTGACGAGATGAAGGCAGCCTGCAAGGAGTGGCTTGATACCTTTGGCATCGGCGCTCTGAACGGCACTGCTACCGATAAGCTGGTTGCGGTTTTGGACGGCGTTGACTGCGATGTCTGCAGAGACATTGTTAAGAATAAAGATTTCCTGGCTAAGAAGTCCCAGTGGGTATTCGGTGGTGACGGATGGGCTTACGATATCGGTTTCGGCGGCGTTGACCACGTACTGGCATCCGGTAAGGACATCAACATCATGGTATACGATACTGAGGTTTACTCCAATACAGGAGGCCAGTCCTCCAAGGCTACCAAGACAGGTGCTGTTGCACAGTTCGCTGCAGGCGGCAAGGACGTTAAGAAGAAAGACCTGGCCAGCATTGCCATGAGCTATGGTTATGTGTACGTTGCACAGATTTGTATGGGCGCTGATATGGCTCAGACTGTTAAGGCGATTGCCGAGGCAGAGGCTTATCCGGGACCATCCCTGATTATTGCATACGCTCCATGTATCAACCATGGTATTAAGAAGGGTATGGACAAGGCTCAGACAGAGGAGAAGCTGGCTGTAGAGTGCGGTTACTGGAACAACTTCCGTTACAACCCGGCAGCTGAGAAGAAGTTCTCCCTGGATTCCAAGGCTCCTAAGCTTGAGACCTATCAGGACTTCTTAAAGGGCGAGGTTCGTTATATGTCCCTGGCTATGAAGAATCCTGAGAGAGCAGCCGAGCTGTTCGCACGTAACGAGGCAGAGGCTAAGGAGCGTTACGCTTACTTAGAGAAGCTGGTTACACTGTACGGCAACGACTAATCTTACGTCAGATTTGAATGTTTTATGAATTACGGACCCCGGAGGGCTTAGGCTCTCCGGGGTTTTTGAATATTCTGTTTCCAGAAGGGGATAATACTGGAAGAAAGGATGTGTGATACCAGTATGTTAGAAGAGAAGGCAATGGTTCAATTTCTGAACCGATTTACAGATTATCCCTTTCTGGTAAAATGGAAGGACCACGAAGACCGGGTAGGTCATGGCAATCCCATGTTTGCTGTTGACATCAGGGAAACCATACCGGTGAGGAAGTTGATGGACAGCACCTCCCTGGCATTGGGGGAAGCCTACATGAAGGGCAAACTGGAGGTGGAGGGGAGTCTGTATGAGGCTCTGGACCATTTCCTGGGGCAGATGGACCGTTTTTCTGTCAACCGTCTGCATCTGAAGAAGCTCCTTTATCCCTCTAATTCAAGGAAAAACCAGAAGATGGAGGTGTCCTCCCATTATGATATCGGTAATGATTTTTATAAGCTGTGGCTGGACGAAACCATGAACTATTCCTGCGGATATTTTAAGACAGAAAATGATACCCTCCATAAGGCCCAGGTAAATAAAACAGATTATATTCTGAAGAAGCTGGCACTGAAAGAGGGAATGAGCCTTCTGGATGTGGGCTGCGGCTGGGGATTTCTGTTAATCAGGGCAGCCAGGGAATACGGAGTCAGAGGAACCGGCATCACCCTGAGTTCGGAGCAGTATGACGGCTTTAAAAAGCGCATAGAGGAGGAAGGGCTGGAACATCTACTGAACGTTCAGCTCATGGATTACAGGGATTTGCCGAAAAGCGGCATGAAATTTGACCGTGTGGTCAGCGTGGGAATGGTGGAGCACGTGGGCAGGGAAAACTACGGCAGGTTCATGGACTGCGTGGACAAGGTGCTGAATCCAGGCGGCGTATTCCTTCTCCATTTCATCAGCAGCCAGAAGGAACACGCAGGAGATCCCTGGATTAAGAAGTATATATTTCCGGGCGGTGTCATCCCCAGTCTCAGGGAAATCATATCCCTGATGGCAGAACACGATTTCCATATTTTGGACGTGGAGAACCTGAGAAACCATTACAACAAGACATTGCTGTGCTGGGAAAAGAATTTCAAGGAACATGAAGAGGAAATAAAGGACATGTTTGATGAGGAATTTGTCCGGATGTGGGATTTGTACCTGTGCTCCTGCGCGGCTACATTCCACAATGGAGTCATTGACCTTCACCAGATACTGGTGAGCAAGGGTGCGAATAATGAGCTGCCTATGGTACGGTGGTATTAGGCTCGGGACATGTGGTGTGGAGTATGGAAATGGTGGAAGGAGGCCATTTCCACGCTCCATGTTTTATACAGGTGTTATTTCATAGATGATTCCAAATATTTTCCGGTCAGTGTTTTATTGTATGGTTTTATAGAGCTAAATCTGATATAATCTAGGAATATGAGACCGGGGGAGGTTGAGACTGGATGAGGGAAAGGGCCAGGGAAAAGGGCCGGTGAAGCGGGCAATGAAGTCGGCCATAGGATGATTGGCTAAGGAGTGAGAGGAAATGAGGACAAAAAAAGATTTGATTACATATTGTCTTACCTATAAAGATGTATATGAAGACTACCCCTTCAGGGACCATGAATGGGCTGTTATACGCCACCGGGCCAACAAACGGGTATTTGCCTGGATATACCGGCGGGAGGGACAGGTCTGCATTAATCTGAAATGTGCGCCTGAGTGGATTGAGTTCTGGCGCAAGGCCTATTCCGGTGTGCGTCCGGGATATCATTTGAATAAGAAGCACTGGAATACAGTGATTCTGGATGGGAGTGTTCCGGATGCGGATATCAAACGGATGATAGGCGAAAGCTATGATTTGACAAGGGACCGTAAGGAACAATAATACATGACAGGAGAACAAGGATGAATAAGCAGAACGAACACACAGGAATTGGCCCCGGCACAATTGTCATGCATTTTAAGCGGGAGACTTTATCTGCCGATAAAATGCTCCGCATTTTAGCTTGTTGGGAGGTATCCCAAACCCTCTGAAAATCTTCTCACTACCTACAACACCACGCATGGCAGATTTGACGAAGTTTTGAGAGGAATTTTTAAAATTCCTTTCTTCACTTCTTAATACGGGGAAATTTTAAAAATGCCAAAAGCAGGACAAAGTATTTCTTGATTAGTTGATAGAAAATCAAGATTGTGCTATACTAATTTAATATTAGTGTTTATCTCAGAGCAAAGGAAAGAAGCGATTGAGATGTGTATTAACTCCAAAAGAAAAAATGATGCTTTACTCCATGCAAAGCCAGTAGATTGCGACATTTGCATGGAGTAATAATAGTCGCAAAATAAAAATGCTGGCTTTGCAACTTGACTATCATATCAAGGAGGAAGCCCGCATGAAATATCTTAATGCAAAAGTGATTCTTCCGGACGCATTGGTAAAAGAGCTACAGAACTATGTTCAAGGCGGATATATCTATGTTCCTGTCGAGCAGGAACAGCAAAAGCGTTGGGGAGAAGTTTCCGGTTATCGGGAAGAATTGGAGCAGCGTAATAGGCAGATAAAAAAGGAACATCAAAACGGTGTTTCTATGGAATGCCTGTCAGAAAAATACGGTTTATCTTTCTATGCTGTCCGGAAAATTATATATCAAAAATAACTGTAAGGGGCTGCCAAGTGCAGCCCCTTATTTTATTCAGTTTGGTTCGGTATCAGACAGTGTATAGAATGTTTATCTCAATGGCTGTAAAATAAAAGAAAAATATAGAAAGATTTTATGAGAGGTAGTAACTATGTGTACCAGATTTGTTTATCATGGAGATGATATGATTACAGGTTTTAATTTTGATATTGACCTTTCTGTATGGAAACATAAAGTGATTGAAGAAAAGGAGCGTTTCTATATCGGAATTTTGCGACCGGACGGAACGTACCATTCTTATCATGGGGTTAATAAAAATGGAAATGTTGGAACGTTGTTATATGTGCACGGAAACCCTGACGGAACATATCAAGACAGCCAAATATGTATGACGATTGCAGATTTGACGGAGCAGTTTATCAAAGCGCAACTTTCTTTTGACGAAGTACTTCAAATTGTAAAGTCGAAGAAGATTACCTATGCTCCGGACGCTACTATGCAGGCGATGTTATCAGATGTTCATGGACGCGTATTGATAATCGAGCCGGGAATTGGGTATTGGGAAGAACATAAACGATATTCCTTGATAACGAATTACTCTTTGATGAAACCGGAAAGCACAAAAAAATTTATTGTGCAGGGCGACGACCGATACGAAAGGGCTTTGCAATTATTAGACAGATACGAAAATGATTTTTCAATTTCCGACGCATTCACATTGCTTCATGCCGTCCGGCAAGAGGGCGCATGGGCTACCAGAGTTTCATTTGTTTACTCTGCGAAAGAACAGACAGTATATTATGTAGAAAATAACCACTTTGAGCATATCACGAGATTTGTATTTCCGTCAGCGGAGCAGGAAAGGAGTAGTCATGCAACAGAAAGTTTATCCTCGTTCAAAGGATAAAGAAACGGTTTATCTGAAAAATGTTATCACCAATCCCAATATCATAATTGGTGATTATACAATGTATAACGATTTCGTCAGAGAACCAAAAGATTTTGAAAAGAACAACGTTTTGTACCAATATCCGATAAATAAAGATAAACTGATAATTGGAAAATTTTGTTGAGGGTATGAAAAAAAGTCTGTAAATTGAAATCTTCTATGATAGGTTAATGAGAAAGGTAGGTGGCTGTCGTGACCAC
>PPYF01298426.1_pt1 | contig 43156 bp, 43 predicted proteins | sample 1559871 | NCBI WGS metagenome assembly PPYF01 (sample SAMN08240021, study PRJNA423297) | Human gut metagenome, whole genome shotgun sequencing project.
TGGTCAAGTGGTTAAGACACCGCCCTTTCACGGCGGTAACATGGGTTCAAATCCCGTACGGGTCATTGCCGGAAGGCAAAACAGAATATTTGGTCCATTGGAGCAGTGGTCTATCTCGCCTCCCTGTCACGGAGGAGATCGCGGGTTCAAATCCCGCATGGACCGTCACTGAGAAGCAGGTATCCACCTGCTTCTTTTGTCTTTGCATTTATTTTTCCTTTCTGTCTTATTCTTTTCTTTCTAAATTTTCTTGGCTGCTTATTTTACTTTAGAAACAATCTATTTTCTTTTTGCTAATTGCTTGCCAATCCGTCTTTGGTGTACTAGAATAAATAGTACAGTAGAGACAGCTAGAAAGGAGCGAGCTAGTGGACTTTATTGACTATTTGGACAGCCGGCCGATTTACCAGCAGATCGCGGACAGGTACAGGCAGCTGATTCTGACCGGAGTCATGCTGCCAGATGAGCAGCTGCCGTCTGTGCGGAAGTTGGCCATGGAATTGTCGACTAACCCTAATACAGTGCAGAAGGCATACGCCGCGCTGGAACGGGAGGGATACGTTTACAGCGTCAAGGGACGGGGGAATTTCGTCCGGGCCAATGAAACGCTGAAGAGCAAGCAAAAAGAAGAGCTGAAAGGGAAAATGATTGATTTAATTAAGGAGATTCAAGCAGTAGGCCTGAATCCACAGGAATTATTTGCTGAGGCCATGGAGGAGGCGGCAGAAGATGATCGAGATTGATGCACTAAGCAAGGATTATGGGCAGACAGAGGCCATTAAGAACCTTAACCTGACCATTGAAGAAGACCGGGTCTTTGGCTTGATCGGGACCAACGGGGCCGGCAAGAGCACCCTCTTGCGGATGATCGCTGGCATCCTGCGGCCGACTTCTGGGCATATCACTATTGATGGCTTGCCAGTTTATGACAATCCAGCCGCAAAGAAAAAGTTTTGCTTCATTCCAGATGACCCCTACTTCTTCCCAAATGCCACAGCGGAGTCTATGGCCAGGGATTACGCGGCGGTTTACCAGGAGTTTGACCAAGAACGTTTTGCCAGACTGCTGGCGGACTTTCGCTTAGAGCCAAAGCGTCGCATACACGACTATTCTAAGGGCATGAAGCGGCAATTGGCGATCCTGCTAGGATTATGTACTAACACCAAGTACCTGCTCTTAGACGAAGTTTTTGACGGCTTAGACCCGGTTATGCGGCAGAGCATGAAGAGCCTTTTTGCCGAAGACATGGACCGGCGGCAATTGACTCCAATCATTGCCTCTCACAACTTGCGGGAATTGGAAGATATTTGTGACCACATCGGTTTCCTGCACAGCGGCGGTCTGCTTTTATCAGAAGACTTGGCCGACATGAAACTGGAAATCCAGAAGCTGCAGTGCGTCTTTAAGGACGACCGGGACATGGAGGAAGTCCTGGGCAAGCTGAAGCTGGTTGACCACAGCAGCCGGGGCCGCCTACACACTTTGGTCGTGCGGGGGAGCCGGAGCGAAGTCGAGGCGGTCTTTGACCATGTGCCGATGACCTTCTTCGAAATCCTGCCGTTGACCTTGGAAGAAATCTTTATTGCAGAAGCGGAGGCAGTTGGCTATGACACGCGCAAACTTATCCTTAAATAAACACGGTCTGCCGCAAAAAGAAATCCTGCGGCACCGGAAAGTACCTGTAGTCTTGGCGATCTTGGTCATGGCCATGTTCTATATCGTTGGGCCGATTCTGGTTTTGATCAGCAACAAAGATGTTGAGACGGCTTCCTTGCTGCATGACGCCCGGACATATTATATTTTTCAAAATACGAGCATGTCGGCTGTGATGGCCGGGATCTTCGGAATCTACCTGGCCTTTGAAGGCTTCCGCTTCTTGCATGTGCCGCGGCAAGTGGACTATTACGAGAGCCAGCCGGTCAGCCGCAAGACCCGCTTCATCGGAATTACGGTCAACAGCTTGCTTATTTATAGCTTGCTTTACTTGCTTTTTTTCCTGGCCGGAATGCTGATCTTGGCTGCAGGTGGGGCTAATTTCCTGGCTGACGGTGAGATCTGGCGGGGCTTTCTGGCTGACCTCTTTGCCTTTTCAGCCTGGTACGCTATCGCCTCTTTGAGCATGATGATCACAGGTAATACCTTTGTGGCTGGCTTAGCCACGATCTTTTTCTCCTGCTTTGAATTTGGCTTGATTTTTCTGAATTCAATCTTCTATTCCACCTTGGCAACTACGGCTGGCTATGACAATCATGATTGGCTGGCATACACCAATCCTTCGACTCAGGTATATAACTCAAATCACTGGCTAGGGACCGGGATTAACCTGCTTTGGACCGTCCTTTACCTGGCCTTAGCCTACTGGGCTTACCAGAAACGGGCTAATGAAAAGGCAGGCAGAGCTGTGGCTTTTGCCTGGATTGAACAGGTGGTTAAGATCATCGTGGTTGTCTACTTCGCGGCAATTGGCGGGATCATTGGCTACACGATGATCGGCTTAAACTTTGCTTGCGGCATTATTGGTGCCCCGATCATTGGTTTAATAACTGCCAGCTTGATGGAAATCATCTACAAGTTTGACCTGGCTGCCTGGAAGCATAATTTTGTCCAGAGCTTGCTGTTAACCGTGGCGGGTTTAGCAATTTTGGCCGGCATGGTTTGGGGAGCCAAGCGCTATGATGATTGGCTGCCTGCAAGCAAGCAAGTAGCCAGTGTGGCAATTTCGCGGGATGACGGCATCTATACCAACTATTACATGGGTAAAAAATCAGCTAAAGGTGACGCCAGCGATTATGCCGCGAAATACATGTATTTGCCGGTAAACAGTGACCTCATAAATCTGGTTAAAGCCGGCAGCAAATTTACTCAGAACCGGTTCCATGAACGGGAAGATTCAGTCCAGATGCGCTTTGTCTTCAGAATGAAGAATGGCCGCGTCAAGACCAGGGTCTATGATGTGGATAGAAAGACGCTGAAGAAATACTTTGAACCAATCAGCAAGACCAAGGCTTACAAGCAGGCTTACTTCCAGATCTACCACGACCAGATGATTATGGACAATCTGGATAGCGTGTCCTTTACCTACACAAATGGCAAGGAAACGATCAAGCGCCAGGACAGCCAGCTTTACAAGGACTTCCGGGCAGCCTACAAGCAAGACTTAGCCAAGTGGGACTACCAGCAGGCCAGCCTGCAGAAGCCGATTGGCCAAGTCGCGGTTTCCTGGACGCGGGCAAATGGCAAGCGGGCTAAGATCTACTATCCGGTTTACAGCAACTACAGTCAGACAATTGCTTTCTTAAAGAAAAACAAATTGTATTCCGCAAAGAAAGTTAAATTGGAGTATCAACAGCCCTTAGATTTTTATCTTGAAGATCAATTCGGTTAAAGGGTGAAAATCAGCCTAATTTGCTTAATAACTTTACTTTTCCGGCTATTTTCTCTATTATTAAAATAATTATAGATTAATGTTAATTTGATTATTTAGGAGGACATATGGCGAAAAAACACGAAAACGCGGATGGAACGCTCCGGTCATTATCGAACCGACATGTCCAGATGATTGCCATCGGGGGCACTATCGGGACTGGTCTCTTCTTAGGGGCCGGCAGCACGATCTCGGCCACCGGACCGTCAGTCATTTTGATTTATGCATTAATGGGGGTCTTTTTCTTCTTCATGCTGCGGGCATTGGGAGAAATGTTTTACTCAGACCCCAACCACCATACCTTCGTCTCATTTATTACTAAATACCTGGGGCCAGCAGCCGGCAACTTCGCCGGCTGGTCCTACTGGATCGGCCTGCTCTTTGCCTGTATGGCTGAACTTACAGCGGTCGGGACCTACTTCCAGTACTGGTTCCCGCACGCGCCTCTTTGGCTGGTTGAGCTGATTTTCCTAGGAGCCTTGACCCTGCTGAACTTGACGGCAGCCCGCCTCTTTGGGGAAACGGAATTCTGGTTTGCCATGATCAAGATCATCGCTATTATCTCCATGATCTTGACCGGGGTCTTCCTGGTGGCAACCCATGCTAAAACCCCGGTTGGCTATGCTTCTTTAGCCAGCCTGACCAAGAACTTCAAGCTGGCGCCAAATGGCACTTACGCCTTCTTTACCGCCTTCCCGATGGTCTTCTTCTCCTTTGCCGGGATTGAATTCGTGACTATCACGATCGGGGAAGCTGAAGATCCCCACCAGGTGATCAAAAAGGCGGTCAACGAGACCTTGTTGAGAATCTTGATCTTCTACATCGGGACTTTGACCGTGATCATGTGCGTGGTTCCTTGGTGGTCAGTGTCTGCCTCAAGCAGTCCTTTCGTCCAGGTCTTCCAGTTAGCAGGCTTCGCTACCGCGGCTTCAGTCTTGAACTTCGTGGTTTTGACCAGCGCGGCTTCAGCCTTGAACTCAACCATCTTCTCAGCTGGCCGGCACTTCTTCCAATTAGCGCAAGAAGCTAAAAAGGGCAGCTGGCTGAAAAAAAAATTTGCCAAGATTGCGCCAAACGGGGTACCGGCAAGAGGGATCGCGATCTCAGTTTTATTCGCCCTGATCGCGCCAATTCTCAGCTTCTCTAACACGGCAATTGAGGCCTTCAGCATGGTCGCCGGGGCCACCAGTGATATCTTCATCCTGGTTTACGTCCTGGCCCTGCTGGCTCACCGGAAGTACCGCAAGTCCAGTGACTTTATGGAAGATGGTTTCAAGATGCCTTTTTACCAGGTAACCAGTCCATTGACGATTGCCTTCTTCCTGGTCATCTTCTTCAGCCTCTTCTTCGTCAAGGCGAATATCTTCGGGGCCAGCCTGGCCACGGCCTGGGCCGTCTTCTTTGGGAGTTTCTGTTACTTCCACCAGCGGGTTAAGGACAAGCGGGCCGGAAAATAAAAGTAAATAAATCATACAGTCATGACCGAGTCATGGCTGTTTTTTATGCGTAATGTTAGGATTTCTCCAAAAATACTGGAAAAAACAAGGGAGAAAAGCTAGGCATTTTTGTAAAAACCGAATACTTTTCTTGACTTTGCCTGGTAAAGAGAGTATTTTAATATATATTAAAAATTGAAAACGATTGAAAGGTGGAAATCGGATGGCATATAATAAGATGTTGGTTCTGCAGACAGACTTTGGTTTAGTAGATGGGGCGGTCAGCGCCATGCACGGGGTGGCCCACACGGTTGCCAGTGACATCCAGGTCTCTGACTTAACTCATGAAATCCCACCTTACGACATTTGGAACGCCTCTTACCGGCTTTACCAAACCATCAAGTACTGGCCAGCAGACACGGTCTTCGTCTCTGTCGTTGACCCAGGCGTTGGCTCAGCCCGCCGGTCAATCGCCGTCAAGACCAAGTCCGGTCACTACGTCATCACCCCAGATAACGGGACTTTGACCCATATCTACAAGTATGAAGGGGTTGAAGCCGTCCGGGTGATCGATGAAAACAAGAACCGCCTGCCGCACTCCCAGGAAAGCAACACCTTCCATGGCCGGGACGTTTACGCTTATAACGGGGCCTTGCTGGCCAGCGGGCAGGTTGCTTTTGAAGAATTAGGCGAAGATGTCCCAGTTGACAGCCTGGTGACTCTGCCGGTGATCGAGCCTCGCCTGCAAGGCGACACGGCCGTCGGCACCATCGACGTTTTGGACGTCCGCTTTGGTTCTTTATGGACCAACATTCCGCTGGAAATGGTCAAAGAGCTGTCCATCGACCGGGGCGACAGCCTGCTGGTCACCATCTTGCATCAGAACGTGGCCGTCTACCAGGAACAAATCCCTTTCGTGCGGTCATTCGCGGAAGTCAACCTGGGCCAGCCACTCGTCTACATCAACTCCCTGGTCAACATCGGGATTGCCCTCAACCAGGAATCCTTCGCCGCTGTCCACCACATCGGCATCGGGACCGACTGGCAGGTCAAGATCAGCAAGGTTAACAAGTAAAAAAGGAATTGGAGAGATTTTTTATGAATAAGGATATGTGGAAGTTAAGCCCTAAGAACATCGCTGCCTTGGGGATCGGGTCAGCCGTTTTCGTGATTGTCGGCCGTTTTGCCTCAATCCCAAGCGGTCTGCCAAACACCAACTTTGAACTGGTTTACGCCTTCTTGGCCATGATTGCCATGATCTACGGGCCAACTGTCGGCTTCGGGGTCGGCTTCATCGGCCACGTCCTCTTGGACTTGATGATGTACGGGCAGACCTGGTGGAACTGGAACTTCGCAGCCGGCTTCCTGGGCTTCTTCATCGGCCTCTACGCTTTGCGCGTCAATATCGACCAAGGTGAATTCAGCGCTAAGGAAATGGTGATCTTTAATGTGGTGCAGGTCGTGGCCAACGCTATTGTCTGGTTCCTCTTGGGGTCCGTGGGCGACATGGTCTTGAACAGCGAACCAGCGGCTAAGGTCTTTGCCCAAGCAGGCCTGACTACCTTGATGGATGGTTTGACCATCGCGGTTTTGGGTACCATCTTGCTCAAGCTTTACGCCGGCAGCCGGGTCAAGAAGGGCAGTTTGCACAAGGATTAAGGAATTAATATATGACAAGTCTGATTCAGTTTAGAGATTTTTCTTTTCAGTACGACAGCCAGCAGGAGTCAACCCTCCACAATATCAATTTGACGATTGAGCAGGGGGAAAAAGTATTGCTGGCCGGGCCCTCAGGGTCTGGCAAGTCAACCCTGGGCAAGTGCTTGAACGGATTGATTCCCAACCTGGATAAAGGGACGATCACAGGCCAGTGCTTGATTGATGGCAAGGACATCAGTCAGACTGGCCTGTTTGACTTATCTTTTACCACTTCAACCATTCTCCAGGATACGGACGCCCAGTTTATCGGCCTGACGGTCGGGGAAGACATCGCTTTTTCCCTGGAAAATGACTGCGTGCCCCAGGACAAAATGAAGCAGGTGGTGGACCGCTGGGCTAAGGAGCTGGATTTGGGCGATTTGCTTAAGCAGGCTCCCCAGAGCTTGTCGGGCGGACAGAAGCAGCGGGTGGCCCTGGCTGGGGTCTTGGTTGACGAGTCCCCGATCCTGCTCTTTGATGAACCCCTGGCTAACCTGGACCCGGCCTCTGGCTACAAGACCATGCGCCTCATCGACCAGATGCAGAAGAAGTTCGGGGCCACGGTCATCATCATCGAGCACCGCCTGGAAGAAGTCCTGGCCGAGGAAGTAGACCGGATCGTCCTGGTTGATGATGGCCGGATTTTAGCTGACCAAAAGCCGGATGACCTGCTCAAGGCTGACCGCCTGGAGGCTGTTGGGGTCAGAAATCCTCTTTACCTGGACGCCATGAAGACGGCTGGGATCAATTTGAATAAGTTTGAGAAGCTGACCCCGCTGGAAGCTTTGCCGGTTGAGAGGGATGCCAAGGACAAGCTTTTGGCCTGGCAAGACAGCTATCAGTTGCCGGCAGAAAAGGCAGCTGTTAAGGAGCTCTTGACCTTGAAGAATGTTGGCTTTGCCTACAGCGCCGACCAAAAAAATCCTTTAAAGGACGTTAATGCCGTCATCAAGGAAGGGGACTTTATCTCCATCGTCGGGCAAAACGGGGCGGGGAAGACCACCCTCTGCCGCTTGATCTGCGGATTTTTGCAAAACACGGGCGAGATTGCCTGGCAAGGCGAGGACATGGCCGGCTTGTCCATCAAGGAGCGGGCGGACAAGATCGGCTACGTGATGCAGGATCCCAACCAGATGATCAGTCAGACTATGATTTTTGACGAAGTGGCCTTGGGCTTGCGCTTGCGGAAAGTACCAGAAGACGAGGTCAAGGAAAGGGTGGGCAAGGTTCTTAAGATCTGCGGCCTCTACCCATTCAGAAACTGGCCGGTTTCCGCCCTCAGCTTTGGTCAAAAGAAGCGGGTCACGATCGCGGCGATTTTGGTCCTGGAACCGGACTTGTTGATTCTGGATGAACCAACAGCTGGCCAGGACTGGAAGACCTACACGGAAATCATGTCCTTCTTGCAGAAATTAAATGCAGCTGGCAAGACGATCATGATTATCACCCATGACATGCACTTGATGATGGAATACACTGACCGGTCACTTGTTTTTGCCAAGGGACGTTTGATTGCCGACACCACGCCGGTTGCGCTCTTGACTGATGAAAAGCTGATCGAGCAGGCTTCTTTGCGGCAGGTCAGCCTCTTTGACCTGGCCCAGCATTACGGCTTGCCAGATCCGGATGGCTTTGCCCGCAAGTTCGCGGCTTATGAACGGGAAAGATTGGGGGAAAACGCTAATGAATGATGCTGTTTTAGGCTATACGCCGGGGAAGACCTTTGTCCACCGCTTGAGCGCGACCACCAAGCTTTTGCTCTTGATTATTACTTCGGTGGCCTGCATGGCGACTTATGACACCCGCTTTTTGCTGATTATGTGCCTTTTGTCCCTGGTCTTGTTCAAGGTTTCCCAGGTCAAGTGGCGTCAGGTGTCAGTTGTGGTCAACCTGATCATAATTTTCGCGGTCTTGAACTTGATCTTGGTTTATGTCTTTCAGCCCAGCTACGGGGCGGACCTCTATGGCAGCAAGCACGTCCTGCTGGGCAGTGGCTTTTTTGCTTTAACGGCTGAGGAGACTTTTTACCTCTTCAACTTGCTGCTCAAGTATATCTGTGCCGTGCCGATTACAATCTTGTTCTTATTGACGACCAATCCCAGCCAGTTTGCTTCCAGTCTGAACCAGATTGGGATCAGCTACCGCTTCTCTTATGCCTTTTCCCTGGCCCTGCGCTATATTCCAGACATCCAGGAAAGCTACTGGGCGATTTCCCATGCCCAGCAGGCCCGGGGGAATGAGATTTCCAAGAAGGCCAAGCTGGCTGACCGGGCCAAGGGGACGGTCAATATCGTCATGCCTTTGATTCTGTCCAGTTTAGACCGGATCACGGTGATCTCTACGGCCATGGAACTGCGCCGGTTTGGCTCCAAGAAGAAGCGGACCTGGTACACTTCCCAAAAGCTTAAAGCCAGCGACTGGCTGAGCTTGGGGGTGGCAGTTTTGCTGGTTCTCTTGATGCTCTACTTCTGGCATCTGAACCAGGGCCGTTTTTACAACCCTTTTAAGTAGAAGATAAATTTCAGGACTCGTTTGAGTCCTTTTTATTTGTCAAAAATTAACTTAAAAACAGAGAGTAAGTGAAAAGGTTACTGAACTGCTAAAAGGCCTTTTACCGGGTCTTTTTTAGTGAAAAAAGGAGAATGCAGGCAAGTAAATCTGTTTTTTATCGGCAAAAAAGCTGAAAAAATACCTTTTAACTTTTGTGACAGAAATCGCTATCTTTTGTAAAAGTGGAAAAGATATATAAAATGATTTATATTCACAATAGCAAAAGATGGTTACCGCTCACATCGCTAATAAGGCAAAACGTAAGTGAAAAGCAGCTTCTTGTGTCATTAAGAAAGGGGGATTTTACCCTCTTTTCTTTTTTCTAAATGCTGTTATAGTAGTAATTGAGAAATTGATCACAAGTAATAAGCAAGAAGCAGGAGACGAGAGAATGCCTAAGCAAAGCACCACAGAAGTGGAAAAGTCAGTTCAAACTGAAGACAAAATCTACCACAATATCGATATTTTGGTTAATAAATCACATGAAGCCTTAGCCCAGATGGACGACTTCAGCCAGGAAGACGTGGACAAGCTTTGCCAAGTCATTGAAAAAGTTGGTGAAGACAATGCCCGCTACCTGGCCCAAATGGCAGTTGACGAAACTGGCCGGGGCAAGGTCGAAGACAAGGTGACCAAGAACACCTACGCTGCCCAGACTATCTGGGAAAGCATGAAGGATATGAAGACGGTCGGGGTGATCGAAGAAGACAAGCAGGAAGGCTTGATGAAGATTGCTGAACCGATCGGGGTCATCGCCGGGATAACGCCAGTCACCAACCCGACTTCCACGGTTATCTTCAAGGCTATGATCGCCATGAAGAGCAAGAATACCATCATCTTTGGCTTCCACCCGCAAGCCCAAAAATGCTGCGTGGAAACAGCCAAGCTGATCAAGGAAGCCACGGTTGCCGCCGGGGCACCGGAAAACTGGATCCAATGGATCGAACACCCAAGCCTCACGGCCACGACGGCTTTGATGAACAACCCAAAGGTGCAGATGGTCCTGGCCACTGGCGGCCCAGGCATGGTCAAGGCCGCCTACTCAACTGGCAAGCCGGCTCTGGGCGTGGGCCCAGGCAACGGCCCGTCCTACATCGAAAAGACAGCGGACATTGAACAGTCAGTTAACGACATCGTCTTGTCCAAGACTTTTGACAACGGGATGATCTGTGCCTCAGAAAACTCGGTCGTCGTTGACAAAGAGGTCTATGACCAAGTCAAGGAAGCCTTCTTAATGTGCCACTGCTACTTCTTAAAGGCTGACGAAATCAAGCTCTTTGAAGAACACTTCATCGACCCCCGCCGGGGGACAGTCGCTAGCCCGATGGCCGGCAAGAGCGCGGTCAAGATCGCTGAAATGTGCGGGGTGACCGTGCCTGCCGACACCCAAGTCATCGTGGCTGAATACAGCGGGGTTGGCCCGAAGTACCCATTGTCAGCTGAAAAGCTGTCCCCGGTCTTCACCCTCTACAAGGCGGAAAACAGTGCCCAGGCCTTCAAAATCTGCACCGACCTCTTGAACTACGGCGGCCGGGGCCACACTGCTGGCATCCACACCCAAAACAGCAAGGTTATCCGCAAGTTTGCCTTCGCCATGTCTGCCTGCCGTATCCTGGTCAACAGCCCGGCTGCCCTTGGCGGGATCGGCGGGGTCTACAACAACATGATGCCATCCTTGACCCTGGGAACCGGCTCATACGGGGCTAACTCAGTTTCTCACAACATCACCGCCAAGGACCTCTTGAACATCAAGACCGTGGCCATGAGGAGAAAGCCAATCTTATAAAAAATACCGTCATTAAAATGCAAGAATCCATGTCTTAAATTAGCTAAGCTGAGGCCATCGCCTTGGCTTTTTATTTCTTCTTTTTTGTAAGAGAAAAACCTCAAAAAATACTGAAAAAGTGCTAAAATAGAAAGCAAAGTTACAAGCCGGAGGGAAATCACATGAAAAAATCATGGTCAGTCAAAAGAACCGCCGTCGTCGCCGTTTTGATGGCGATGAACGTTGCTTTGTCTTCATTCAGTATCCCTGTCCCGGGCGGCCACCTCTACTTCAACGACGTGGTCATCGTCGCCGCGGCCTTGCTGCTGTCCCCATCAGAGGCCTTCGTGGTCGGCGGGGTAGGGGCCTTCTTGGGCGACTTCCTTTTCTACCCTGCGCCCATGTTCGTCAGCCTCTTCTCCCACGGCTTTGAAGCTTTGATCATCTCTTACTTTGCCCACAAGTTTGCCGGCGAGCAAAAGAAGGTCATCTTGGGCATCTTTATCGGCGCCGCCGTGATGGTAACTGGCTACACTTTAGGCCGGGCCTTTATTTACGCGACCCCGGTCATCTCCCTGGTCAAGTTTCCTTTTGAATGCCTGCAGGCAGCCGTTGGGGCGGGCTTAGGCTACAACCTGGTCTACCATGCCGGCATCGAAAAGCAGCTCCAACACCGCTTGCGGTAAACAGGGAGAAAAAAGAAATACAGAAAGCACTGCAAGCAAAAATCCACCCAGATGGGTGGATTTTTTAATGCTCATTCAGTTAAACAGAAGGCTAATTATAGCGCGAAGGCCCGCCGCTGATCTGGTTGCGGACATTGTCCTTGCTCTGGTAGAGCATGTGGTCGGCTTCCCGGATCATTTCGTAGACCTCGTCTGGGGTCTGGGCCTGGCCATAGACATAGCCGGCAGAAATATGGATGTCAAACTTCAAGTCCAGAATCTTGACCTGTTTCAAGTATTCCCGGACCTTTTGGTCATTCCTGCGCAGCCGGTCCAGGAGCGGAAGGCACTGTTGCAGTAGACCAGCTTGGCCTGCTGGCTTTGGACGATGAAGATGGAATTAGGCCGGGGATTCTCAAAGTTGTTGTCCAGCCGGTCCCGGGTTTCCAAGTAGGGATCCAGGACGTTGATGTGGTTGAAGCCAGAGAAAAGGGCTCTTTCTTCAACGCTTTCAAAGTTATCTCTTTCCTGGCTCAGTTCTTCTTCCGGCATTTCTTTAGCCAAAAGCCGCCCCTGAGTCAGCATGATTCCTAAGGACCGGATGAAGTTTAGCATGGCCTGGTCCTCAACCCCCTTGACGACCGGGACGATCTTGAGCAGGCGGGACATGTTGATGACGGAAGCCAGGATGATCTTGGCCCTTTGCCGGTTGGTATTGAAGCTGCGGACGTCGACTTTAAGATAGTCGAAATTGTATTCCAGCAGGGTTTCCGTTGACAAGTCGTTGTTTTCCCCGCCATAGCGGTCCAGGCAGATCCTGAATCCTTGTTTCCGCAAGTTGGCCGCCGTGTCCTTCAGCTGCTGCTGGTCAACCGCGACTGGTTGGGTCATCAGGTCAAACTGGATCATGTTGTGGGGGATCTGGTATTTCTGGGTGATCCCGAGAACTTGGTCGATGAAACTGTCGATGTTGAAGTCGCTAGGCGAGAGGTTGATGGATACCGGAATGGTTGGCAGGTTGTCGGCCCGCCTTTGGTTCAGCAGCTGGCAGACATGGTCTAAGACATGGAGGTCCAGCTAGTAGACCAGGCCGCTTCTTTCCAGAACAGGGATAAAGCGGCTGGCCTTTAAAGCCGGCTTACCTGGTTCCTGCCAGCGGGCTTCTTCAAAGTGGCCCATCAAGTAGTCCTGCATCTCAAAGGGCTTCTTGACGGATGTGTTGTAGACCTGGTAAGCCTTGTGCCGGTCATCGCCCATGTAGCGCAGGGTCAGCCCTTCCTGGAAACTGGCCCCGATGATTTTCCCGCACTTCTTGATAAGCTGGTTCCCCTGCAAGAAGCCAAAGTGGTCGTTGTAAGAGTGCAGGGAGGAGATATCGAAGTAGATAACGTCAACTTGCCCGGCCTGCTTTAAGAGCTTTCTTAAAAAGTCATCCCCGAACTTGCTGAAGTAGCTGACATTGGGCATGCCCATCAGCAGGTCCATGTCGGGGGACTCACTTTGTTCCTTGGTCTTGCTGGCTCTGGTCATTGCCCAGGTCAAAGTAGGTAACCAGAAAAAGGATTGTGCCGTCCTCAGTCTTGATCCGCTTTGAGTGGGCAAAAAGGGTGTGGTATTCGCCCTTGATGGACAGGCGGTAGGTCAAGTGGTATTGGGGATATTTGACAGCTGAAGCTGAAAAAGTTGCCAGGCGGACAACGTCAGCCGGGTAGACCCGGCCAAAGCTGTGGTGGTTGAGGTATTCCAGCATGGACTCCCGGTCAGAGCCAACCATCTTGCAGTATTCGCCAGAAGCCAGCAAGGCATGGTACTCCCCGTCGATGACCTGCATAACTAAAAGCGGCAGAGGTGTTTTCTCATATAGGGCGCGTTCTTGATCGGTAAATTGGTAAAGGGCTTCTGCCATAGTTATTCCTTAATTTATTGAAGGATAATCAAGTGGGTGATTATCAGCTTAAGTTAATAGTTCTTTTCTAATAAGTCAGTTCTTATGATGCAAAAATTTTGTTTCCCCAAAATCCAAAAAATAGATCAATAGAATGATTTTTGGATTTGATATAAATTATATTATGATCTAGTGGCTTTGCCTAGCTAATTCATTAAAAAAGCCTAGAAAAAGGAAAGAAATATGAAAATAGAGCAAGAACACTTTCTTGGGAGTGAAAAAGCATGAAAGAAGAAAGAAAATTAACCTGGGAAGAGCATTTGGCAGCCTTAACGTCCTACTTGGATGAAAAAGGCATTGACCTTGCCTATGTGGCAGAGCCAGTGGACATTGCCTACCTGACGGGCTACAGCAGCTGGACGGAGGAACGGGTCTTCGCCCTGCTGGTATCCAGAACAGGCCAGGCCCTCTTGCTGGCTCCGGCGATCAATGAAGGAGAAGTCAAGCAGACTTCTTGGGCGGACCGGGCCTGCTTTTACCAAGACGGGGAGAATCCTTGGGAGAAGGCAAAAAAGAGAATGACCGCCTGGCCAAAAGGATTTTGGGCCCTGGAAGCGCGGGCAGTGACCCTCAGCCACTACCGGGCGATTAAGGAAGTTTTCCCGGAAGCAAATTTGGCAGCAGACATTTCTACCTGGCTGGCCAGACAACGGATGATCAAGTCGCCGGCGGAAATTGAAAAGCTGCAGGCGGCTGGCAGGCTGGCTGACCAGGCCCTGGACTTGGCTTTTGCCCTTTTAAAAGCGGGGCAGGGGATGAGTGAAAGCGAGCTGGCCCTTGAACTGGACTACCAGCTGAAGAAAAAGGGGATGGGGGATTTGAGCTTTCCATTGATTGTCCAGGCCGGGGAAAGCGCGGCAAGTATCAGCGGCCTGCCCAGCCAAAAGGGGGTTCAAGCCGGGGACATAGTGATTTTTGACTTGGGGATCATGAAGGACGGCTATGCTTCAGATGTCAGCAGGACGGTGGCCCTGGGCGAAATCAGCCCGGCAAAGTGGGAAATCTATGAGACGGTCCGGCTAGCCCAGGAAACGGCAGCTAGGGCGGCCAGACCAGGGATGACGGCAGGTGAGCTGGACCAGGTGGCCCGTGGGGTTATCGAAGAAGCGGGCTACGGGCAGTACTTTACCCACCGCTTGGGTCACGGGATTGGGATGCAGGTCCATGAGCCGGTGAATCTGGAGCCGGGAAGCAAGCAGAAGCTGGAAGCAGGGATGTGCTTTTCCATTGAACCGGGGATCTATTTGCCGGGTGTTGGCGGCGTCAGAATCGAGGACTGCGGCTGGCTGGGTGAAGACGGCTTCCACCCCTTTACCAAGACCAGGAAAGATTTGTTACTTTTGTGAGGAAACAGTTAAAAAGTGAGCTATTTGGTCATACCCAAACACTTTTTGTGTTTGAGCATGACCTTTTTTCTTTCAAAAAGAAAGAGCAAGCAAACAAATCTCTAATTTATACGGACTGTATATTGCAATGAAAAGCTCTGAAAAAATTTGGCGATAAGTAGGCGATCACCTTGAATGACAGAAGCTTAAAAAACCGAAATTTAATTGACAATACAATGAGAAATGTTACTAGTTAAATATATTTTTAATCTAAAAGGTAAGGGGTGTGCTAGTGAGGTGAAAAATGAAATTAAATGAAAGAGAGCTAGCTAATACCGTCAAGCTTGTAACAAGCAATGGTATTTCCAAGCTTGGAGACATCTTGTTCGATTATGTTAATTCTGTCTGGCTATCGAAGCTGGGGAACGGCAGTTTTTGGATGGCAGTGTATCAGAGCAGTGAAACGATCGTCAGTGTTTTCGTCAACTTTATAGGCGGAATCTTGTCTGATACGAAGCAGCGGAAGAGCATTATCTGGATTTGCGATATTATTGCCGGTCTCTTGTGTATTGCGCTAGCAGTGTTTGTTCCTTCTATTTGGTTGTTATACGCAATTATTGCGGTCAATATTGCTTTATCGGTTCTGTCTTCGATCAGAGATCCAGCCTATAAGGCGGTCTTTGGTGAAATTGTCCGCAAAGAACAGATTGGCCGGGTCAATTCTTTGCTTGAAAGCTGCAAGCAAACTATCAAGGTTGCTGGCCCAGTGCTTGCCATGGTGATCGCTAAATTTGTTGGCAGTAAGATGGCTTTGCTGCTGGACGGACTTACTTTTATTATTTCTGGTTTGTTGATCAGACAGCTGGATATTTTGTTTGAAACAGAGCCGCCGGTAGCTAAGCAAAGCAATTTTAGCAAGATCAAGGATGCATTTAAGTATCTGCTGGCCGAAAAAAATATTTTGATCGTAATTGTTTTTGCCAGCGTAATCAACTTTATTTTGGCAGGTTACGAATTGATTCTTCCTTTTGCCAGTTTTGCTTTTAGCAAGAATGCTTATGCTTTCTTTTTAACGGCTGAATCAGTTGGTGGCTTGCTGGGAGCAGTGGCTTCAAATTTGATTCAGAAGGAATTATCCAGCAAGTATCTGTTCTGGATTATTGCTGTGGCTGGACTGCCGCTGGCGGTGATGAGTTCGCTGTATCAAGTTAGTCATTGGCTTTTTGGGTCGATAATCTGTATTACCCTGTTTAATTTCTGCGTTTCGGTTTTTAACATTCAGTTTATGACTTACATTCAGACCAACGCGGATATGACTTACATTGGCCGGGTATTCAGTATTGTCTTTACGGCGGCAATCATTTTCGTGCCGCTCGGTTCCTTTTTCTTCCAATTTGTCATGGACGTAAAGGACAGCGTGGATTATTTGTGGCTGGGGGGATTGCTGACGTTTGTAGCAGGCCTTGCCAGTGTAATTTACTCGCTGAATCAGCGGCGGGCAGAATAGAGTTAGATGGAGATGAATTATGAAGATTAATGTATTAGGAACAGCGTTTATGGATGTAGTATTTCAAACACCAGAATCTCGGCTGGTGGCAATGGTTGTAATTTAGCGATTAATTTGGCTCAAAAGGAAGTTGAGACAAAATTCTATGGTTATATCGGGGATGATTATCCGGGCAGTGTGATCATAAAGGATTTTGTTAAGAACAATGTGACTTGGAACCAAAACTGTCATGAGTCAACTGGGATTTCCTTGGTATTGGTAGATCAGAGCGGGGAAAGATCGGTTACAAGTTATCAAGGGATGAATGATGAATTCGAATTATCCGCAGCGGAATTAGAAGATTTGGATAACGATATGGCGGTATGTGGACTAGGGCTATTGCCTCATCTTGAAACGGATTTGAAGCCGCTGATTGCTAGAGCTCACAGTAATGGTCATACCATATATGCAGGAACAACGGGAGATACGAATCACTTGTATCAATTTATCAAAGAGGGTAAGTATTCGGGATTAGACTTTTTGTTTATGAATAATTTGGAGGCACAGAGATTGTGTCAATTACCTAATTTGATCGATTGTGGTAAAGAGTTAGTTAATGAATGTGGCATAAAAAATGTGATCATCACTGAGGGAGAAGGCGGAGCAACTATGATTTCTCAGAATGATGTATATCATGTAGATGCAAATAAGGTAAACTGTGTAGACTCAACAGGTGCGGGGGATGCCTTTATGGCAGGATTTATTGCCCAATATTCTTCTGACCATGACAGAATAAAGTCACTGATTGCAGCAAACAATTCTGGAGGCGAAAATGTTCAGTTCTTTGGAGCAGTGAGGTAATAATATGAGTACCTATAAAAAATTTGTTCGGATGTTGCGGGGAAAATGGCAGGTTGAAGAATTACCTGAAAGTCCGCTTTTGCGGTCAGATGATGGATACTTCACTTTTTCGCCTTTCCAAGATACAGAAGAAAATTTTGACAGTTTAAAAAGTGCGTCTAGCATCTTTGTAAAATATCAGCCAACAATCAGAAAACTGAACGCGCTAGATTTGACGAACCCTTTAAATCTGAATTATCAGACGACGTATGCTGTACAAAAATATCAACGATCCAATCAAATCGATTTGATTAAGCAGCTAATTGAAGTCAGCCGTGAAAAGCTATTCCCACAAATTGCTGCTTCTGAAGTAGAAATTACCTACCCAGACATCTTGCATGATTACTTTGCACAACGAAAATTTGAATTTAAGCTCAATGAAGTTGAAACAACTGATAGATATCTCTGCAAGTTGGATATACCAGGAAAGCACTATTACATTAAAGTACGAATGAAGTTTAAGACTGGGTCAATCAATGTTGTTGATTTTGTATTGGTCGATTATGACTCAAGTGACTTTTCTTCACAACGTGATTCTATTTGGGTAGAAAACTTGATAGATTTGTTGACCGAAAATAAACGTTTCATCTTTGATGAGGCTAAATATCAAGCAGAGAAAGCTGCAGTTGCTAAGTATACGAATGAACCTAGAGACCAACATGTGATTATTAATGATGTTCGCACCGTGCTAAAAGTCATGTCTCTAGGGATTCTTCCAGCTGCCAAAGGAATTAATAGTGAAGTAAAGCGGAAGATACGCCATCTCTATTTTTACTACGTCTATTATGTCAACAATGACGTTGATGAGCTAGTGTCAGTAGTTGAGCAGATCGGTAAAGCTGAAAATTATTCTGCTGATATTTTTACTATTTTTACTGATAATCTGCGGGCAACACAAAAAAATTACCGGACAGCAGTAAAAACTGTTGAGAAAAAGAACTTAACTAGAGAAGTAGCACAGAGCTCCTTAGGATTGCCAGATGAGTATTATGGTGACTATTTACATAACTGGCACAGCGAATACGATTTTTAAGGATGTGAGCCAACTGTGAAGGGCGTAATTATTGCTGCAGGGTTTGGCAAGAGGATTTGGCCTGCTACGGAAGCATATTCCAAAATATTTCACCAAATTTACGATAAGCCGACAGTGTTTTACAACCTAACTAATTTGATTGCAATGGGTATTACTGACATATGTATTGTCGGTACGCCAGAAATGAACAGACAGTTCAAAAAGTTGTTTTCAGATAGTCTTTTACTGAAATATTTAACTTTCGTGGACGAACAAGAGGATGACGTTCAAGGCACAGCGACCAGCATCAAGAAAGCCGAAAAATTTGTAGGCACAGACTCATTTGCACTTTTCATGGGAGATTGCTTGTTTGTCGATTTGACAAATAGTATATTCAACGATCTGCGAGAAGAATTTGAAGAACGTGGTGTATCGTTGACAATAACAGTTCCTGTAAAAGATGCACGCGCTTTTTCGTACTTTGACGGAGATTATATTATTGAAAAAGGCAGTGATCCTACAAGAAAGAATGCGGTTCCTGGCTTTTATATTTTCAAAAGTGATGTATTCAGCTATATTGACAAGATCTCAAAATCCGAGAGAAACGAATACGAAATAGTTTCAGCAATAAACTTAATGGTTAAGGACAAGCAATTTATCAATGCCGGACATAAGTATTCTTTGGTTTGGATGGACACTGGTTCAATGGACGGCTTAAAAAATGCTTCAACTTTAATTGCACTGCTAGAGAATACCACTGGTCGTATTATAGGGTCGCCGTATTTGGAATTGCTAAAACGGGGAATATTGTCTAAAAAAGAAGTTTTAGACAATATAGAACATCGGTCTGGTCAATACGCGGAAGCCTTAAAAAAGGAGGTGAGCCAGCAATGAAATACTTTATTTGGGCCTACAATCCCAAGGTGGTCGGCATTCGTCCTAGTCAGGGAATTTCCTTCGTTGTTCCAGAAACTAAAACAGAAGCCTATTTAGAATTGGAAATCAATCAGATTATTCCTGTCAAAAGGATCGATTTTCAGACCGTCTATCCAATTTTTAAAAAAAGCAGGCTGAAGGAGAAAAAATTGAGGATATCTTTACCCTTCAAGAAGAAATCATGGACTGGGTGGGAGTGCTAAAGGCAATCTTTGTTCCTGGAAAAACAGGCGTGAGCGATGTCTTGTTCAAGGATAAGTACTATATGCGGTCGGTTTTAAAGCAGGAAGTAACCGAGCCGGATTTTTATGAATTAACGGAAAATTATGCAGTTGAAAGCATTAATGAAGGGATGGTCAAACCAAGACGCGCGGACTCAACCAAAGGTATCAGTTATTTTAAAGCGCCTCTACCGTTGTCTTCTTTAAAGAATCAAAGTGGTTATCTGAGCGATAAAGATTTATTGGTAGAAAGTTTTGTTCATTATGACCGGATGTTTACCGTTGACGGCTACACTGATTTTCAGGGTCATTCCCGTTTCTTTAGTCATGAGTACAATAATAAACTGAGCGATTTTAAAAAGACTGGTTATTTTACCCTCCATACCAGCTCACTTTACTATCAAGATCAGCAGCTGCTACAAAAGTTGTTTGCCTTAAGCCAGAAGGCACTTCAATCATTGAATGTTGAAAGGGACATTACTCCTTTTCACTTTGAATGGTTTTATTCTGACAAAGACCAGAGCTTTGTCTTTACCGAGGTTGGCAAGCGTTTTGGCGGAGCGAAGATTCCAAAATTGGTTAAGCATTCCTTTGGCGTCGATCTTCTGGAAGAATATTGGAAAATGCAAGAAAGGCGTGCAGAAGAGATTAATTGGGAGCAGCCTCTTTCGCCGCGGGTCTGCTCAAGCTCTTATGTTCAGCTGACCAATGGAAAGACGATGATGGAAAGTTTAGAGGAAAAAATCCCAGACCTTTTCACTTACGAGCAAAACCATCCTGTAGGCGTGCAGTCGCAAGCAGCTGAATCTATCGGGGATGCCTTCTTTCTGGCCCAGTATACCAGCAAGGATGCAGCAGCTTCAGATATGGTCAGCGCCAAAATCAACAAGGCTTTTAATGAGGTTTGCCGATGAAAAAGATTGTAATTTTAGCCCCTATCAGCAACAACTATATTAACTATTTCGATGCTATTAGCGGGGATAAGGATAACCTTTATCTGATTTTTGCCATGGAACGGCACCGTGACAATTATCCAGAAACTTTGCCAGAAAACATCAAATTCGTTTTTTTGAAGATCTGGAATGAAGAATATATTGACTACGTGATCAGTCAAACTTTTGGCCAGCAGATCGACTACGTTTATGCTTATTCTGAAGAAGAGATCATCTTTGCGGCAAAATTACGGAAAAAATACCAAGTTACCTTGGGGCAAAGCTTGACGAGCGCGGAAGAATTCCGGAATAAATTAACTATGGTCAAGGCAGCTGAGCAAGCTCACGTAGCCGTTCCCCGTTACTGGCCGGTCGATAACGTGTTTGATCTGATCGAGGCAGAAAAGAAGCTGGGCTTCCCCTTCGTGTTAAAGCCAATTGCCTGCATGGGGTCGATGGATACCTTTGTAGTTCATGATCATGTTGAGTTAGAAAGGCTGGCCGCTGATAAAATTCTTCGTGGCTATTTGGCAGAAGAATTTATCCCCTGGCCCCTGTACCACGTGGATGGTTTTGTAAAGCAAGGCCATTTTGTCTACTTGATCAGTTCTAAGTATTTTGCCAATACACTAGAAGTGAAAAACGGTAAATCAGTTGGAAGCGTGCAGATAAGCCCGACTGCGGCAGAACAGAAGTTGATCCGCTCTTACGTGACAGACCTACTCAAAGGAATGGATACGCCGGAAAACTATCTCTTTCATCTTGAAGTCTTTTGCGACGGCCGCGAGGTAAAATTGTGCGAGATCGGGTCAAGATTGGGGGGAGGACGGATTCTGCAAGAGCTTGAGCAAGGGCTGGGCTTTAGTCCTATTCAAGAATTGCTGAAGCTGGATCTGGGCCTGCCGAATAAGGTGGACCTTGACAAGGAGTATAAGTCAGCTGAGATTCGCGGTTTTGTGATGGTTGAACCTGGCCGGGGAATTTTACAAAAATTGCCGGCTGCAGATGCCGTGCTAGCAGCCAATCCGGAAGTCTATGACTACTATCAATATGCTAAGCTTGGCCGGACCTATAATGGCGCGGCAAGCAGCGTAGAGGCCCTTGCGGCAATTTCCGTTTGCGGAAAAGACAGCAGGACCGTTGAAGAAAAACTAAAGGAGCTGGATGCCTGGCTGAAAAAAGCAGCAGTATACAGCTAAAAAGCAGGGAAGGCTATTTTATAGCCTTCCCTGCTTTTTCTTATCTTCTCTCATTAAGCAGCCGCCACTTGAGCCAGGCTGCTTGGCCAGCCCCGTGGGCGAATTCACCCTTAACGATCAAATCTTCCAGCTGGTCGACAGAGACGATCTCCATCTTGATTTCTTCCAGAATCTCTCTTTTTGGCTGAGCCATTTTTTTGGCCCGGCAGGCAAAAAGGGTGATCTTCTCATTGGTTGAGCCAAAAGAAGGGTAGGTGAAACCGAGTTCTGTCAACTCGCTGGCCTCATAGCCCGTTTCTTCCAGCAGCTCTCTTCTGGCTGCCTGACTGGGCTCTTCTCCTTCATCAATGCCGCCGCTGGGGAATTCATATTGCCAGCTGCCAACGGGATGCCGGTATTCCTTCAAGAGCAAGACGTGGTCATCATCAACGAAGGGGATGATGGAAATCCCGAAGCCGATCGTAACGTAGGAATATGGAGCGATTTGCCCGTCCTTGGCCACCTTCTCTTGAATGACCGTGAAGCGGTCCGCTTTGATAGTTTCTTTCTTGACTACTTTGTACATTTTTTGCCTGCCACCAATCTCTTTAAAAATCAGTTCAATTGTAGCAAGAAAAATAGTTAAAGTACAAAAATAGCAGACCAGGCGGTCTGCTATTTTCAGTGATTCAGTTTGTTAGCCTCTAGGGACAGACACTAGTTAACGTGAGCGTACTTGAAGTCCCAGTGGTCGCGCAGGTTTACCAAGCCCTTGATTTCTGGACGGACGATCCAGGCACTGGTGCTTGAGTAAAGTGGTGAAATACCAACGTCCTTCAGCAGAACGCCTTCAGCCTTGGACAGGTCGCTCCAGCGTTCAGAGTCTGAGCCAGTAGTCTTTGAAGCCGCAATCAGCTTGTCGTATTCCTTGTTGGACCACTTGCCGCCGTTTTGTGCGTTGGTGGAAGTCAGCAAGTCCAGGAAGGAGATCGGGTCGTTGAAGTCGGCACCCCAGGCAGAAACAACCATGTCGAAGTTAAGCGCGTTAGTTCTAGCCAGACGGGTCTTGAATGGCAGGTTCTGGGTGGTGATGGAGACTTGCGGCAGAGTTTCCTGGATGTTTGATTGCATTTCTTCAGTAGACTTCTTGGCACCATCGGTTTCGTCTGACAAAAGCTTGAAGCTCAGCTTGGAAACGCCAAGTTCCTTCATACCTTGCTTAAGGTACTTTTGGGCTTCCTTCTTGTTGTAGTAAGTGTAAGCTTCGTCACTCTTGGAAATCAGGCTGGTGTAGTCCTTGCCGTTAACCGTGGTCAGCTTGGCTGGAGTGAAGGTGTGAGCAACAGTGTTGTTGCCGCCCAGGACCTTGGTCAGGCTTTCCCGGTTAATAGCCATGGAAAGAGCCTTGCGGATGTTGGCGTTTTGCAGGTACTTGTTCTTAGCCTGGTTGAATTGGATGTAGAAGGTAGTCCCACGTGGGTAGAGAGCATAACCCTTCACGCTCTTAAGCTGCTTGCTTTGTTCAGCGTCCAGGGAAACAGCATCAAGCTTGTTTGACTGGTAGAGGTTGTAAGCAGTTGACGGGGTCTTTTGCACGCTGTAGTTGACCGCGACCAGTTTGACATTCTTCTTGTCCCAGTAGTATGGGTTCTTTTTGAGCTTCCAGGACAGGTTTGACCCGCTCCAGCTGCTCATGACGTACGGCCCGTTGTAGACCATGTACTTGGAGGCAGTACCGTACTTGGAGCCGTACTTCTTGACTGCCTTTTCGTTTTGCGGGAAGAAGCTCCCGAAGGCCATCAGGTTGTTGAAGTAAGAAATCCGCCGATCCAGGGTTACGACCAGCTTGTACTTGCCAACGGCCTTAATCCCCAAAGTTTCCGGCTTCTTCTTGCCGTTTTGGATGTCGGTGGCGTTCTTGATGCCTTCAAACAGGTAAGCGTATTGAGAAGCAGTCTTTGGGTCAACCGTTCTACGCCATGAGTAGACGAAGTTTTGCGCGGTTACCTGGTCACCGTTTGACCACTTGTTGTCCTTACGGAGAGTAAAGATGTAGGTCTTCCCGTCCTTGGATACCTTTTCGCTGGTTGCCATGGCCTTTTCCTGGCTGCCGTCAGACTTTGCCCGGTACAAAAACCTTCCATGGTATTGATCAATTGGGTAAAGCTGGCAGAGTCAGTGGCCTTGGACAGGTCCATAGTCGGAATTTCAGCTGATTCTTCCCAGTTCAATTCTTTTTTGTTAGATGAAGAAGATGAAGAGTTGCAGCCGCAGGCCGTCAAGGCTAATGCAGCCGTCAAGATGCTGCCGGCAGCCAAAAAAGTCTTAGTCTTTTTTATGTTGTCCTCCTTGAAAAGCTTACATTATCAAACACTAATTGTAGTCTAACAGAAAATACACAAAAAGAAACGCTATCTTGCGACTATGAGCTGAAGATGAGACGGGACTGAAACCGTTGTTAAAGCAACCGTAAAGTAATTAAAGGTAACTTTAAGTATTAGTTAGTTTGCTAGAAAACAGTCTAGTCTAACTTAAAAGCGGAATTGGCTGATTGTTTAAAGGAAGAAAGGTAAGTAAAAAGCATAGGAAAGAACTAGGCCAAAGATAAAGGGACAAAATTTTGCTTTTTATCTGTTTTTGCCTTGACGAAAGGCCCGATCCGTTATACACTAACAGTGTATTAGGTAACTAGCACAGTAAAGGGGTGTGCAAATGAAATTCAAAGACAACCTGCCGATCTACTTGCAGATTGAAGACTATATAAACTTGCAGATCGCCCAGGGCAAGCTGCAGGCCGGCGAGAAGCTGCCTTCAGTCAGAGCCCTGGCACTTGAATTGACGGTCAACGCCAATACAGTCCAGCGGGCACTTAGAGAAATGACGGCCAAGGGCTATATTTTTACCAAACGCGGCGAAGGCAATTTCGTTACGACCGATGAAGGCCGCCTGGAGGAAATGAAGAGCAAATTGCTGAAGCAGGAGCTGGCGGCTTTCGTCAGCCGGATGGAGAAACTCGGAGTCGAAAGGGAAAACCTGACTGGACTATTGGCCAGCTACTTAGATGACACAAGGGAGGAATAGCATGAAGACTTTGGAGATTAAGGATTTAAGCTACCACAAGAATTCAAAGACGATTTTGGAGAGAGTCAACTTGACTTTGGAGGCCGGCAAGATCGTGGCCTTAGTCGGGGCCAACGGGGCCGGCAAGACCAGCTTGATGCGGGTGATCACGGGCCTGGCCAAGCAGTACAAGGGCAGCGTGGAGGTATGCGGGGAAGCAGATGAAGACCGCCGCAAGCAGTACATCGCCATGACCGACAGCCTGTCCGCCTTCCGCGACTCCAGAAAGATCAAGGATGTCGCTGACTTTTACCGCCTGGTCTACCCGGACTTTGACGACAAGCAGTTTGCTGATATTCTGAAATTCATGAACTTGAATGAAGATGAAAGACTGGGCAGCCTGTCCAAGGGGATGAAGGAGAAATTAATCATCGCCCTGGTCTTCTCCCGCAAGGCCAAGCTCTACCTGCTGGATGAACCTTTCAGCGGGGTTGATGCCATGAGCCGGAAGAAGATTATCAAGTCCATGCTGCTTTGGAAGCCGGAAGAGGCGACCCTGGTCATCAGCGACCACGTCTTAGATGAAATCGCTCCGGTGATCGATGAGGTCGTTTTGATCAAGAAGCACTCAGTTTTAGAGCAGCGCAGTGCTGAAGAAATCCGGGCTGAACAAGAAAGCATCGAAGAGTGGTATGAAGGATTTTACGAGGGGGAAGAGTAATGATCGGTTTTAAGCAGACTTTCGCGGCCATGTTCAAGGAAAAGAGCCGGACGACTTGGCTCAGCCTGGGCATCGAGGCAATTTTTATCCTCTTGATCAGCTTGTACTTTGGTATCAGATACGGCTTTGGCAGCGACTCAGCTGGTATTGGCATCGGGATTGCCGCGACGGTGATCTTCTACGTGGGCATCTGGTACCAAATTGACGTGATTATGGCGGCCTACCGGGTCAACCGGTCCCAGACCTGGCGGCAAGTGCCGGTAACAGCGGGCAACTTCCTGACTGCTAACGTGCTGACCGGGCTTGTGACCGCGGTTATCTTTGCCTTAGCTAACCTCTTGATCTTCGTAATTACCTTGCTGCCATTTATTTTTGGCGGGGAGATGCGGATCGATTCGCAAGCAGTGGCGACTTTCCAGCCTTACGTCTCCAGCATCATCAACTGGCTGCTCTACATGACCTTGTTTGCCCTAGTCAGCTTTGCCGGCGGCATCTGCTTCTGGCTGCTCATCACTGAATCAGCCAGCGTTTTGGGGGACTTCCTGCCTTTGAAGGGGAGAACGAGCAAGTTTGCCAAGGCGGTTATCCTGCTGGCCCTGCTGGCTCTTTTGTCCTGGGGCAGCAGCATCATCTTGGGCGCGGTCATCCGCATGGTTTCAAATTCCGGCTTTGACTTCAACTTTGTCATTGACAATACTGGCCTGCACACGTCCCAGACCGACCTGGGCTTGCCGGTCATCAGCTGGCTCTACATGCTGGCTGAGCTGGTCTACGTGGCCATCTTGTGGGCAGCGGAATACTTCGTCTTCAAGAAGGGCGTTGAAGCCAAGAAATAAGCAAATCAGATTAAGTGACAAATGCCTGCCTTTGGTGGGCATTTTTGCTTGCCGTCAGGGCCCGATTTGCCGGTCAAAGATTGAATTTTTTCCTTATTGCTAGTAAACTTAATAAGTTGAAGAATAGTAAGAAAGAGGCATAATTTTGGCTAATAAGAAAATCCGCGTGAGATACGCTCCGTCACCAACTGGCCACTTGCACATTGGTAACGCGCGTACTGCTCTGTTTAACTATCTGTTTGCACGTCACAACAAGGGGACTTTGGTTCTGAGAATCGAAGACACTGACACCGCCAGAAACGTTGAAGGCGGGGCTGAATCTCAAATCGAAAACCTGCACTGGCTGGGGATCGACTGGGATGAAGGTCCGGACATCGGTGGGGACTACGGCCCTTACAAGCAGTCCGAAAGAAAGGACATCTACCAAAAGTACATCGACCAGCTGCTTGAAGAAGGCAAGGCTTACTACTCCTTTAAAACTGAAGAAGAACTGGAAGCCCAGCGTGAAGAACAGCGGGCCATGGGGATTGCTCCTCACTATGTCTACGAATACGAAGGCATGACTACTGACGAAATCAAGCAGGCACAAGACGAAGCCCGGGCCAAGGGCTTGAAGCCAGTTGTCCGCATTCACATTCCAGAAGGCGTGACTTACGAATGGGACGACATCGTTAAGGGCCACTTGAGCTTTGAATCCGACACTATCGGCGGTGACTTCGTCATCCAAAAGCGCGACGGGATGCCAACTTACAACTTTGCCGTCGTTATCGACGACCACTTGATGGAAATCAGCCACGTGCTCCGGGGCGATGACCACATCTCTAACACGCCAAAGCAGCTTTGCGTTTACGAAGCTTTGGGCTGGGAAGCTCCAGTCTTCGGCCACATGACTTTGATCATCAACTCCGCTACTGGCAAGAAGCTGTCCAAGCGTGACGAATCAGTCCTGCAGTTCATCGAACAATACAGAGAACTTGGTTTCCTGCCAGAAGCCATGTTCAACTTCATCACTTTGTTGGGCTGGTCGCCAGTTGGCGAAAGCGAAATCTTCTCCAAGCGCGAATTCATCAAGCAATTTGACCCGGCCCGTCTGTCCAAGTCCCCAGCTGCCTTTGACCAAAAGAAGCTGGACTGGGTCAACAACCAGTACATGAAGACGGCTGACAGAGATGAACTTTTGGACCTGGCCCTGCACAACCTGCAAGAAGCTGGCCTGGTTGAAGCTAACCCGGCTCCAGGCAAGATGGAATGGGTAAGACAATTGGTGAACATGTACGCCAACCAAATGTCCTACACCAAGCAAATCGTTGACTTGAGCAAGATCTTCTTCACTGAAGCAAAATACCTGACTGACGAAGAAGTGGAAGAAATCAAGAAGGACGAAGCTCGTCCGGCGATTGAAGAATTCAAGAAGCAACTGGACAAGCTGGACAACTTCACGGCCAAGAAGATCATGGACGCCATCATGGCTACCCGGAGGGAAACTGGCATCAAGGGCCGCAAGCTCTTCATGCCAATCCGGATCGCTACTACCCGGTCAATGGTCGGCCCTGGCATCGGCGAAGCTATGGAATTGATGGGCAAGGACACGGTCATGAAGCACCTGGACTTGACCTTGAAGCAGCTTAGCGAAGCTGGCATCGAATAAGCTAAAGAACAAAGGAAAAGGCTTTTACCGAGCGGTAAAAGCCTTTTTTGATGCAATCGATTAAATTGTTTGTTTTATTTTTTACCAGAGCCCCATTAGCCGCTGCAAAAGCAGGCTGACGGCTGTGATCCCGGCCCAGCAGGAAGCGCCGAGCAGGAGGGGCTTGGCCCCGGACTTGACCAGCTTGACGATGTTGGAGTTAAGGCCGATCGCGGCCATGGCCATGACGATCATGAACTTGCTCAGCTCCTTTAAAGGCAGGAAGACATTGGCATTTACCCCATTAGCCAGGGCAAAGGTTGTGATTAAGGAAGCCAGGACAAAGTAGAGGATGAAGGCAGGAAAGGCCCGCTTCAAGCTGAAGCTGTTGCCCCTTTGCTCCTTTTTGGCAGTGAAATAGCCTAAGGCCAGGGTGATAGGGATGATGGCCAGGGTTCTGGTTAATTTGACGGTCACGGCCTTGTCCAGGGTCTGGCTGCCCAAATGGAACATGCTGTCCCAGGTTGCCGCCGCGGCAGTGACGGAAGAAGTGTCGTTGATGGCTGTCCCGGCAAAGATGCCGAAAGAAGTCCCCGAAGTCTGGTCAAAGCCCAGGAGCTTGCCAAAGATGGGGAAGAGGATGGCGGCCAGGACGTTGAAAAAGAAGATAACAGAGATGGCCTGGGCTACTTCGTCGTCGTCAGCGTCGATAACCGGGGCGGTAGCGGCGATGGCGCTGCCCCCGCAGATGGATGAGCCGACCCCGATCAATGTTGAGATCTTGCCGGGGATGTTTAAAGACTTGTGCAAAAGCCAGGCGAGCAAGAGCGAGGTCGAGATGGTGCAGATGATAATCGGCAGGGACTGGCGGCCGGTCTTGACGACCACCTGCAGGTCCATCCCAAAGCCCAGGAGAACGACGGCCGTTTGCAGGATATACTTGGACGTCCACTTGATCCCGCTGGCCGCGCCTTTCTTCTCTTCCCAAAAGAGGGTGATGACCATGCCAAACAAGATGGCGAAGACGGCGCCCCCGATGACTGGCAGGGCCTTGCCTAAGAGCCAGGCGGGGGTAGCGATGGCCAGGCAGACCAGGATGCCGGGCAGATTCTTTTTAATCCAATTCATTTCTTTTTTGCCTCCAGATATTTTTTGAACATGCTTTAGTATAGTAGTAAAATTGTAGAAAATAAAATTATAGATTATTATCTGTCGATAAAGCAGAATTATTGTAAGGAGGCAGGGGATGCTGGATTTTCGCGTCAAAACATTTTTAACGGTCTGTGAGACTATGAACTTCACCCGGGCGGCTGACCGCCTGCATGTGACCCAGCCGGCGGTGTCCCAGCACATCCGCTATTTGGAGAAGGAGTACCAGGTCAAGCTTTTCAGATACCAGGGCAAGAAACTGACCTTGACCGCGGCGGGAGAGAAACTCCGCCAGGCCATGCGGCAGATGCAGAGCGATGAGCGCCTGCTTAAAGCGGAAATCAAGCAGGCTGACCTGCCGCCGGTCCGCTTTGGGGTAACCATGACCATTGGGGAATACGCCTTAGCCAGGCCCCTAAGCCGCTTTTTAAAAGATCATCCCCAAACCAATGTGGAAGTAGTCTACGGCAACACCCAGTTTTTGACCAAGAAATTGGATGAGGGGGACCTGGACTTTGCCCTGGTAGAAGGGGACCCGGCCAGGGGTTATGCCAGCCTGCGCTACCAAAGCGAGGACTTCATCGCCGTCTGCTCGCCAGATTTGTTTTTTGCCAAGGAGCCGGACCAGATCGCTGACCTTTTTGACCAGCGCCTTTTGGTCAGGGAACCGGGCTCAGGGACCAGGAAGATCCTGGAGGACAGCTTAGGCGCCCAGGGGCAGGAACTGAGCGACTTCAAGCAGTATGTCCAGGTCGGCAACATGCAGATGATCACCCAGCTGCTTTTGGCCAATTGCGGGGTCTCTTTCTTGTACCAGACTGCCGTTAGTGACCTTTTAAAGGCAGGAAAGCTGCGGAAGTTGAGTTTGCGGGACTTCCAGGTCCGCCATGACTTCACCTTTATCTGGGAGAAGAACAGCCTCTACGCGGACCGCCACCAGCAGATCTGCGCGGAACTGAAGGCAAGCAGATAAGAAAAGACTTTTACTTGTTTTGGGTAAAAGTCTTTTTTTGCATATTCTACTTGGTTAATTCGTAAATCTTGGTTAATTCGTAAATCGCTTCAGCGTAGATGGCCAGGCTTTTTTCCAGTTCAGCCAGGCTGACGGATTCGTCGATGGCGTGGGCGGTGTCCAGGCTGTCCGGGAAGGCAGGCCCGTAGCCGACCCCGTTTTTAAAGAAGCGGCCGTAGTTGGCCTCAGCGGAGATAACGGTCGCACCGGCTTGGCCAGTCTGCTTTCCAGGGCGCTTTGGATGAATTTCGTGGTCTTCTTGGCGTCATCAGTGTCATCGGCTAAAAGCTTGATGGTGATTTGCTTTTTGCCCAGCTCCTTCAAAGCCTTCTTGTAGTAAGCCTTAGCCTGGGCCTTAGTCCCGGACTGGATAGCCTTGGTCTGCTTGGTTACGACTTCCTTGCTGAATTCTTTGCCGGTAACCGGGTCAGTGATCCTGCTTGGGGTTAAAGACGTAAATGGGCTTCTGTCAAGCGGCTTTTTGAAAAAAACTTTTTCCTTTTTGCTTTTTCTATTTACCTAGCCGGATAATCCTTGAGTTTGGCGTTCAGCTTGGAGTAGATCCGGTCGACAAACCAGGGCTCGGTTGATTTTTCCAGGGCTTCATCCAAGCCAAACCAGGCAACAGCCTTGTTTTCGTATTCTTTAGGCCGGATAGGCAAGCTGTCGTCTGCTTCCAAGAGGTAGGTGACGTTTAAGTGCAAGTGTGACGGGACGTATTTGCCTTTTTTCTCATGCCCGTCCACGGTCAAAATCTCAACAGAGTAGATCTGGTCAGTGACTGGATTTGCTTTAACTCCGCTTTCTTCTTCGACTTCTTTTAAAGCCACGTGCAAAAGGTCCTGGTCGCCGTCTGCGTGTCCGCCCAGCCAGGCCCAGGAGTCGTAGATCCGGTGGTAGGCCATCAGGGCTTTGTCCCGGGCCGGATTGACGACCCAGGCTGAAGCCGTAAAGTGCTCGGCCAAATTGGACCGCAAGAACAGTTCTTCCCCGGTCTCCAGCCGGTAGATCATCTCTTTGACGTCGGCTGCTTCTTGCTCGTTAAAGGGTTGGTAATTTTTTAAATCAGTCAGTAAAGTCATTCTTCTCTTCTCTCTATTTTTCTGTTTCTCTCTGTTTCCTCAGATTTTACCACGGGCGGTGATTGTTTGTTAAAATGTAGAGTGTTAAGTACTGAATTATTGCAGGTAAGGAAAACTTCTTAAAGAAAGCAGGAAAATATCGTGAAGCTTTTCAACACTTTAACTAGGCAGAAAGAAGAATTCAAACCCCTGGTTCCCGGCCAGGTCAGCATGTACGTCTGCGGGCCGACGGTCTACAACTACATCCACATCGGCAACGCCAGAAGCGCCATCGCTTTTGACACCATCCGCCGCTACTTTGAATACAAGGGCTACAAGGTCAACTACGTTTCCAACTTTACTGACGTCGATGATAAGATGATCAACGAAGCTGGAGCCGAAGGCACGACCGTGCCGGAATTAGCCGAACGCTACATCCAGGCCTTCCTGGAAGACACCCGGGCCTTAAACATCGAAGAAGCGACTCTGCACCCGCGGGCAACCCACGAAATCCCGGCCATCATCGACTTCATCCAAACCTTGATCGACAAGGGCTACGCTTATGAAGCCGACGGGGACGTCTACTACCGGGCTAAAAAGTTCGCTGACTACGGGCACTTGAGCGACCAAAACATCGACCAGCTGGAAGAAGGGGCCTCCCAGCACGTAAACGATGAAGAACAAGGCCGCAAGGAAGACCCAATCGACTTTGCCCTCTGGAAGGGGCAGAAGGCTGCAGACGAAATCGCCTGGGACTCCCCATGGGGCAAGGGCCGGCCGGGCTGGCACATTGAATGCTCAGTCATGTCAACCAAGTACTTAGGTGATACCCTGGACATCCATGGGGGCGGGCAGGACCTGGAATTCCCCCACCACGAAAACGAAATCGCCCAAAGTGAAGCCAAGACGGGCAAGAAGTTCGTCAACTACTGGCTGCACAACGGATTCGTGACCGTGGGCAAGGATGAGGAAAAAATGTCCAAGTCCTTGCACAATTTCGTGACTGTCCACGATATCTTAAAAAACGTTGATCCCCAGGTTCTCCGCTTCTTCATGGCCAGCGTCCAGTACAGAAGCCAGATCAACTACTCGGAAGAAAACCTGGAGCAGGCCGCTAACATTCTGGGCCGCTTCAAGAACACCCTGGAAGGGATCAACTACCGCCTGGCTGACGCGACTGAAGGCTTGCCGGACCCGGATCTGGCCAAGCTGGTCACTGAAACCACGGCCAAGTTTGAAGCCGCCATGGACGATGACTTCAACGTGCAAAATGCATTGACCGCCATCTACGAAGCCCTGCCAGCCGTCAACTCCAACGCCAATGCTGAAAAAGCCGACAAGGAAAGTCTGCGGCTTTTTGCTAAAAAATTAGCTGCCTGGCTCAGCGTCTTTGGCCTGGATGTTGACAAGCTCCTGGCTAAGGAAGCCGGTGATGATGACGCTGTAATCGAAGAATTGGTTGCCCAGCGGACGGAAGCCAGAAAGAACAAGGACTGGGCCAAGAGTGACGAACTCCGCGACCAGCTTAAGGAAATGGGGGTAGTCCTCAAGGATACCCCGCAAGGAACCAGGTGGAGCCGTGAATAAAGCACAGAAGTTAACTGAAAAAAAGATTGATCCCAACACCTTGAGCGGGCAGACTCTGGCCTACTTGGGCGATGGGATCTATGAAGCCGCCATCCGCCGGCACTTGATCAAGGGCGGGATGCTGAAGCCGCAGAACTTGCAAAGAGCAGCAACCCACTATGTCTCAGCCAAGGCCCAGGCGGGCCTGATTGCTAAAATGCTGGACACCGGCTTTTTGACTGAAGAAGAAGAAACAGCCTACCGGCGGGGCAGAAATGCCAAGACCCATACCAAGGCCAAGAACACCAGCCTGGCCACGTATGAAATGTCAACTGGCTTTGAAGCAGTCTTTGGCTACCTGGACCTGGCCGGTGAAGAAGGCAGGGTCAAGGAATTGATTGCCTGGTGCATTGATGAGGTGGAAAGTGAAGGGACAAGGGAATATGTCTTCAACTAACAATGATTTTGTCTTCGGCCGTCATGCCGGAATCGACTTTTTGAAAACCCAGGACAGCGAAAAGATCAACAAGGTCTTCCTGGCTGAAGGGGTTCAGGAGGACTTTGCCAGAGAAGTCTACCGCTATGCCAAAAAGAAGCATTTGATCATCCAGCGGGTGCCGAAAAACAAGCTGGACAAGCTGACTGGCGGGGAAAACCACCAGGGCCTGGTTTTGGCTGTCGCTTCTTTTGAATACGCCGACTTTGACCAGCTCTTGGACAAACTGGACCAAGAAGAGGCCCCCTTTTTGCTCATGCTGGACAATATTGAAGACCCCCACAACCTGGGCTCCATCCTCCGCAGCGCCGACGCGACCGGGGTCAGCGGGGTGATCATCCCTAAGCGCCGGGCCAGCGGCCTGACCAGCGTGGTGGCGAAGACCTCAACCGGGGCCATCGACCACGTGCCAGTTGCCCGGGTGAACAACCTGGTTCAAACCTGCCAGGCCTTGAAGGACCGGGGTTACTGGATCTTCGGGACGGCCATGGAAGGCGATGACTACCGGAAGTGGAATGCCAATGGCAAGACCGTTTTAGTTATCGGTAATGAAGGCAAGGGGATCTCCCCGCTTCTTCTTAAGCAAATGGACCAGACTTTGACCATCCCGATGATTGGCCACGTCCAATCCCTGAATGCTTCAGTAGCAACCGGGGTCTTGCTCTACCAGGCCTTTAACAGCCGCCACCCTTTGTAAAGCAAATCGTTTACAGTTCAAGAAAAGTGATTGAATCAAACAATGGTTCGATTCTGTCAAGGTAAAAAGTCCTTTATTCTGTGGGCAAACAGAATGAAAGGCTTTTTTATAATGGGATTGACAAAGGAAAGAGAGCGCCTGCTGATCAGCCGGATTCAAAAAGATGATGATGAGCAGGCCCTTAAAGAACTGTATTACAGCTGCCTGCCTGTGATCGGCGGCACCATCAAGCAGTATTTTGTGGAGCTATATGACAACCAGGACTGGGAGCAGGAGGCCTTGATCCTCTGCTATAAGACCGCCAAGCGCTTTGACTTAAAGCAAGGAAAGCCTTTTGTCGGCTTTTATAAGGTCAGCCTGCACAACCGGGCCATCAACTTGATCAGACGGGGCAAGCGGAAAAAGCGCCTGGCCGCCAGTGACCAGGTCTATTGGGAAGATGTGGCTACCGAACTTGAGCAGGCTTCCTGCTTGATCGCGAGTCCGCCGGCGCCTGTTTTGGACTGGCAGGATTTGGTTGAGTCCTTGAGCATGCTGGAATTGGAAGAATTGCTTTTGGAACTGGGCTATAAGCAGGCCGGGGAGATCAAGCGCCAGTACCAGGTAAATGAGATGGGGCTCAGACGGGCCAAATACCGGGTGAAGGAAAAAATCAAGCTAAAATTGCGGATAGGTGCGTAAACATTTTAGCCAAATGGGACTATAATATAGTTGTAGGATGAAAAGATTATTTAGGAGGTAATCAAAAATGTCAGAAATTGTTAAGACTGCTCTTCTGGATCGTTCAATGAAAGAAGTTTTTGATTGGAGTGACTCAGACACCCCTGTAAGAGATGCCCTTTGGGACTACTTCATGGAGTCAAACGGCCACAACACCGACAAGACTGAGGAAGCCATGCTTCCATTCATGAGCGACTCTGACGACAAGATCATCGCATTTGTCAACGAGAACCTTAAGAAATAATTTTTCCCTACATTCCTGACCTCTTGTCTCCCATAAGGGAGGGGAAGGGGCGAAAAACGGCGGCTCAAGCGAGCCGCCGTTTTTTTCTGTTAAAATAATAATCTGGCTATAAATCTGACAAGGAGAAATTTGGAAATTTGGAAAAGAAACAAGAAAAAACGGAGAAACAGAAAAAGCAAAAGAAAAAAGAATAAGATGGCCAAGAAGCAAAAAGGGCTGCTGGCTCTGGCGGTGATTTTAGCCGCCTTGCTGCTTGCCTTTGGTCTGTATTTTGGCAATTACTATCATGCTGACAAGACGGCCCAGCAGGCGATGAAGAGCAGTCGGACAGTCAAGGTCAAGCAGACAGCTGAGGGCTACCTGTTTGATGGGACTGCAAAGAAGAATGCCATTATTTTTTACCCGGGAGCGAAAGTGGAAACTACCGCCTACGCGCCCCTCTTAAAGCAGATCGCCAGCCAGGAGGCGGATGTTTTCTTAGTCGCCATGCCCCTGCACATGGCCTTCTTCGGCCTCAACAAGGCAGACAAGATTCGGGCCAGCTACCACTACCAAAACTGGTACATGTCGGGCCACTCGCTGGGGGCGGCCATGGCGGCTATGTATAGCGCGGACCACTTGAAAGACTACCGGGGCTTGATCATGCTGGCCGGCTACCCAACCAAGGACCTGCACGCGGCTAATTTTTCCGTGCTCAGCATCTATGGGTCAAAAGACGGGAACGCGAAGATGCTGCAAAAGAATCCCCAGTATCTGCCAAATGACTATACTAAGCAAGTCATCAAGGGCGGCAACCATGCCCAGTTTGGCAATTACGGCCTGCAAAAAGGGGACGGGCAGGCAACCATCTCCAGAAAGGCCCAGCAGCAGGCAACCGCCCAGGCGGTTCGGCAATATTTACTTGCTCATGACAAGTAATGAGTTAAATAGTAAAAAGGAAACAAGAGAATAAAAAGAAATATGATAGTACAGAAAAAGCTGGTCACCTTGCGTGATCAGCTTTTTGCTTATATCTGCTTCTTAGTTAAATAATTGCTTGACGCTGGCAACGATTTGCTCAGCCGTCAATTGGTTGCGGACCAGGATCTGGTCATAGCTTTGGTCAACGTCGGTGTATTCCCGCTTTTCGCCAAAAGCTTTGACCAAAACCGGTCGGTCAGCCAGGTAGCCGGCCACCTTTTGCCCGAAGCCCCCGTCCAGAATATTGTTTTCCAAAGTAATTACAGCCTGGTAGTGCCAGGCTAAGTGGTCCAGGCAGTCAGTATCCAGGATGTTAGCTGACAAAGGATTGTAGAGGGCAGCATTAAGTTCTTCTGCCACTTGGCTGCCTAATTCCTGCATGTCGCCTAAAGCCAGGATGGCGATCTTCTTGTCGGCCCGCCGCTTTTGGTAGTGGATGTGCCGGTAGCCTTCAAGCACAGCCCCGCCGGCTGGAACTGGCCGGACTGGCAGCTTGATAGCTACAGGGCCGTCTTTTTGCTTCAAGACCCAGTTGATCATGGCCGCTTCTTCAGTCAAGCTGGTCGGGGCCAGGTACTTCCAGTTAGGCAGGTTGCTGACCATGACCTGGTCAAAGACGCCCACGTGGGTCTTGGAGTTGGCCTGGATCCCGCCGCCAGCCACGATCATGACGACTGGCAAATTGTTAGCCGCCACGTCATGGCTGAGCTGGTCAAAGGCCCGCTGCAGGAAAGGTGGAGTTTTCAAAAAGGACTGGCTGGCCGCCGGCCTTGGCAAAGCCCGCCGCGAAGGCCACGGAATCCTGCTCGGCGATCCCGACGTCCAGGTAGTGGTCCGGGTAAGACTCTTTAAAGGTGTCAAGGCCAAAGACGCCAGGGATAGCGGCAGTGATCGCCATGATGTTTTCCTGGCCCCCGTCAATAGCGCTAGCCACGGTCTTAATGGCAATTCCCGCTGGGGTCGAGCCCGCAGTAATGCTCTTTGACGAATCATCGCTTAAGTTGAAGGGGCGGACCCAGTGGTGCTTTTCTTCATCCTCAATAGCTGGCTGATAACCCTTGCCCTTTAAGGTATTGATGTGCAAAACCAGGGGGTGGTTGACATCGCGGATTTCACTGAAGGCATTAATCATACTTTCCAGGTCATTTCCATCAGCGACATAACGGTAATCAAAGCCAAAGGCCTTAAAAGGATTTTCCGGATCCTGCCCCTGGCTGTCTCTCAGCTTCTTTAGGGCCGTGGTCAAGCCGCCGACCACTGGTTGTCATTGATGACGATGACCAGGTTGCCCTTTTCCAGCGCGGCGTTATTTAAGCCTTCATAGGCCATCCCGCCGGTTAAGGAGCCGTTGCCGATGACGGCCATGATCCGCTCGCTGCCGCCTAAGAGGTCCCGGGCCTTGGCCATGCCGGCGGCTAAAGAGATAGAGGTAGAAGTGTGGCCAACCGCGTAGTAGTCATAGGGACTTTCATCGGGATTAGTGTAAGGAGTCACCTTGCCGTAGGCTTCCGGGTCCAGCCAGGCATAAGCCCGGCCCGTCAGCATCTTGTGGGGGTAGGTCTGGTGGGAGGACGTCCCAGATGATTTTGTCGCCGGGGGCGTCAAAGACATAGTGGTAGGCGATGGTCAGTTCCACGATCCCCCGGTCAGGACTCAGGTGGCCGCCAACCGCTGCGTCTTTCTCGATAATCAAGTGGCGGATTTCTGAAGACAGCTGCTTCATTTCTTCCAGATCCAAGACCTTAATGTCAGCTGGTGACTTGATCTTGTTGAGCAGGTATTCAGGGTGTTGATTCATTTCTTCACCTCATGGCCGGCTAACCGGCAATCTTGTAAACTGCGTTTTTGCTAGTTCCATTATGACACAGGGGCCGCTTAAGATGTGAAAATAAAGCCCGGCAAAGTCAGTCATATAATAGTTGCTTTTAGGGCGGATTTTTGCTAAAATCAAATGAAGTTTGAAGGTGATATTATGGCAGTAAAGAAAGCAGCTTTGGCCTGCAGCGTTTGCGGATCACGGAACTACTCAATCACTGCAAACAGCAACCGCACCAAGCGTTTGGAACTGAACAAGTTCTGCAAGCACTGCGGCAAGAAGACTTTGCACAAGGAAACGAGGTAGACAGGGATGATTAAGTTTTTTAAGAGCGTTGGTCAGGAAATGAAACTGGTTCATTGGCCAAGTGCTAAGGAAAACCGGCGCGACACGGCAAACGTGGTCGTAACTTCTCTGTTTTACGCGATTTTCTTGGGCTCTTTGGATTGGGCCTTTGCAAAATTGATTCAATTAGTTCTGTAAGAGCGACAAAGTATGTTATAATCATGCTAGTTTCAAGAAAAACCTCTTTAGCGAGGTTTTTTTGTTTGCCAAAAAGGAGATTAAAGAAATTATGGTAGAATCCGCCAAGAAGCAATGGTACGTCCTACACACTTACTCTGGTTTTGAAGACAAGGTTAGATCCGACTTGCTGTCCCGGGCCCAGTCACTGGGGATGCAGGACTACATCTTCCGGGTTGTCGTTCCGCAAGAACCAAAGATCGAAGACGTGCGCGGCAAGAAGGAAGAAGTTAACGAAAAGGTCTTCCCTGGTTACGTTTTGGTTGAAATGGTCATGACTGACGAAAGCTGGTTTGTTGTCCGGAACACTCCTAACGTTACAGGTTTCGTTGGCAGCCACGGCGGTGGTTCCAAGCCTTCCCCGCTTTACGAGGAAGAAGTCAGAGCTATCCTGCAGATGCAAGAAGGCGAAGCAACTGAAAAGGTTGACTACGACTACGAAGTTGGCGAAAGCGTCATGATCACCGAAGGTGCCTTCAACGGCATGGTCGGCAAGATCGCTGAAATCCAGGACGACAAGAAAAAGATCTTCTTGACCATCGACATGTTTGGCCACGCTACCACGGCTGAACTGGACTTTGACCAAGTCAAGAAAATGGAAGATTAAACATAAAAAAGTCTTGCATTCTGCCGGTTTCCAGAGTACTATATTAAACGTACTTTACTACTGTGGGAGGAGAGTGTGGAAACTCTCCATTTTAACCACATCACGGAATCAAGGAGGTTTTGACCGTGGCAAAGAAAGTTATTAACGTTGTTAAGTTACAAATTCCAGCTGGCGCTGCAACCCCTGCACCTCCAGTAGGTCCTGCTTTGGGTCAAGCAGGTATCAACATTGTTGGCTTTACTAAGGACTTCAATGCTCGTACTGCTGACCAAAAGGGCATGATCATCCCTGTAGTCATCACTGTTTACGAAGACCGTTCATTCGACTTCGTAACTAAGACTCCTCCAGCACCAGTCTTGTTGAAGCAAGCTGCTGGCATTCAAAAGGCTTCAGGCGAACCTAACAAGAACAAGGTTGGTTCAGTAACCACTGCTCAAGTTAAGGAAATCGCTGAAACTAAGATGAAGGACCTTAACGCTGCCTCAATCGAAGCTGCTATGCGCATGGTTGAAGGTACTGCTAGAAGTATGGGTATCGAAGTGAAGGACTAATTTGTTAATTTTTACCAATTAACAAGTCAGGTGGGAGAGCAAAGAGAAAGCTCGTTTGACCACACATACAAGGAGGATTTTTCATGCCAAAGCATGGTAAGAAATACGTAGAAGCTGCCAAGAAGGTTGACAGCAACAAGTTGTACTCAGTAGAAGACGCTATCAAGCTGGTTAAAGAAACTTCATACGCTAACTTTGACGCTTCCGTAGAAGTATCTTACAACTTGAGCGTTGACCCTAAGCAAGCTGACCAACAAATCCGTGGCTCAATCGTTTTGCCAAACGGTACTGGTAAGTCTGTTAAGGTTATCGTATTTGCTGAAGGCCCACAAGCTGAAGCAGCCAAGGCTGCCGGTGCTGACGAAGTCGGCGCAGACGACCTGGTAGAAAAGGTTCAAAACGGTTACCTGGACTTCGACGTTGTCATCGCTACTCCAATGATGATGGCTAAGGTTGGTCGTTTGGGTCGTGTGCTTGGGCCTAAGGGCTTGATGCCAAACCCTAAGACTGGCACTGTTACTATGGACACTGCCAAGGCTGTTCAAAATGTTAAGGCTGGTCAGGTAGAATACCGTGTCGACCGTCAAGCTTCAATCCACACTGCTATCGGCAAGGTTTCATTCACTGAAGAACAATTGACTGAAAACTTCCGCGCTTTGCAAAACGCTATCCTGCGTGCAAAGCCAGCTTCAGCTAAGGGTCAATACATCAAGAGCTGCGCAGTTGCCGCAACCTTTGGCCCTGGGATCAAGTTGGACCCAATCGCTTTGATGGCCTAATTTTCCCTAAGTTAAGCAAATTAAGCTCCTCGCCTTTTGGCGGGGAGTTTTTCTTTGTTCTAATTTTACCTTAAGAATTTTTTAGTCTTGGAAAAGGCTTTCTTTAAAAAGTCTTGTTATACTAGTAGAGACAAATAGCGAACTGAAAGAAGTGTATCAAGGTGGAAAAATTACTAACTCTCATCGTTCCCTGCTATAACTCAGCTGAATACTTGAACCGCTGCGTCGACTCCCTTTTGCCCGGCGGTGACCGGGTGCAAATCATCTTGGTTGACGACGGGTCAACTGATGAAACCGGCCGGATGCTGGATGACTATCAAGCTAAGAATTTAAACTTGGACCTGGAAGTTGTCCACCAGGAAAATGCCGGCCACGGCGGGGCCATCAACAATGGCCTGAGACTGGCCAAGGGCAAGTACGTCAAGATCGTCGACAGCGACGACTGGCTGGACCAGGAGGCCTACAAAGAGGTGCTGGATTACCTGGAAAGTAATCCAGAGGTCGACCTCTTTTTGGCCAACTATGTCTATGACAAGCCAGCTGCCGGCCACCAGCGGGTGATCAAGTTCCCGCATCTGCCAGTCGGGCGGACCTTCTCCTGGGATGAGGTCAAGCTGCGGATGGGCCAGTACTTCATGCTCCACTCCGTCATCTACAACCGGAAAGTCCTGGACCGGGCCAAGGTAACCCTGCCGACCAAGGTGTCTTATGACGACAATATCTTTGTTTTTGAGCCGATGGTGCAAGTGCAGACCATGCGCTACCTGCCGGTCAACCTCTACCACTACTTTATCGGCAGAGATGACCAGTCAGTCAACGAAAAGGTGATGCTGAAAAAGATCGACCAGCAGATCCTGATCAACAAGCAGCTGATCGTCTTCTACGTCTCCCAGGTCAACAAGCGGGCGCCTTACGCCAAATACATGAAATACTTCTTAGAGGCCGTCACAGGCGTGACTAGCGTCATCTTGATCCGGGGCAAGAAGAAGGAGTATATTGCCAAAAAGGACGAGCTCTGGCAGTTCCTGAAGACTTATGACCTGGAGACCTACAAGTCCTTTAAACGCCGCCTGGTGGGCCATTTTGTCTCCCGGGACGTCCTGCCTATGCGGCAGATGGTCAGCGGGGCCTACTTGATCCTGCAGCGGTTGTATTCGTTTAATTAGGGCAGGGGAAAAAAGATACAATATTCGACAAAAAAGCTTTGGCAAGAAGGCCAAAGCTTTTTGATTTGATGAATAGGATGTTGAGAAAAAATGCTGCTACTTGCCGAAGATGGCCTGGCTTGCGCTGATCTGGCAGTCGGCGAATTCGCCGTGCTCGCTGAGGTCCAGGCCGACTTCTTCATCACGGGCGGAAACCCGCATGTTGACGAAGCGCTTCAAGACGGCTGTAATTAAGCTGACCATCAAGAGAGTAAAGACGATGGTGAAGAGGGTGCCGGCTGCCTGCTTGCCTAAGAGTTCCCAGCTGCCTCCGTAGAAAAGGCCGCTAGTGGAAATCCCCGGGTCAACTTTTTGACTGGCAAAGAGGCCGACGGTTAAAGAGCCAACGATACCGGAAATGCCATGGCAGCCAAAGGCATCCAGGGGGTCGTCAAAGCTAAGCCGTCCTTTAACTTGGCTGATAAAGAAGTAGCTGGCCAGACTGCAGAGGATACCGGTGAAGAGGGCTCCAGCGCAGGTTTCATAGCCAGCCCCTGGCGTGATGCCGACTAAGCCGCAGAGGGTACCGGTGCAGATCCCGTCTAGGCTGGCTTTGCCGCTAAAGGCTTCTTCCAGCAAAAGCCAGGTCATCATAGAGGCCGCTGCCGCAACCGTACTGGTCAAGCAGGCCGTCAAGGCCGTTTGGTTCATGCCGAAGGCACTGCCGGCGTTAAAGCCGTACCAGCCTAGCCAGAGGATTGCTGTCCCCAAGAGGACCCAGGGCAGGCTGTAGGGCCGGGTCTGCTTTTGGTAGCGGGGCCCTAAGAAGATGGATAAGACCAGGGCGGTGATCCCGGCGTTGATGTGAACGACCGTGCCGCCGGCAAAGTCCAGGATCCCCCAGCCGGCTAAGAGTCCGCCAGTCCCCCAGACCATGTGGACCAGGGGGTAGTAGACCAACACTGACCAGAAGAAGACGAAGACCAATAGAAAGTTGAACCGCATCCGGCCCACCGTGGCCCCAACGAAGAGGGCCGGGGTGATGATGGCAAACATCATTTCAAAAAGCAGGTAGCTGGCGGCGGTAATTCCCTGCTCTTTTAAAACGACCTTAGTCAAGTCACTGCCGGAGAGGAAGATGTGCTGGACTCTGCCAAAAATTCCAGCTACATTGCCGTTGAAGCAAAGTTCATAGCCAAAGGCCACGAATAAGACGATGGCTAAAGCGCAGATGATAAAAACCGAGATCATGGTGTTGACCACGTTTTTCTTCGAGACCAAACCCCCGTAGAAAAAGGCCAGGCCCGGGGTCATCATCAAGACCAGGACGGCGGCGATAATTAAGAAGACGGTGTTGGCTGTGTTCATCCTTATTTCCTTTTTGCTTCTATCTCTATACCAATTATTTACTCAGATTTATGTTCTTAGTTATACCATGCCGGTGAATTTTGTAAAACTCTAGACCAATTTAGAAAGAGAAGAAATTGCCTGGAAAAGTTGGGAAAAAAGGGCAAAAAAGAGCCTGCTTTTTCAAAAGGCAGGCTGCAAGCGTTTGCTGAATTATTTTGTTAAAAAATACTAAAAAACAGACTTAATTTTTGTCATCAAAACCGGTCTCATCCCGGCGCTTGACATGAAAGTTCTTGTCGTTGGCTTGTTCGGGCACGACGAAAGAGCAGAGCAGGAAGAGGACGAAGCCGCCCCAGCCCAGGCCGTTGATGCCCAGCTTGTAGCCGGTCAAGGTCAAGATGACGCCCAAGAGGAGCAGGCACCAGGCGATCCAGGAGAGGATCTGCCAGTTCTTGCTCAACTTCTTGTTTTCAGATTCGATGTCCAGGAAGCCGCGGACAATGAAGTAGGCGCTGATGATGAGGAATAAGACGTCCATGGCGATGCTAGCGGCGGAATGGTCCTTGAACATGCTAAAGACAGCCAAGGTGCCGGAAATGCCGGCTAAGAAGAAGTAGAAAATGTCGATCAGTTTACTCTTCAAAATTGTACCTGCTGCAAAAAACGTGTGCAATGTAGCCAAATAGTAATCTTTGACTATGTATTGTCCGAAGACATGAATACAGACATTTTTCTTATTGCCGTCATCACCGGTATTCCGATAT
>PPYF01267466.1_pt1 | contig 43154 bp, 40 predicted proteins | sample 1559871 | NCBI WGS metagenome assembly PPYF01 (sample SAMN08240021, study PRJNA423297) | Human gut metagenome, whole genome shotgun sequencing project.
ATGGGGTTGGATTCGAACCAACGAAGCGAAACGCGGCAGATTTACAGTCTGCTCCCTTTAACCACTCGGGAACCCATCCATAGGCAACATAGATATTATATTATAGTGAGATACTTTTGTCAAGCAAAAACTAAAAAATTATTTAAGCTTCTGACGCAGCGCCTCAAACATAACTATACCGGCAGCCATAGCCACGTTCAGCGATTCCGCACGTCCTTGCATAGGGATAAAGACGCGCTTGTCTGCTGCCGCCAGCAAAGCAGGACTCACGCCGTTGGCCTCATTGCCCATAACGAAAGCCAGACGTCCCTGCAAATCAGCCTTGTACAAATTATCCGCACCGTCCAGGCAGGTAACCAGCAGCTCGTATCCTGCCTTACGTGCTGCCTGCACCAACAGCTCCTCGCTCAAACCGCTCAGCACCGGCAGGTGGAATAGCGAGCCCATGGAAGCACGCACGGTTTTCGGCGCATAAATATCAGCGCAGCCCTGCAAGAGCAGCAGGCCGCCTACGCCGGCAGCATCCGCAGTTCGCAGCATGGTACCGATATTTCCCGGGTCCGTAACCCTGTCCAGAACAAGCAGCATTTTGCCGGATGCCAGAAACTCATCCAGACGCTTGCTGCGCATTTCACACACAGCAATAATTCCCTGCGGCGTTTCGGTATCGGCAATTTTTTTCAGCACCTTGTCGCTCACGCAGACGAGCTTAATCTGCTTGGCCGCAGCCTCTTCTAGCACAGCACGGGTGCGGTCATCCTCAATCGCAGTATAAAAAATGCTCTGCACAGCGCCGTAACGCACTGCTTCTTCCACAGTACGCAGGCCCTCCGCCAAGAACAGGCCCCGCTGCTGACGATATTTTTTCTGCTTCAGCTCTGCTGCAGCCTTCACCATTGGGTTTTGCAATCCGGTAAGTTCCATCACGTTTCTCCTCTATACGCAACTAAATTACTTTTGCTACTATTATACTAACATATTTAAGCCAACGTCAATCAGCCATTTATTATAATGAAAAAAGCTGTAAAAAGAACGACGCTGGTAATAATCGTCAATGAATTGAACAAGCTGGCCAGCTGTACATTTGCTCCCAACTTCTCTACAAAAATCGGACCGATAATCGTGCAGGGTGCCATAAACGCCAGCGCAATCACATAATTTATCTCCTGCTTGAAAGGCGCCAGATAAATAAAAGCAGCGGCGCACAAGAGCGATATTGCATAACGCACGCTGAACAGCTCCTTGACATAGCCCATTGCCTTCTTATCCAGCTTGATTTCAAACATCATACCAATCATCAGCATACTTAAAAACGGATTGCCTGTGCCCACAATCTCTGTAAACGTATACACGCTCTTAGGGAAGTGGAATCCTGCCAGCGACAGCAGCAGCATGCTGATATAAACAACAAACGGCACCGAATGCAGCAGCTTTTTCGCAATATTCTTCATGCTGAATTTGTCCTTGCGTCCGTCCGCATAGCCGATGCAGGAGGCCGTCAGCGCGTAGGTCATACCGGTACACATAATCGAATTGCCCACATCGAACATACACAGACCGACTACGGCAAAAGGTGTTAAAAAGGCCTGCGCAAACGGCAGCGTAAAGCAGCCTATATTATAACCCGCAAGGCTGAAGATATAGAAAATCTTGGTAGCCGGAGTATCACCGCGCGTCAGCATCAGAGATACAAAAAGCATCATTAGATTGCCGAATAAGCCTAAAAAGACGGCAGCGATTAGCGAATAATCCATCTCAAAATGTGCAAAGCTGTTGATTACGGCACAGGGCAACGTAATATTCAAAACAATTTTGCTTACGACCTGATAATCGGTCGGTGAAAAAAAGCCGCGGCGTTTGCAGATATAGCCTATAAGTATGATGAGCACAAAGGCCAGGGCTTTACTTAAAACTACTAACATAAAACTAAACCCCTCACAAATTACAAAAAAACCTGCTCCTGTGCGCACACAGGAGCAGGCTCAGACCAGCGCCTACGCACCAGTCAGTATTTACTTTTCTCTTACAGAGCAGCTTTAGCAGCTTCTACCAGCTTAGCGAAAGCAGCAGAGTCATAGATAGCCATGTCAGCCATAACTTTGCGGTTCATTTCGATGCCAGCTTTGGTCAGGCCGCAGATGAAACGGCTGTAGCTCAGGCCGTTAGCACGGGTAGCAGCGTTGATACGAGCGATCCACAGACGACGGAACTCGCGTTTTTTAGCGCGACGGTCACGACGAGCATAGGACAGAGCTTTCATTACCAGCTCGTTAGCTTTTTTGAATTGTTTGCTGCGGGAACCATAGTAACCTTTAGCCAGTTTCAGAATGTGTTTATGACGACGATGAGCGGTTACGCCCACTTTAACTCTTGCCATTGTTAGTATCCTCCTTTAAATCTCTTAATTATGCGTACGGGAGCATTTTTGCTACATGCTCTTTGTCAGTCTTGTGCACCAGAGCTGCTTTACGCAGGTTTCTCTTACGTGCAGGAGATTTATGTTCGAGAATGTGGCTCTTGAAGTTTTTAAAATGTTTGAATTCACCAGAAGCGGTTTTTTTGAAGCGCTTTGCAGCAGCTCTACGGGTTTTCATTTTCGGCATTGTGATTTCCTCCTCTATTATTTAGCAGGTTTTGGCGCAACAATCATAATCATGTTTTTGCCTTCTAATTTTGGAACTCTTTCTACGACGGCAATTTCTTTCAACTGCTGTGCCATACGATTCAGCAGCACCTCGCCAAGCTCAGGATGAGACAGTTCGCGGCCACGGAACATGATGGTAACTTTTACCTTATCGCCATCTTCCAGGAAACGTACTGCATTCTTATACTTAACATTGAAGTCGTGGTCCTCAATACCGGGACGCAGCTTAACTTCTTTAATGTCGAAGGTCTTTTGTTTCTTACGAGCTTCTTTTTCGCGTTTTTGCTGCTCGTAACGATACTTGCCATAATCCATAATCCGGCACACAGGCGGTTTTGCTGTCGGAGCAATTTCGACTAAGTCCAGATGATTTTCTAATGCAAGCTTCAGAGCGTCACGGCTGGACATAATGCCGAGCTGTTCGCCCCCATTGGCAATAACACGCACTTCACGCGCACGAATTTCTTCGTTAATACGCAAGCTTTCCTTACTTATAACAATTCACCTCCATGAACATCAGATAAGCAATTACTGCTTATAAAATCTGTAACATATCAGATATAAGCAAAACAAAAAAGCGGGCAGAACAAATTCCACCCGCATGAATATCATATCCAACCCTGTCGAGCGTTTGCCGCAAGGTGAGAAGCGAGTGGCTTCTGCTTTGTTACTAGAATATGATAACACATAGCCTGATAAGTGTCAAGCTTTTTACAGTTTTTATTTAAAAAGATTTTTGATTTTATTGAAGAAGCTCTTTTCCTCGGGGCTGATATTATCCTTGCTGATTTCACCGAAGCTGCGCAGTGCTTCCTTCTGCTTTTCGTTCAGCTTAGTCGGCACAACTACCTTAATGCGAACCAGCTGATCACCGCGCTGACCGCCGCGCAGGCTGGGAATACCCTTCCCCTTCAGGCGCAGCACCTTACCGGGCTGAGTGCCTTCGGGAACCTTAACGGTTACCTGACCATCCAGCGTAGGAACCTTGATCCCAGCGCCCAGGGTTGCCTGTACGATATTGACAGGTACCTCGCACAGAACAGTAGTGCCATCACGTTCAAAGAACTTGTGTGGCTTCACGTACAGATATACGTAAAGATCACCGCTCTGACCGCCCTTAGCACCGGCCTCACCCTCGCCGCTTACGCGCAGACGGGAGCCGTTATCTACACCTGCAGGAATTTTTACCTTCAGGCGTTTATTCTTCTTCACAGTACCCTTGCCGCGGCATTCCTTACAAGGGTTGGAAATAATCTTGCCTTCGCCGTGGCACTTGGAGCACGGACGCTCATTTACCATCTGACCGAACATGGTGTTCTGGGTGAAGCGTACATAGCCGGAGCCGTGACATTCAGGACAGGTTTCAACCTTGGAGCCGGGTTCTGCACCATCACCGTGGCAATGGTCGCAGGTTTCGTCGCGATACAGATTGATTTCCTTTTCTACGCCGAATGCTGCCTCTTCAAAGGTAATTTCCATATCAAAGCGCAAATCCGCACCGCGCTGCGGGCCCGCTTCGCGGCCGCCGCGACCGCGTCCCTGGCCGCCGAAGAACATATCGAAAATATCATCCATGCCTCCGCCGCCAAAGCCACCGAAGCCTCCGCCGAACGGATTACCGCCGGCGCCGCCGGCAGTCTGCGCCTGTTCGAAGGCATCAGGGCCAAGCTGGTCATACTGCTGGCGCTTCTGCTCATCGGAAAGGACGCTGTAAGCCTCATTGGCTTCCTTGAATTTGTTCATGGCTTCTTCGTTGCCCTTATTACGGTCAGGATGATATTTCAGGGCCAGTTTACGGAATGCTTTTTTTATTTCGTCCTGGGAAGCTGTTTTGCTTACTCCCAGTACCTCATAATAATCTCTCTTAGCCAAAACAGGCGCCTCCTAAAACTTTTCTAACGAATATTATTTAAGCATATAATGCCCAGATGCATGATGGCGGTTGCCACAGCAGCTGGGCACTAATATTATATTACTTTTTTACGTCTGCATCAATAACACAGATGGTTCTTTTCACCCAACCCGAAGGCTGGTGAGAAGGTATCAGATGCTAGGCGAAACGACGACGGCGTACTTTTAGTACGTCGAGGAGTCCTAACAACGCAGACGGTGCTTTATAGACAGGATTATTTCTTGTCGTCGTCAACAACTTCAGCGTCAACTACGTCGTCGTCAGCTTTTTTAGCACCCTGAGCACCTGCAGCGCCTTGTGCGCCCGCAGCACCCTCTTGTGCCTGAGTTTCTTTGTAAAGCTCAGCGCTCAGCTCGTACAGCGGTTTGGTCAGAGCTTCGGTATCAGCTTTAATCTTGTCGAGATCGTCACCCTTCATGGTTTCTTTCAGGGTGTCAACTGCAGCTTTAACCTTAGCGATTAATTCATCCTTGCCTTTGCCTTCCATGTCTTTCATGGTCTTTTCAGCCTGATAGCACATGTTGTCGGCCTGGTTGCGAACTTCTACGCCTTCTTTGCGTTTCTTATCAGCTTCAGCGTTAGCTTCTGCTTCTTTAACCATTCTGTCTACTTCGTCCTTATCAAGGGTGCCGGAGGAGGTAATGGTAATCTTTTGTTCTTTACCGGTGCCAAGGTCTTTAGCGCTTACGTTAACGATACCGTTAGCATCGATGTCGAAGGAAACTTCGATTTTAGGAATTCCACGCGGTGCAGCCGGGATGCCGGACAGCTCGAAGCGGCCCAGAGTTTTGTTGTCTGCAGCCATTTCACGTTCGCCTTGCAGAACATGGATATCAACGGAAGGCTGGTTATCTGCAGCGGTAGAGAATACCTGTTTCTTAGAGGTCGGGATGGTGGTGTTACGGTCGATAATCTTGGTGAATACACCGCCAAGGGTTTCAATACCCAAGGACAACGGAGTTACATCCAGCAGCAGTACGTTGCCGGTACCTTCTTCACCGGAGAGAACGCCGGCCTGAATAGCAGCACCTACTGCAACGCATTCATCCGGGTTAACTCCTTTGTAAGGCTCTTTGCCCATGAATGCTTTGATAGCAGCCTGTACAGCCGGGATACGGGAAGAACCGCCGACCAGGATTACTTTGCTGATATCGCTTGTGGAAAGACCTGCATCGCTCATAGCCTGACGAACAGGGCCCATGGTGCGTTCAACCAGATCTGCAGTCATAGCTTCGAATTTAGCACGGGTCAGGTCCATATCCAGATGTTTCGGGCCGTCAGCACCTGCAGTGATGAACGGCAGGTTGATGTTGGTGCTCATAACGCCGGACAATTCGATTTTAGCTTTTTCAGCAGCCTCACGCAGACGCTGCATAGCCATACGGTCGGTAGAAAGGTCAATGCCTTCAGCTTTCTTGAATTCGTCAACCATCCAGTCCATGATTTTCTTATCGAAGTCATCGCCGCCCAGATGAGTATCACCGTTGGTTGCTTTTACTTCGAATACGCCGTCGCCGACATCCAGAATGGATACATCGAAGGTGCCGCCGCCAAGGTCGTATACCATGATGGTATGGTCGTCGGTTTTATCAATGCCGTATGCCAGAGAAGCAGCGGTAGGCTCGTTGACGATACGCAGAACCTCAAGGCCTGCAATCTTGCCTGCGTCTTTAGTAGCCTGACGTTGGCTGTCATTGAAGTATGCCGGAACAGTGATAACTGCCTGGGATACTTTTTCGCCCAGATAAGCCTCTGCATCAGCTTTCAGTTTTTGCAGAATCATTGCGGAAATTTCTTCCGGGGAATATTTTTTGTCATCGACAGTTACTCTGTAAGAGCCTTCGCCCATGTGACGTTTGATGGAGCTGATGGTTCTGTCAGGGTTGGAAACTGCCTGACGTTTTGCCAGCTGGCCAACCAGACGCTCGCCGTTTTTAGCAAAGCCTACAACAGACGGGGTTAAGCGGCTGCCTTCCTGGTTAGTGATGACGGTAGGTTCGCCGCCTTCCATAACTGCAACAACACTATTAGTAGTACCTAAGTCAATACCAATTACTTTAGCCATGATTTTTATCCTCCTGATTACTATCCTTCGGTGATGCGGCAGCTGCCGCATTTTTACCGAATCGATGTGATATATTTTTTAAATTTATTGTGAAGAGCACGCCAGCTTTATTCGTTGGTGTTTACTCTAACCTTACTGTGACGGATAACCTTGTCACCCAGCTTATAGCCTTTTTCGAAAACCATATCTACGATTTCATCATCCAGCTCCGGATTATGACCGCGCATTACGGCTTCGTGGATGTTCGGGTCAAATTTAACATTTTGAGCTTCGATTTCTTCTACCTTCAGATCCTTGAAGGCATCTTCAAACTGACGGCGGATTTTTTTCATACCGTCTACAACTGCATCCACATTATCGCCCTTTTCGACGCTTGCTTCGGCACGCTCAAAATTATCTAAAACCTTTAAGAACTTGCCAACCACATTTGCTGTTACAAAGGTGGAAAGCTGTTCCTTTTCTATATTGGTGCGACGGCGGAAGTTTTCAAAATCGGCCTGCAATCTCAACAAACGATTTTGCAGCTCTTCGATTTTGGCATCCTTCGGGTCAACCTCAGGCTCAGCGGCTTTCTCCGCATTTTTTGCATCTTCAGCTTTTTCAGCTTCCGCAGCTTCCTGTTCGGCAGCCTTCGCTTCCGCAGCCTCCTGCTCAGCCTGTTTTTCTTTCATTTCATTATCCTGCAAGGCTCTTCCTCCTTAGTTTTATTTATTGTCTGGCTTCTGCTCGAACATCGTTTTCAAATACTTATGCAGGTAATCCATTACGGTAATTACCTTGCCGTATTCCATACGCGTCGGGCCAAGAACTGCCATCGTACCGACTATCTGACCGTTAAGACGGTAGTTTGCCTGTACCATGCTGCAATCCTGAATGCCGGTGAATTTGTTTTCACTGCCAATCGTGATCTTCAGTCCGCTGTCCTCGCCTGCCTTCAGCAAATCGCGTACTACGCGCTCCTCCTCCAGGATACCTAGAAGATTCTTCACACGCTCCACGTCGCGGAATTCCGGCTGGTTCAGCAGCTGCTTGGTACCGCCAAGGAAAACCTTTTGCTGCTGGTATTTCTGACGCATTTGGCGGATGGACTGTACCAGCGATGTGAACAGCAGCTTATCATCTGCTATATTGGTATGCACCGCCTGCAGCAGATCCTCGGTAATGTTCGCCAGCGCTCTGCCTTCCAGCAGTCTGCTGACGCGTCCTGCCATGTAGTCCAGCTCCTCCGGCCGCATTCCCAAAGGAATTTCTACCACGCAATTGGCCACATTGCCGTCATCTGTTACAATGCACAGGATGGCATGGTGCTCATCCAGAGGTAAAAACTTCATATAACGGAAGCACGCACCGGCATCACGGTTAGCCAGCACCATTGAAACATTCTTCGTCATCCGGGAAAGGATTTTCGCCGTTGACTGGAAGATTTCATCAATGCTTCTGCGTCTTTCGCTGAACCAGCCGTTAATCAGTGCTCTGTCATTATCTGTCAGAGTGCCCGGCTCAACAAGCGAGTCAACATAAAGACGATAAGCCTGAGCCGACGGTACACGTCCGGCCGAGGTGTGCGGCTGCTCCAGATAACCCAGAAGCTCCAGATCACTCATCTCGTTACGGATGGTCGCAGGACTGAGGCCCAAATCATATTTGCGGGCAATCGTCCTTGAACCTACAGGCTCAGCAGTTGAAATATAATCCTCAATTATGAGCTGGAGAATTTTTTTCTTTCTTTCGTTTAACATATTCCCACCTCATTTTGATTGTTAGCACTCTATCATTAGGAGTGCTAACATCTTGATATTAGAATAGCACTAGCCTACTTTATTGTCAACACCTTTTTTATTTATTTTTAAGTTATCACAAAAACTTCAAATATTTGATTGCCGACCTCCATACCACGCTCTGTCAGACGCAGTCTTTGCGTACTTGCATCATACGCAATAAGCTTTTGTTCAAACAGCGGCGCCAGCTCGGAGGCAAAACGCTGCAGCACATCCACGTCAAAGCGCTCGCGTGCCTCCGCCAGGCTCGCACCTTCGCTGCGGCGCAGTCCCATGAACATGAACTCCTCCAACAGCTCTGCGCAAGATAACTCTTCTACATTATATAATGCACTTGTGCGCAAATCGTCACCGCCGAAGCTCTGCAGCTGCTCAATATATTCCCGTACCGTACTCAGCCCGGTACGCCGTCTTTGGCCGTCAAAGCCGCAGGCGGCAGCGCCGAAGGCCATGTAGGGATGATACTGCCAATAAACCGTATTGTGCCGCGAATACTGTCCGTTTTTGGCATAGTTGGAAATTTCGTAGCGCTCAAAGCCACGCTCGCGCAAAATGCTCTGCACCAGCTCATACATGTCCGCCGCAGTATCGTCATCCGGCAAAGTTATTCTGCCCTTGTCCACAAGGCTTGCCAACGGCGTACCCTCCTCCACAATCAGACCGTAAACAGAAATATGCTCTATGCCCGTATCGGTCAGACGCTCCAGCGTATCCTGCAGGCTTGCAAGCGTCTGCGACGGCAGGCCATAAATCAAATCCGCACTGACGCGCGCAAAGCCAGCTTTGCGTGCCAGCGTCAGCGCTTCCAGCGCCTGATGTGCGTTGTGAATGCGTCCTATCGCCCGCAGCTCGTCATCCTGCAGCGACTGTACGCCGAAGCTGATGCGGTCAAAGCCAAGCTGACGCAGCATCTGCAGCTTGGCCAAATCCGCCGTGCCTGGGTTCACCTCAATCGTTGCCTCGCAGGGCTGCTGCCAAAAGCCGTACTGCTTCAATGCATTCACCAGCTTAGCAATACATTCCGTAGGCAGCACGCTCGGCGTACCGCCGCCAAAGTAAATGCTGGCGTTCGCCGCCATGTTTGCCGCCTCAGCCGCACGCATGGCGATTTCTTTGCACACAGCATCGGTATAATCACGCTTTGCCTGCTCGCCAAAGCCGGCATAAGAAGCAAAATCGCAGTACAAGCATTTCTGTACGCAAAACGGTATATGCAGATAAAGCGCCTGATATTGCTTCCATGGCTGCACATTTTTATTTTCCATCATCATTTATCCTCTCCGTATCTTGAAAAAACGCCGCCACAGAAATTACTGCAGCGACGCCTAAGCAAATTTATTTTCCCTTTTTATAGAACCATTTTTTATACGCAAAAAAGACAGCGCCCACAACCAAGATCAAAATCATTAATCTTTGGCTATGCTCCTGGAAATTAACTACATCATGACCGATGACAACCTCCAACGCCGTAGAAGGAAATTTGCCGATAAGGTTAGCAATAATGTAATCACGCGCACTCATGCTGCTCACAGCACCAACCGCCGTCAAAATGCCTGACGGAAAATACGGCAGCGCCCTGGCGAAGGCCATCCACTCCAGGCCGTGCTTGCTGCTTGCCTCATCAATGGATTTCAGCGAGTTGCTTTTTTCAATCAGCTTCTTCGCCGTATCACGGAAGAAGAAGCGCATCAGGTAAAAGCTTATAACCACACCGGTTGTTTCAGCCAGCCAGGAAATTGTGATGCCCAGTGGCAGGCCGAAAATCAGACCGTTGGCTGTAGAAAGAAAAATCGACGGGAAAACGCTGCCGGCATTAATCAGCACATCCAGCACAAAACTGATTAAAATCGCCCACGGTCCAAAGGAGCGCAGATATTCCACCAGGCCGTTGACATTGCCGCTGATTGCCAGCGTAAAGGTTTTGTTAAAGAAATCATCGGCAAAAAAGTGAATACCTAAAAACAAGGCCACCAGCAAAAGTGCCGCCGTCACCTTAGCACAAACATCAGGATTTTTTAACCAGTCTTTTTTCATGTATTTATACCCTCTTTAAGTATTGAAAATCATATTAAAGCGTTCGCCAAACTGCATTTCCACCAGACGACGGATTTCCGCCCAGTCCTCCGGCGTACGCAGCTGCGCCTGCGCCAGTTGGCGAACCTGCGCAATTACGTCAACATCTCGCATTATATCAGCAATTCGCAAATCTGGCAAGCCATGCTGCTTTAAGCCGAAGAGCTGCCCTGCACCGCGCTGCTCCATATCTTTTTCCGCAAGATAAAAGCCGTCCTCGCTCTCATGCAGTACGTTCAAACGCGCCAGTGCCTCCGGCGAATCGGCGGCCGTCAGCAGCACGCAGTAGGACTGCTCGCTGCCGCGACCTACACGTCCGCGCAGCTGGTGCAGCTGTGCCAAGCCGAAGCGCTCCGCATTTTCAATCACCATCAGCGTAGCATTGGGCACGTTCACGCCTACCTCGATAACCGTAGTGCTCACCAGCACCTTAAGTTCGCCTGCCGCAAAGCTGCTCATAATGGCATCCTTCTCCGCACCCTTCAGCCTGCCATGCAGCAGAGCGCAGGGAATATCCTGCAGAAAATCACGCTTCAGCTCTTCGTATACTCTTTCTGCGCTATGCACAGCCAGAACATCCGATTCCTCAATCAGCGGGCAGACAACATAAGCCTGCCTTCCTGCCTGCACCTGACGTACCAGGCCGGCGTACACCTCACGGCGGCGCTCGTCCGTATAGCACAGCGTCCGCACCGGCTTGCGCTGCGGCGGACGTCCCTTCATTACGGAAATATCCAGATCGCCGTAAACAGTAAGCGCCAAGGTACGCGGAATCGGCGTTGCCGTCATTACCAGTACATCGGGAGCATTGGCCGATTTATTGGACAGACGCGCACGCTGCTCTACGCCGAAGCGGTGCTGCTCGTCCGTCACCGTCAGCGACAGATTGGCAAAGCGCACATCCTCCTCCAAAAGCGCATGCGTACCCACAACCACGTCAACAAGACCAAGCTCCAGATTCAGCAGCAGCTCACGCCTTGCCTTAGCACGCATACCGCCCGTCAGTAAAGCAATACGCACACCGTAAGGCTGCAGATATTGCTCCAGCGTTTCAAAATGCTGCGCAGCCAAAATCTCCGTAGGCACCATAATACAGCCCTGATAACCGTTTTCCACCGCCTTAGCCAACGCCAACGCACTGATAACCGTCTTGCCGCTGCCTACATCGCCCTGCAGAATGCGGTGCATAGGCTTTTTATCCTGCATATCCAGCGAAATCTCACGCCATGCCTGCTGCTGTGCCGCCGTCAGCTCAAAGGGCAGTCCCTGCATTACATCTTTAACAAGCGCACCGTCTGCAGCGTGCTTGATGCCCTCTCTGTTGTCATGGCTCTGCTGACGATAATACAGCAAGCCGCACTGCAGCAAAAACAGCTCCTCAAAAACAAAGCGCTGCTTGGCACGTCGCAACGCTTCCCAGCTTTCCGGGAAGTGAATATTTTTCAGCGCCGTATAGCGGTCGGGCAAATTGCATTGACTCACAACCTTCGCCGGCAGGCTTTCCGGCAAATCCTCTGCTGCCAAGCGCAGCGCATCGCTTATCCAGGTACGCAGGTTCTTCTGCGTCAGGTTGCCGCTCAAAGCATACACCGGCACAATGCCCGGCGTTTTGCCCTCGTCCTGCTCCAAAGGCTGCACATCAACCTCGCTGACGGACTTCGTAGTGCGCCCCTGCCTTACGCGGCCTGTAATCTGCAGCACGGTATCCGGCTTCAGCTTCTGCGCCTTGTAGCGCTGCCCGCCGAAAAAGTACAGCGTGGCATAACCTGTTTCGTCACGCACCGTCACGGACGTATAGCTGCGACGGCTGGCACCGTAGCCGTTTTTCACCTGATAAACGGTCGCTTTGAAAATCTGCTTACTGTTGTCTACATCAAGCTCCTTAATCGTTTTGAGCTTGGCATAATCGAGATAAGCACCCTGACGCGGGTAAAATTCCAGCAAATCACCCACGCTGAAAATATTAAGAGCAGCCAGCTCAGCTGCTTTTTTTACGCCTACACCTTTTAGTGTTGTTACAGGTTCTTTCCACCACATTTATAAAAATACCCTCTTTATCTTAAAATTCCCTTGCTTTTCTGCGCTTTTTATGGTATGATACTCATGTTAAATTTGAATGTGCCTTATGTCTTATCACGTTTAAGGAGGTGGGAAACAATGGCATCTATCTGCGAAATCTGCGGTAAAGGAAAACTCGCTGGCAACAACGTCAGCCACTCCAATAGACACACCAAACGTGCTTGGAACCCGAATATTCAACAAGTAAGAGCAGTTGTTGAAGGTTCTGTTAAACGCTTGAACGTTTGCACCCGTTGCCTGCGTTCCGGTAAAGTTAACCGCGCAATCTAATCCGTTCGGATTTAAAAAGAAGCCAAATACCAATCGGTATTTGGTTTCTTTTTTTGCGCTTATTTTACTTTGCAGCCGCACTCGGGGCAGAACTTAACCAAAGAGCTGATTTTTGCGGAGCAGTTCGGGCACAAAATAAAGGCACGGTATTCAGTGAGCTTCTTTTCGAACAGCTCATAGAACTGGTTAACCTCTTTGTCCTCGCGCTTCCAGTTATAAATCTGCAGACGCTCCTTAGTGGAGTCCATGATAACCTGTACGGTTTCCTCATCCAAAGACTGCATAGCCAGCTGCATAATTTTTTTCTTGTTATGGAAGTGCAGCTGATGTGCAGCATCATCCTGTTCATCAATAGTTACACCCATCTCATTGACGCACAGCAAGGCAATATTCCAGGCTACGTCAATATCAACTTCATAAAGACGGTTATCAAAGCAACCGCCGGCACCATCTATTCTCATAGCTACCTCCTGCCAGATGTTTTTTCTTAATTATAGCACAAGCGCATATTTGCTGTAAAACAAATCGCTCGTGCCGCAGCATTATTTGTTCAGTTCCGCTGCCATTTCCCTTACAGTCTTATGCAGCAGCGGATGCTCCAGCTCCGGCGCAATATCCAGTAACGGCAGCAGCACAAAATCCCTGTTCTGCATATCGGGATGCGGCAGCGTAAGCTCCGGTGTCTGCATTACGACATTTTCGTAAAGCAGCAAATCCAGATCAATATTGCGCTCGCCCCAATGACGCAGGCGCACACGTCCCATCGCCAGCTCCGTTGCCAAAAGTGTACGCAAAAGCGCCACAGGCTCCAAATTAGTGCGCACCTTGCACACAGCATTCAAAAACTGCGGCTGGTCCGTCACACCGTAAGGCTCCGTAGCAAAATAGCCGGAAACCTGCAGTACATCCACGCCCTGCTGCATCAGCAGCATCAGCGCGCGCTGTAAATTCTTTTTCTTATCGCCCAGGTTACTGCCCAAGGCAACATATGCAATAGCCATCTCAGACTCCTGTTCTTTTGATGTGATATGATATTCCAGCAATTATCTATCGCGTTACAGCGAAAAATTTCTTAACGGCAATTTCGTGCGGAACAAAGACGAAATTGCAATAAACTCGCGCTATGCGTAGCATTTTTCTACACAAGTCAGCTTAGCGCTCAAACAGTATTGCAATTTCTTTTGTTCCAAGCACTTAGTTCCTAAAATTTTTATGCTTCCACCGCGATAAATAATTGCTTATGTCACTATTCCGTCGCAGCGTGACAGATAATTGCTAGAACAATTCTTTCTAAGCTAACCTACTCCGCACTGCCGCGCAAAATAGCCTCTAGTGTGCGAATCGCCCGCACGTTCTCCTCAACATCATGCACGCGCACCATCTGTGCCCCTGCGTAAATTGCCTGCAGACTCGTCGCAATCGTTCCCTCCAAACGCTGCTCTGCCGGTACACCGCCCAGCACAGCACCAAGCGTACTCTTGCGCGACGCCGCCAGCAGCACAGGATAACCAAAGCTCGTCAAAGCCTTCAGGTCACGCATCAACAGCAAATTCTGCTCCACATTCTTGGCAAAGCCGATACCCGGATCCAGAATAATCTTATCCGCACTCACACCACGCTCACGCAAAAGCTGCGCTCTCTGCGCCAGATAAACGGCAACCTCCTGCACAACATCCTTGTACTCGCAGTTCTGCTGCATATTCTTCGGCGTACCACGCATATGCATAAGGATAATCGGCGCTTTAGTAGCCACAACCACGTCAGCCATGCGCGAGTCAGCCTCCATCGCACTGATATCGTTGATAATATCAGCACCCGCAGCAATAGCTGCCTCCGCCGTATCCGCACGATAGGTATCAATAGAAATAACAGCATCGGGATAAGCCTTGCGCAAAGCAGCAATCGCCGGAACTACGCGGCGGCGCTCCTCCTCCCCATCAACGCTGTCGCTGCCCGGACGGGTAGACTCACCGCCGATATCCAGCACACCGGCACCCGCAGCAAGCATTCTGCCTGCACGCTCCACCAGCTCCTCCATAGCAGGAACACGGCTGCCCTCATAAAAGGAATCGGGCGTAACGTTCAGAATACCCATCACGCACATCTTCTCATAGGTCAGCACTCTGCCGTCAGCCAGAGTAGTGCACAGCTTTTGCGGTGTCAGCGCCATCTCCAAATCAATAGCAGCCTGCGGAATGCCAAAGTACGGCATCTGTGCCAGCTTCTTCAAAAGCACCTTATAATGCTTCAGCGTACCCAAAAGCAGGATATCAACATACTTCGCAGCACAGGTAACAGCACCCACCGGTGTCACGGCGTCGCCGCCCACCGCCAGCATCTCCTGCTTGATAATATTCGCTGCCGGAGTGCGCACACCAAGCAGCTTGAACGGAATAATCTCCGCCTTATGCGCAAAAATAGGCAGACTGTCGGCATGAGCGCCGATACTTGCCAGCGCTGCCTCCAAGCCTTCACGGTTAACCTTTAATAACATTCATTCTCACCTTTTTCCACAACAGCAAAAGCGTTATGATTATGGATGCTTTCCATGCTCTCCACCTCTGCACGATACCAGGTAATACGCTTATCCGCCTCCAGACGCAAAGCAACCTCACGCACAGCATCCTCCACAAAACGCGGATTTTCATAAGCATGCTCCGTAACATATTTTTCATCGGGGCGCTTCAAAAGACCGTAGAGCGGCGTGCTTGCGGAAGCCTCGGCATATTCCACCAGCTCCTCCAGCCACACCATTTCCTGCGCCTCAACCTCCAGCTTCGCCCAGGCGCGCTGATTATGCGCACCGTATTCGCTGATTTCCTTAGAGCAGGGGCACAGCGTCTGCACCGGCACAACAGCTGTAATGCGCCAACGCAGCTTCTCGCCCTTCTCGGCCTTATACACGCAATCGATATCCATCGGCGCTTCCATGCCGCTCACAGGAGCCTTCTTCATCACAAAATACGGGAACTTCAGCTCGATAAAAGCTCTTTCAGCCTGCAGATGCTGCTTCAGCTGATCCAAAATAGCCTCCACATCAGCGAGGCCGACAGGGCCGAGAGTGCGCAAACACTCCACAAAACGGCTCATGTGCGTACCGCGCATATCATGCGGCAAATCCACCGCCAGTGTTACCTCCGCTACGCTGTGCTGCGTACCGCGAGCTTTATCGCGCAGCTCAATCGGCCAGCGCAGGCCCTTTATTCCCACATGCTTCAAAGGAATATTGCGTAAATCCTTTTCGCTTTGTACATCCTTCACGTCATTCACCTCTGTACACGCAGCCACTGGTGCGAGTTTCCCAAACTTCTACTTCATATAAATGATAATGGTCGCTCTTAAGCAGCTCCACTAATTTATTCCAAATCCAGACACTGATATTTTCTGCAGAAGGAACGGGCAGAATATCATTCAGGCAGGCGTGGTCCAGATGCGCCAGCACCTCGTCCTTCACCAGATTCTTCAGCTTAATGAAATCAATAACCATACCCTCGTGGTCGGGAGTGCCTTCCACCTTTACCACCAGCTTATAGGTATGGCCGTGCAAATGCTCGCACTTGCCGTTATAGGCAGGCAGATAATGCGCAGCGTCAAAATCGAATTCCTTGATAATTATCATTTGTATTCTCCTCCATAAAGGGTTAAATCAGCAAAACCGTTCTGGCGCAAAGCCTCATAAGCCACAATCGCCACGGAATTGGACAAATTCAAAGAGCGTGCATCCTCAATCATCGGAATACGGATACAGCTTTCGGGATATTCGTGCAGCAAGGTTTCCGGCAGACCGGCAGTTTCCTTGCCGAAAATCAGCAGGCTGTCCTGAGCATACTGCACATCGGCATAAGAGCTGTGTGCCTTCGTTGTCAGGAAATACTTGGGATTATCCTTATATTTTTTCAGCACCTCATAAACGCTGTCATAATAATGGATATCGACAAGATGCCAATAATCCAATCCAGCACGCTTCAAATATTTATCCTCTACAGAAAAACCAAGCGGACGAACCAAATGCAGGTGACAGCCGGTTGCTGCGCACAGACGTGCAATATTACCGGTATTGCCGGGAATTTCCGGTTCAACTAAAACTATATGCATTTTACTGAATGCCTCCTCAGCTGACTGCTGCGCAGTCGTTAATTTATTTTTTTCTCCTGCAGTATTTCAGAAACTCTCTGCTTCATACTGCGTTTCTTTTTATTCTTTTCCTTAACCGGTTCGACCTTAACCGCCTCCACAGGCTGCTGTGCCAGGATTTTCTGATAGGTAGCCATAATCTTTTCGCAATACAGCGAGCCCATCGCCCAAGTACCGTTCAAACCGTACCAGGTGTTGACAACGCCGCGCTCCAGGCGGATATTATGCGCCAGATCATAGCGCGGATCAACAATATCCGTTGAAGGGCGCTTCGTCTGCGTGTAGGCCAGCAGATGCTGGATATGCGCACGCACTCCCAGCTGCGGCGTAGCAAAGGACGCACCGCGCACACCGCCGCCGATAGTACCAAGACCGCAGAAATTATTCTGATGATGCAGCACGTCACCGCCATAGCGGTAAGCACCGGTTTCCACCAATGATTGCGCCAGGGCAAGGTCGGGACGCACATTTTCACGCTTAGCCTCCTGCCAGTACAGCTCAACCAGCTCCTCCACCGGGCAGGACAGCTTCACAGCAGGGTTAGCCGCAAGAATATAGGCTACAGCCTGCGCCTTGCTGGCAATCGCCTCACCGTAAATAGCGATATTGCGGTAATCGTCCGGCAGCTGGGTGCCGGAAAAATAGAACTTGCCATCCTTCTCCTGCAGCAGCGACGGACGCGGAGCGGCAGGAACATTGATGGTACCTGCCGGCTGCTTGGCTACAGGCTTGTTAGATACGACTATTTTATCCTTATCTTTAGTTATTTCAATATTACGCTGCTTTTTGACAGGCAGCTTTTTAGCCTTTTTATCAGCAACGATGGTCTGCTTGGAGGCAGGCGCTTCATCTGCAACCTCACGCACAGTTGCCGCACACACGCCGGCGTACAGCGACAGACCCAGCAGAACACTCGCAAAAGTTATTTTTTTATAATTCATAGCGCATTACTCCTATATATATCACGCTATCAATTTTACCGCACATGAGGCAAAATTGTAAAGTTTTTCCCACCCCTGCAGTGAGGAATTCACAAAAAAGTAGATTTAAGCTATAATATTTATAAGATTACAGCTAAGCGCTGCTAATTAATTTTACAGCAAACAGCTATCTGCCTGACAAATTAAGGAGGGAAAATTATGACCGCAAAATTCCATTTCATCAACCATGCCTGCTTTATTTTGGAAAAAAATAATTCCGCTATTATCTTCGACCCGTATCTGGACGATAACCCGGAAGGACTCACCGCCAAAGACATTAAGGTTGATTATATTTTCGTCAGCCACGGTCACTTCGACCATTTAGGCAGTGCCTTTGAAATCGCCAAAAACTGTGATGCTACCATCATCTCCACCGCTGAAATCTGTGGTCTGGCGCAGGATGCCGACTGCAAAGCACACGCTATGCATCTTGGCGGCACCTTTAAGTTTCCCTTCGGCAAGGTACGCCTGACACTGGCCTTCCACGGCAGCGGTGTTCCCGGTGGTCACGCCTGCGGTATTGTTATCGATTTCTACGGCACTAAGCTGTACTTCGCAGGTGACACCGCACTCTTCAGCGATATGCAGCTGCTGCCTAAGCTCGATGCTTTTGAATACGCAGTGCTTCCCATCGGCGGCAACTTCACCATGGACCCCAATGATGCACTTATCGCCTGCAAGCTGCTGCAGGCAAAATACGTTATCCCCGTACATTACAACACCTGGCCGCCTATCGCTCAGGACGTGGAAGCCTTCAAGGCTGCCGTTGAGGATGAAACCGACAGCAAGGTGCTCATTGTAAAACCGGGCAATACTATTGATATCGACTAAAAATTAAAACTTCAAAAACTTACGCCACGAAGCGTTCTTATTCACGTCGCAGTTGCCGCAATTGTTGCACTGCGACGTTGTTTTTTCACCAAAATATTCCAGCAGCACCTTGCGCAGGCACATGGACGTATTGCAGTAATTAGTCATTTTACTCAGCAGCTGCAGCTCGTGCTCCTTCCAGGTCAGATCCGGCTGGTCGTGGCCGATAAGATAGGTATTGACCGCAATATCCGCCTTATCATAAAGCAGCAGACATTCCGCAGGCAGGCCGTCACGCCCTGCGCGTCCTGCCTCCTGATAATAGCTTTCGATATCCTTGGGCATATTATAATGCACCACAAAGCGTACATCCGGCTTATCGATGCCCATACCGAAGGCATTGGTTGCCACAATCAGCGGTACACTGCCGCCGACGAAGGCATTCTGATTTTCGCGCCGCTCCTCCGGCGTCAATCCCGCATGATAGCGCAAGGCGCTGAAGCCCTGACGCCGCAAAAGCTGCGTAACGCTTTCCACCTTGTTGCGCGTAGCACAGTAAACAACGCCGCAATCCTTTTTATGCTTACGCATAAACTCCAGCAGCGAGCGCTCCTTGTCCTGCGTGCGCTGCACGGCAAAATGCAGATTGGGCCTGTCAAAGCCCGTCACCACAATTTTTGCCTCCGGAATGCCCAAACGTTTGATAATATCACGGCGCACATCCGGCGTAGCCGTAGCAGTAAAAGCTGCCACCAGCGGCTTCGTCGGCAAGGCCTGAATAAAATCGGGGATATTATAATATTCCTTGCGAAAGCTGTGTCCCCACTGCGATACGCAGTGCGCCTCGTCCACCGCCACCATCGTAATATAAGCCTGGCGGGCGAAATCAATAAACTGCTGGTTGACCAATCGCTCCGGCGCCACATACAAAAACTTGCACTGCTTATTAAGCGCGGCATGCAGCACTCTGCCGTATTCGTTGCTGCTCATGCTGCTGTCCAGATAAGCTGCCGGAATACCGCGTGCCGTCAGCGCCTCCGCCTGATCCTTCATCAGCGATATCAGCGGCGAGATTACCAGCGTCACGCCCTTCAGCAGCAGCGAAGGCAGCTGAAAGCAGATACTCTTGCCTGCACCCGTAGGCAGCACTGCTAAAACAGGCTGTCCATGTAATATTTCACTTATAATTTCTTCCTGCCCTGTGCGGAAGCTGCTGTAGCCATAAAAATGCTGCAGCGCGCGGTGCAGAAAATCACTGTCTATAATACGTGCCATAAAGCTCCCTTGCTTCGAATAGTTTATATTGTAAAAAGTATAGCATATAAGCACTTTTATGTAAAATAACTTTCGTTTTTTCTATGATCAGCTAATAAAAAACAGGTACAGCCTAAGCTGTACCTGAATTTGTTACTTCAAGCGTCTAATTAGTGTTTACGTGCGTTGAAGCATTCGCGGCAGTAAACCGGACGATCGCTGGGTTTGAACGGTACCATGGTCTCTTTACCGCATTCAGCGCAAACTGCGGGGAACATTTCGCGTTGCGGACGGTCGTTTTGTACGCCCATGCGTTGTTTGCGTGCTTGACGGCAAGCCGGGCAACGGCGCGGTTCGTTAGTGAAGCCTTTTTCTTCGTAGAATTCTTGCTCGGAAGCGGTGAATACGAATTCGTTGCCGCACTCGCAGCAGGTTAAAGTCTTGTCTTCTTTCATTGTTTAATCACTCCTAATCATAGATAGAACATACCCCAAAGAACGCATTAAGATGTTTACCTTGGCTTCCCCATGTCATCTATGATAGAAGAAGTTAGGAACTTAAACGGACCACTGAGATACACCACTTACAGTATATAGTAAGCGCCTGCAAAAGTCAATCTTAGTTTATCAAAAATGCGTAAATTCTTTAATAAGAAACTTTTCATTTCTCAACATATCCCAAAATCCGCTTATTAACAGTGCTCACGGGAAAAGATTGCGTGTAAAATAATGGTGCAGCACCGGTAAGTTCGCAGCCCGATAGAAAAACCGCGACAGCTTTTCAGGTCTGCGCGGTTTTCGAACTTCAATTTTTATTTATGCAGCCAGTTTACAGATTTTCCCTGCTCTCTGGCAAAGTGAGCATCATTGACGGTTTCCGCAATGATATTGCCCTGCCAGTCATTCAGCATGCTGACAGAAACATTATGCACACTCAGCTTCCACAGATTGTTCAGCGGGATGCCCAAAAGCAGGCACAGCTGCACGCGGATAATACCGCCGTGCGATACAATCGCGATATTCTTCTCGTGGCCTTCACGCTCGAAGATATAGTCAAAAGCCGCCTGACAGCGACGCGCTACATCATGAAAGCTTTCGCCCTGCGGCGGAATCCATTCGCCCGGACGCGTCAGGAAATCATCCATCTCCTTAGGCCAGCGGCGGCTGATTTCCGCATATTCCAGGCCTTCCCAGGCACCGAAGCTTACCTCCTGCAGCAAATCCAACGGCTGGTAGGACATATTTTTGCTCATAGCCAGCGGTGCTGCCGTCATGCAGGCACGCAGCATTGAGCTGCAGTAAATCTTGTCAACCGGCAGATGCTGCATATACGCAGCCAGCTTCTCGGACTGCTCCAGACCTTTGGCGTTCAGCGGCATGTTGATGCGTCCCTGAAAGCGATGTCCCTTGTTGCTGTCCGTTTCACCGTGACGGATTAAATATATTTTACCCATTAAGCCTTCGCCCCTTTTTTAGATTGCTCTGCCAGGGAAAATTCCTTCATCTCCGCATGCACGCCTGCTTCCTCAAAGGTTTCCATTTCTTTGTAGGCCTTGATGCCGGCATTGAACAGCGTAAAGCAGACAGCAGCGCCCTCACCGGCGCCGTCGGGAATATTCAGGCGCAGCGGTGCCGTAAGCCCCAGCTCCTGCAGGCATTCTTCCGCGCCCGGCTCTGCGGAAACGTGACCGGCAAAGCAGTAGTCGAGCACGGCAGGTGCCATATCCGCCGCCTTTTTGGCAGCCTTGCAGACAGCAACGCCATCCAGCATTACCGGCACCTTCATAGCTGCAGCCTGCAGCAGAGCGCCGGCCATAGCGGTGCGTACCATCTCATTATCAGGATTGGAAAGGCAGCCGAAGCCCAAAAGCTCCAGTCCCTTCTCGTGTACCAGCTCCTGCACCAGGGCAGCGCCCTCCTCCAGAGCATCAGCCTCCTCCTCCGAGGTTACCAGCAGAGCCACGGCCTTCGCACCGGTTTCTGCAGCCAGCACATTCACCGGCCATTTGGCGTGCATAATTTTTTCGGCCTGAGCAGCCTCTTCGATACCGCACCATACCAGTAAATCGCGTTTAGGATAATCTAAATCCTCTTTTTCATAAATACCCTTGATACCGCAATAGCGCGAGGTCATTTCTTCCAGCTTGGCCAGACTGCCGACCGGCTTGATCAGATTATCAAAGCGTGTCTGCGCCAGCTTCATACAGCCTCTGTCGGCAGGCACAATCTTTTGGATTATTTCTTCTATATGCATAGCATTTTTCCTTTCTGTCTCTTTATAATTCGGCAAAATATTGCCGGGGAAATATATCAGATTATATAGGTTGCGAGCATCAGGTAAACCACAACGCCGCATTCCGTCAAAAAGCCGTAGGTATCACCGGTAAGGCCGCCCAGCTGACCGCTGAGGAAATGCGCAATGCCCTGGCAGATAACGAAGGCCGCTATTGCCGTATACAAATACGGCAAACCACAGGCTGCCACCAGCGCCAGACAAAGTACAAAGGCAATATAGGTGTGCATCGGCTTGGCATAGGCCTTAAACATATGACCGATACCGGTTTTGCGTGCATACTTGTAGTTGACGATGTAGGTAACCATAAATGTGCGCGTTGCTACAAAAACTGCAACCAACGCAAACGACAGCTTAACCGGCGGCAGCGTAGTATAGGCAGCCACCTTCAGCAGCACGAGGCAGACAAGCGCGATAACGGCATTGGAGCCTACGTGGCTGTCCTTCATGATTTCCAGCATACGCTCACGGTCACGGGCGCTGAAAACACCGTCGGAGGTATCCATAAAGCCGTCATACATCAGCGCGCCGATAATAATCAGCTCCGCCAGCACCAGCATCACCGCACGCATTAAATCAGGGGTGTGCAGATAATACAGGCCGTAATTTACCGCACCCATAAAAACACCCATTACCAGACCGACCAAAGGGAAGTACGGCACGCTGCGGCTGAAATCGTCATCATGCCAGTCCGTGCGGTTGGAAAAACGGATTCTGGTCAAAAATTCCAGACAAGTTACAAAATCACGCATCACATCACCTGCTTAAATGATTATACACATCCATTGCTGCCTGCAGCACAACAATAGCCAGAGAAGCACCGGTGCCCTCGCCCAGGCGCATACCGGCATCCACAATCGGCGAAAGCTGCATCAGCTCCAGCATTTTCTTATGAGAAATATCGCTGCTCAGATGCGAGCAAAGCATATAATTGCGGCACTGCGGATAGAGGCCGTAGGCCAAAAGTGCTGCAGCCGTAGCATTAACACCGTCAACCATTGCCGGTACGCGGCGACGGGCTGCACCGATAATTACACCGGCCAGACCTGCGTGGTCATAGCCGCCGACCTTACAGAGAATGTCCATCGCATCACCCTGCTTCGGCATATTTTTAGCCAGACCGTCGATAACAACCTGACGTTTAATCTTCATGCGTTCGTCATTGATACCGCTGCCACGGCCGACAGTCAGCTGCGGATCCAAGCCTAAAAACGCGCTGGCAATAGCAGAGGTAGAGGTTGTATTGCCGATGCCCATTTCGCCTGTATAAAGCATATTGTAGCCTTGGTCGATGCACATATCAGCCATTTCGATGCCGACGGCAATAGCCTTTTCAGCCTGCTCGCGCGTCATCGCCGGTCCCTGGGTGAAGTCATTTGTTCCCCAGGCTACCTTTTTCTGATACACCTTGGGCAAATCGCTCAAATCAAAGGCAGTGCCTACATCACAGACGAAAACATCGGCGTGCGCATGACGAGCCAGCACGGTAGCACCGGCAGTACCGCGCATATAACCGTTAATCATCTGGCGTGTAACCTCCTGCGGATAAGCGCTGACACCGTATTTCGCAATACCGTGGTCACCGCACATCAGAACCATCGCCGTCTTTAATTTATCCGGTAATTCCTTGCCGAGCATACCTGCAAGTCCTACAACCATATCCTCCAGCTTGCCCAGATTAGCTGCCGGCTTGTCTATCTTAGCGTAGCCTGCCCGCACTTCTTGCATACGTTCTTCATCAAGAGCAGGTATTATGATTTTCTCCATATCAGTCGTTATTCTCCTTCATCCTCAAATTTAAAAGCCAATTTTTTTACGTCTACGGCCTGACCTGCCACACAATAATAAACATGGTCAGCCTCATCTGCCACACGCTGGTTAACCCAGCCGGCAAGGTCACGGTATTCACGCGCCATCTGATTATCCGGCACAATGCCGCTGCCCACCTCGTTCGTAACAAAGACAACGATTTTGCCGCAATTACGTGCTGCTGCCAGCACCTTGTCAATTTCATCAAATACTACCTGACAGCGCTCAAGAAATTCACCCTCCGGCGCATCCTTGCCATAAAGCAGGTTACACATATAAACAGTCAGGCAGTCAAACAGAACCGCTCCTGTTTCCGCTGACAGCGCTTCAAGCGTGCGCTCGGCATGATAAGGCGCTTCGTGATTAATCCAACGTGCATCACGACGCTCACGGTGCAGACGCACGCGCTCCGCCATTTCCTCATCTAAGATTTCTGCCGTAGCAACGTAATCGCATTTGGGAGAATAATGCAATACATAGCGTTCTGCAAATTCGCTTTTGCCGCTGCGGGCTCCGCCGGTAACCATAATAATTTTTCCAGGCATATTTCAACCTCCCTTCGTTTTTGTAAGCTGCATGCTTTTCATTTTATACATATATGAAAAAAGCTCCCTTGCGGGAGATTCACAAAATGCAGCTGCAGCCAAAAATTCTATATTTACGCATACCAAAGCCAGCCTATCTCCCGTAGGCTCCAAGCTTCGTAACAGGCAGGTCTCCTGGCTTAGCTTCATCGCCCTCAGCGCCTTCCCAACTTGCGTCAGTGACATAATTGCCTGGGCTCCGCTTACAGTAGCGGGACTGCTCCGGATTCTCACCGGCATTCCCTTTTCAGCACCGGCCTCAACCGGCGCACCTGTCAAAAAAATTCCAAGTATATATATTCGACAGCAATTCCTATAATCCTGCTAAGGCGCAAAAAAAGAGCTGCCTAAGCAGCTCTTTCAGGAATTTCGTTATTTTGCGTAATCAACAGCACGAGTTTCGCGGATGATAACAACCTTAATCTGACCGGGATATTCCATTTCATCTTCAATCTTCTTGGAGATATCGCGTGCCAGAAGCACAGCGGAAGCATCATCGATAACATCCGGCTTAACCATAATGCGGATTTCGCGGCCAGCCTGTACGGCATAGCATTTTTCAACGCCCTCAAAGGACTCAGAAATTTCTTCCAATCGAGTTAAGCGCTTCAGGTAGCTTTCCAGAGTTTCGCGTCTTGCACCCGGACGGGCAGCAGATACTGCGTCAGCGGCAGATACCAGAACAGCTTCAACACTCTTAGGCTCGCAGTCACCATGATGCGCCAAAATAGCATTGACAATCAGGTCGGACTCACGGAACTTCTTGGCAATTTCGCCGCCGATTTCAACGTGAGAGCCTTCCATTTCATGGTCAATAGCCTTGCCGATATCATGCAGCAGGCCGGCACGTTTAGCCAGAACAACGTCAACACCAAGCTCAGAAGCCATTACACCTGCCAGGTTGGCAACCTCAACAGAATGGTTCAGGACATTCTGACCATAGCTGGTACGATATTTCAGGCGGCCCAGCAGCTTAATCAGTTCGGGGTGCAAGCCATGCACACCGACAGCAAAGGTAGCCTGTTCGCCGGCTTCCTTAATCTTCTGCTCAACCTCTTTTTGTGCCTTTTCAACCATTTCCTCAATGCGGGACGGATGAATACGGCCGTCATTAATCAACTTTTCCAGAGCGATACGGGCAACCTCGCGGCGTACCGGATCGAAACCGGAAATAATAACAGCCTCCGGAGTATCATCGATAATCAGATCGATGCCGGTAAGGGTTTCCAGAGTGCGGATGTTACGGCCTTCACGACCGATGATGCGGCCCTTCATTTCATCGTTAGGCAGGCCTACTACAGAAACGGTGGTTTCCGCTACATGGTCTGCTGCACAACGCTGAATTGCCAGGGAGATAATCTCTCTTGCTTTGCGGTCAGCCTCATCCTTAGCCTGTTGCTCCAGATCCTTAACCATCATAGCAGATTCGTGCTTAACCTCTTCCTCGAGGGATTGCAGCAGCTCCTGCTTTGCTTCATCACTGGTCAGACCGGAAATACGCTCCAGCTCAACCTGACGTTTTTCCAGCATTGCCTCAGCCTTCTCCTGAGCAGCATTTAAACGTTGCTCCTTAGAAGCCAGCTTTTCTTCCTTGCGTTCGAAGGATTCGATTTTGCGGTCCAGATTTTCTTCTTTTTGCAGCAGACGACGCTCCTGACGCTGCAGGTCATTACGTCTGTCTTTATTTTCACGCTCCATATCGGAACGCAGACGATGGATTTCTTCTTTAGCCTCCATCATAATTTCTTTGCGTTTTGCTTCGCCGGTCTGCTCAGCATCCTGTACAATACGGATAGCCTGCTCTTCTGCAGTAGCAATTTTACCTTCAGCAACATTTTTGCGAACCAGATAACCTACCGCACCGCCTGCCAGACCAACTACAACAGCTGTACCGATAATTTCTAAAATCGTCCTCACCTCCTAAATGTAGATTTTTCCAAGATTTTTTTGCATAGTAACAGCAGGCGCCTGTTTGCGTCTGCTATAGATGTCCTTATTCCGTTGAATCTATAATAAAATATGTATTATCTATTCTGAAATAGGGCAAAAAATAAGGCAACCGCTTTACGCGTCGCCTCGTGAAAATCGTTGATATTAACACGATTGCATAACTACATTATAGATTATATTTAACAAAATTGTCAAGTTTAACCGCTACATATTGTCTGAAAAATGCAATTTACCCAATATAATGTGCACATATCTTGATGAAAAGCCGCGAGCCGCCATAAAGCGCCCCGCAGCCGCATATATTTTTTTGTTATCTGTTTCTGCTGTTAGCTTACGCTGATTGCGCTGCACGAAAAGCTGTGCCGCGTTCTCCGCCTGCCCTTCTTCAATGTCAGGCGTAAAGCGTTCCATAATTTCCGCAACCACGTCCGGGCGTATGCCGCGCTTGGTCAGCTCCAGCTGCAGATGCTGTCTGCCGTAATAGCGTTTGGCCAGCCATGCTTCGTACACCCTATTGGCGTAACGCTCCTCGTTCAGCAGACCGTAATCCTCGAGCTTGGCCACCGCCTCCAGCGCCTGCTCCTTAGTTGCACCCTTGCGCTGCAAGCGCTCCACCATATCCTTATGGCTGTAATCACGGTAAGACAATAAATCCAGCGCGCAGTCATAAACCTGCTGCGCGCCGGTAAAGCCTTCTTCCTTTTTCTTATTCCTTAAAGATCGACTCCACATCCTGCAACGGCTCCTCAGCTGCTTCCTTATTATCGCTCTTGGCAATCGTCACTGCGCGGATTTTAGCTTCGATTTCTTGGGCAATTTCCGGATTCTCACGCAAAAAGTCTTTAACCTTTTCCTTGCCCTGACCTAAACGGATATCACCGTAGGAATACCAGGCACCGCTCTTGTTGATAATATCAAGGTCTGCGCCCAGATCAACAAGGCAGCCTTCATGAGAAATGCCTTTGCCATACATAATATCGAACTCAGCCTGTCTGAACGGAGGTGCTACCTTGTTCTTGACAACCTTAACGCGGGTACGGCTGCCGATAACATCGTTGCCGTTTTTCAGCGTGTCGATACGGCGTACATCCATACGGACGGTAGAGTAGAATTTCAGTGCGCGGCCACCGGTAGTGGTTTCCGGATTACCGAACATAACGCCGACCTTTTCACGGATCTGGTTGATGAAAATAGTAGCACACTTGGATTTGGAAATCAGACCTGTCAGCTTACGCAGAGCCTGGCTCATCAGACGTGCCTGCAGGCCTACGTGGGAATCACCCATTTCGCCTTCGATTTCGGCACGCGGAACCAAAGCTGCAACGGAGTCGATAACGATAATATCAATAGCACCGCTGCGTACCAGTGCGTCAGCAATTTCCAAAGCCTGTTCGCCGTTATCCGGCTGAGAAATCAGCAGATCGTCAATATCTACACCCAGATGACGGGCATATTCCGGATCCAGTGCATGCTCCGCATCGATAAATGCTGCATAGCCGCCCATCTTCTGAGCTTCGGCAATCATATGCAAAGCAACGGTAGTTTTACCGGAAGATTCGGGACCGTAAATCTCAATAACGCGTCCGCGCGGAATACCGCCGACACCAAGAGCAATATCCAGTGATAAAGCGCCTGTAGGGATAACCTCTATATTCATTTTGGCACTTGCTTCGCCCAGCATCATAATGCTGCCCTTGCCAAAATCCTTTTCAATCTGGTGCATCGCCATGTCTAAGGCTTTCTTTTTATCTGCGTCCATCTGCCTGCCTCCTAATATATAAATTTAAATTTAATCAATTCACTGCCTTTATTATACAAACAAAAGTTTCTTTTGTCAAGAAAAGTTTTGTTATTTGATATTCTGTTTAGCAGCCTCCAGCTGTGCCTGCTTTTCCTTTTCTTCCAACAGGTGCTTGATTTCATCCTGAGTATATTCATAGGTGCTGTTGCAGAATTCGCAGTGTGCTTCCGTAGTTTTGTCCTGCGCCAGCTCCTCCAACGGCTGCAGCGGCATTTGAAGCTCAGGGGAATGGTTTCTTTAATATCAACGTCCAGACCGCGGCCGAGAATTTCAATCATCTTTTGCGGAGTATAACCGATTTCCAGCAGCTGGGTTACATACGGAGTCAGGTTAACGTTGTTTTCCAGCTTTTCCAGAACCTCGTCGGTGCAGCCCGGCATAGCCTGAATAAAGAAGCCGCCGGATGCGGTTACGTTGCCGTCCTTGTCAACCAGTACGCCCAGAGCAACGCTTGTCGGTGTCTGTTCGGAAACATAGAGGTATTTGGTCAGGTCGCTGGCGATTTCGCCGTCCTGCAGCTCGCAGTAGCCGGTGAAGGGCTCTGCATTCTGCAGATAACGCGTTACGATAATATTACCCTCGCCGATGCCGCCGCCGACATCCAGCTTGCTATTTTTCAGGGGCAAAAATGCATCGGGGTTTTCCACATAACCGCGCACTGTGCTGCCTTCGGCATCTGCTACTACCTCGCCCAAAGGGCCATCGCCCTTCAGACGCAGGCTGATGCGCTCGTTATCCTTCATTGTTGCGGCCAGCAGCAGCGCGCCGTTCATTGCACGTCCCAGAGCAGCGCTTGCCAGATGGGAGCAGCCGTGCTTTTTAGCTGCTTCCTGTACCAGATTAGTGGTGCATAATGCATAAATACGTACACCGTTGGCCGTAGCCTTTGTCAAAACATCTTCCATAATATCTGCCTCACAATCCTGCCTTACGGCAAAAATTTTACTTGCTTAATAAAACAAGCCCACTAAACTACTGCTAGCGGGCTTGCAAATTTCATGCATGGGGAACAGCCTGTTATCAGCTCTTCCACAATGTCAATTATAAATCATAATAGTCAAAAAGGCAAGCGGTGAAAATGTTACATTTCTTTGAAGAGATTTACCATTTCCATTGCGGTCATTGCGCAGTCTACGCCCTTGTTGCCGGCCTTGGTGCCTGCACGTTCTACAGCCTGCTGAATGTTTTCGGTGGTGAGTACGCCGAAGGCTACGGGTACGCCGGTTTGCATGCTTACCTGAGCGATGCCTTTGGAGGCTTCGGCGCATACATAGTCAAAGTGCGGGGTTGCGCCGCGGATTACGGCACCTAAGCAGATTACTGCGTCATATTTGCCGCTTTCTGCGAGTTTTTTTGCTGCCATGGGGATTTCGAAGGCGCCCGGTACCCAGGCTACGGTGAGATCTTCGTCAGCTGCTTCGTGGCGGATCAGGCAGTCGATGCAGCCGCTGAGGAGTTTGCTGGTGATGAATTCGTTGAAGCGGGCTACGACGATGGCGATTTTCATGTTTTTGGCGGTGAGTTTTCCTTCTAAGGTTTTCATGGTTATATTCCTCCTAAAAATTTGTTATATATTTTACGTTATTTTTCACTCGTAAGTATGGCTTGCATTATTGATACTTTTTGCCCGGGGCGGCAAAAAGTATCCAAAAAACGCCCTTATGTGCTGCTCCGCCGGATTCCGGCGACTGGATTCGCAGAATTTTTCACGTCGCTGATTTTTGTGTGACGTGCTTCCGATTGGTTACGTCAACACTCCAGCGAAAAATTCCTGTGCCTGTCCGTTGCGACCGATGTTCGCAGAACATCGGTGTTCTAGCGAACCCGTCGTCCGTTCCGGTCTGCGCAGCGCCAAGTCTAGCGTTCTAAAAAATTACAAGAAAGCTGTAAGTGAGCAATTGACATATCGTGAAGCGAATAAAAATTTTAGCAAATTTTTCCTGAGCGTAAGGATATGTTAATTGCGACACCCTTTATTACTTTCCACAGTTGCAGCCACAGCCTTCGTGCAGCTTGTGTCCCATTTTCTCTTCTTTAACGTCGAGATAGTGCTCGTTGTATTCGTTAGGCTCCATGATGATGGGCACGCGGTCGGTGATGGTGATGCCATAACCGGAGAGACCGATGCGTTTTGCGGGGTTGTTGGTAATCAGGCGGATGCTGGTGAGTCCGAGGTCAACCAGAATTTGTGCACCCATGCCGTAATCACGCAGGTCGGGAGCAAAGCCCAGGCGAACGTTCGCCTCAACGGTATCAAGGCCCTGATCCTGCAGTGCGTAAGCACGGATTTTATTAGCCAAACCAATACCACGGCCCTCCTGACGCATGTAAACAACAGCGCCGCAGCCTTCCTTTTCAATCATCTTCAGAGCGGTTGCCAGCTGATCGCCGCAGTCGCAGCGCAGGCTGCCGAAGGCATCACCGGTCAGGCACTCGCTGTGTACGCGCACGAGCACATCCTTTTTACCGGCAACATCGCCCTTGACAATAGCAACATGACAAAGGTTGTCCAAATCGTTTTCATATGCAATGATGCGGAAATTGCCGTATTTAGTCGGCAACGCAGCCTCAGCGGCACGATGCACCATTTTTTCGTGTGCCTTGCGATAGGCAACAAGCTCGGCAACGGTGATGAAAACGAGCTTATGCTTTTTGGCGAACTCGATTAAATCCGGAGTGCGCGCCATATGGCCGTCATCGTTCATAATCTCGCAGCAGATGCCTACCGGCTGCAGGCCTGCCAGCTTGCACAAATCAACAGTGGTTTCGGTGTGACCGGTGCGCACCAGTACACCGCCCTTGCGTGCGCGCAGCGGGAAAACGTGACCGGGACGGCGGAAGTCGCTCGGCTGTGCACCGGGCTCAGCGCATTTTTTCATGGTATAAGCGCGCTCATAAGCGGAAATACCGGTGGTGGTGTCAACATGGTCAATAGAAACAGAGAAGGCTGTTTCGTGATTGTCGGTGTTATGCGTTACCATAGCACCGAACTGCAGCTTATCCATAACCTCGCTGTCTGCCGGCATGCAGATAAGTCCGCGTGCTTCCTTAGCCATAAAGTTAATAGCCTCGGGAGTGCACAGCTCGGCTGCCATAATCAGGTCGCCTTCGTTTTCACGGTCCTCGTCGTCGGTTACCAGTACCATCTGACCTGCTTTAATTGCAGCGATAGCTTCTTCAATTGTATTATACTTAAACTTTTCCATTTTCTACCTCTTTGTTACTGCTCAGATAAACCCATTTTCCAGCAGCATATTTTTATTTAAAGCAGGCTCCTGAGTCTGCTTGGGGTTAAATTTTAACATTTGCTCTACATATTTGCCGATAATATCCGTTTCCAGATTTACGCTGTCGCCCACATCCTTAAAGCCAAGCGTTGTTTCCTTGGCGGTATGCGGAATCAGCGATACGGAAAAGCTGCTTTCCGTAACCTGCGTCACCGTCAGGCTGATGCCGTCAATCGCAATACTGCCCTTTTTGATAATATACTTCAAAAGCTCCGGCGGTGTGTTGACAGTCACCACCATCGCAATGCCCTCAGGTCTGCGACTTGCAATTACGCCCAGTCCTTCCACGTGCCCGCTGACGATGTGACCGTCAAGGCCATCGCACAGGCGCAGCGTGCGCTCCAGATTTACTCTGTCACCGGCATGCAGGCTGCCGATATTGGTCAGGCGCACGGTTTCCGGCATCACGTCGGCGGTAAAGGCGGTGTCATCCATGCTTACTACCGTCAGGCAGGCGCCGTTGACGGCAACGCTGTCACCGATTTTCAAATTCTGCAGTACCTTCACCGCAGCAACTGTCAGGTGATATGATTCACCCTGCTGCGCCAGCTTCTGCACCGTGCCCAGTTCGGCTACCAATCCTGTAAACATTATTCCGCCTCCTTCGGCAGCTCCTGCTTATCCAGCTCCGGCACCAGACCTGTTATCAGTACATCACTGCCCAATTTTTCCATCTCGACCTCTGTCAGCTGCCAACCTGTTTCTACTAGGCTGCTGCCTGCACCGCCTACCGGCGGCAGAGCGGCAGCGCCGCCGATCAGCTTGGGCGCTACAAAGGCGCACACTCTGTCAGCAAGGCCTGCATCAAAGAAGGCACCGTGAATTGCACTGCCTCCTTCTACCAAAAGGCTGGCAATACCGCGCTCAGCCAAGGCCTGCACCACCTGCGCCACAGGCAGCACGCCGTCAGCCAGCGGCAGACGTACCACCTCTACGTTAGGCAGAGCAGCCAGCGCTTCCGCCTTAACGATATCGGAATCCAAGCCGGTAAAAATAATCGTGTCCGCCAGCGGATTCAAAACTGCTGCCATCAGCGAAATCTTCAGGCTGCTGTCGAGCACCACGCGCACCGGATTTTTGCCGCGCACCAGACGGGTGGTCAGCTCCGGGTCATCCTCCAGCACTGTGCCGATGCCGACAAGCACAGCGTCATGCTGCTTACGCAGACGATGCGCGAAGGTGCGTGCCTCCTCGCCGGTAATCCATTTGCTGTCGCCGGTAGCAGTAGCGATTTTGCCATCCAATGTCATAGCGTATTTTAAAGTAATAAACGGACGCTGCTTCGTAATCCAGGTAAAGAAGCGCTCATTTAGGCGCTTAGCCTCCTTTTCGCACACGCCGGTAACAACCTCGATACCCTGCAGGCGCAGATATTCCAAACCCTGACCTGCAACCTTTGGGTTAGGATCAAGGCAGGCAACCACAACCTTGCCGATGCCCGCGCGCGCCAAGGCTACGCAGCAGGGACCGGTGCGTCCGTAATGTGCGCAGGGCTCCAACGTTACATAGGCCGTTGCACCCTGAGCCATCTGCTTAGCCTCCGCCAAGGCATTGACCTCGGCATGCGGTTCGCCGGCCTTATGGTGATAGCCCTCACCCACAATATTGCCTTCGGCATCCACAATCACGCAGCCAACCATCGGATTGGGACTGGTATTGCCCTCTGCCTGCAGCGCCAGCTCCAGGGCCCGCTGCATATATGCTTCATCTGTCATTCTTGCCAAAATATCACCTTCCAGTAATATAAAAAACCGCATAAAGACCTAAGGAGCCCATATGCGGTAAAAAACTGTTTTGCCACCTTTTATCATCCAGACTATACTGTCGGTACCGGAATCGCACCGGTTCATGCGCTGCTGCGCTAGCGGACTTTTACCGCCGATCGGGAATTGCACCCTGCCCCAAAGGTTACATTATGAAGTTATTTTTATTATAGCGTCAAAATTTCTTCCAGTCAAGAAAACTATACGTGAACACTATGATTTACTTCGCTGCCTCTTTAATAATTTCGTAGGTCCAGCGTGCAGTGTTGTACAAATCCTCTTCCTTCAGATATTCCGCGGTAGTATGCACATTGCTCATGCCGGTTGCCAACAGACCGCAGGGCAGGCCGTAGCCGCAAAGATAGTTGCCGTCGCTGCAGCCGCCGGTTGTTTTCAGCTCTACCGGGAAGCCCAGTGTTTCCGCAGCGCGTGCTGCCAGCTTAATGCATTCGTGGTCCTTGTTCAGCTCCACAGCCGGGCAGCCTTCCACTACGTCGAATTCAACCTGACCGCCGCCGGCTTCAACAGCCTCCTTAATCAGCGCGATGGTGGAATCCTTCAGCGCTTCCAGACGCGGTACGTTCAGAGAGCGCATATCAATGACAAATTTAGCCTCTGGGCAAACGATGTTAGTGCCGACACCTGCGTTGAACATGCCGATGTTAAAGGTAGTTTCGCTGTCCAGACGACCATAAGCAGGCAGCTTGGACAGAGCGTCCGCCGCCAGCATAATCGCATTGACGCCTTCTTCCGGAGCAATGCCTGCATGGGCAGCCTTGCCCTTGACGGTTACATAAATATCGTACAGCTTCGGTGCGGCATAGGTAATTTCGCCCGGTGCGCCGCCGATATCCATGCAATAGCCGTAATCGGCCTTAATCCAGCTTTGGTCCATATTGACTACGCCCAAACAGCCGATTTCCTCACTTACAGTAAAGCACAGCTGCACGTCGCCGTGAGCTACGCCATCCTCCTTCAGTGCGCGCACCGCCTCCAGCATCGCAGCAACACCAACCTTGTCGTCACCGCCCAAGGTTGTGGTGCCGTCGCTGTACAGCACGCCGTCTTTGCGGACAACCTTAGTGCCGGTTGTCGGTGCTACGGAATCCATGTGCGCTTCGAACAGCAGCTTCGGAGCATTCGGCACGGTGCCCTTTACATAGGCCCACACATTACCGCAGGTACCGCCGGTTTTTTCGTGCGCCTTATCCATCTCCGGCTCCAGGCCAAGCTCGCGCAGCTTCGCCATAATCAGCTCTGCTTCCTGCTTTTCGTCCTTACTGGGGCAGGGAACGCTTACCAGCTCTATAAATTCATCAATCAATCTTGTTTTGTTTATCATTACAGTCACCTCGTAGTAGTTTAAGATATAAGCATATTATATACCTTAATGAAAGCCGCGCGCAAGTTTAACTGCCGGCAATATTACAGCTGCAGAAAGCGGCAGGCCAAATACAAAGCGCCCGCAACCAAACCACCGCAGGCACGGATGCGCAGCTTTTTCGCATCCACACGCTCCGGGTCATTCTTCTGCAGACGGCCGATACCGCCCAACAGCAGCCAAGCGGAAAACAGTAGCATGGCCGCCGCCAGATAATCCCAGCTTTCTAATTTAGCAAAAATCTCCATTATATCACCTATTCTTTATTCTTTTGCGGACACAGATATGCATAGTGACAGTAAGCACAGCTTTCGTTACAGATGCAGGCGAAATCGTCCTCCTCGCCCTTGCCGCTGATTTCCTCGCACAGCTCTATTGCCTCCTGCAGGTACGATTTATCAAACGGCAGCTGCCAGACGCTCATGTTCTGCAGAAAGTGCAGCTCGGCGCGCACAACTCTTTTGCCGGGGTACAGCTTTTCCGCAGCATCCTTATACAGCGCCAGCTGATAAGCATAACCCAGCTTCACCTCGTCAGGCTCCGGCGGCGTACCTGTTTTATAGTCCACTATAATCATATTATCATCTTCGTCAAAGGCCAGCAAATCGATTACGCCCTCAGCCGCCAGCTCCTGCTGCAGAGGCTGTACAAATTCTAATTCACGCTTCTGCTTTTTGGGCAATGCTTTATACAAATCGCTGCTGATATAAGCATCAAACATACTCTTGGCCTGTGTTGCTGCAGCGCCGGGAGCAAATTCATCCAGCGCAATGGCAAAAACAGCCTCCGCATTATAGCCATTATACAGCTCCAGCGCTTTGTGCACAATACTGCCGGTTACACTTGCCGGCAGCTCGTGCGCCTGCTCTCCGGCAACTGTCTGCTCCAGCTCAGGCACTGCCAAAACCTGCTGGTAGTAATATTGACGCTTGCAATGCAGATACGTCTGCAGCGCACTTGCGGTAAAGCAGGTACGGCCGCAGGCTGCGTAGGCAGGCAGCGGTGCCAAGGCCAACGGCTCCAGCGCCAGCTGCTGCTGCTCGCCCTGCTGCGCAACAGCCGGGCTTAAAGCAGCGGCACACAAAAGGCGTACCCAAGGACAGCTGCTTTCCTGCTTGTCCCAATCCACCTCGTATACTGCCTGCAGCTGCTGCCACCAGCCCTTGGCGGCAGGCAGAGCGATAACAGCCTCCGGCAGCTTTTCTTCCGCCACCGTACCGACCATTAAAAGCTGCTTTTTGGCACGCGTCATAGCAACATAAAGCAGACGTCTGCTTTCTTCTTCTTCCAGCTCACTATCGCGCGCCTTCGCCAGCTCGTACACGCCGCTGTTTTGCAGCTGCATTTCCTTATCGGGCACCTTAATGCCCAAAAGTCCCTGCTCGCCTTCCTTCCCCGAAAAATATTTAATGGATGCGGTATCGCCCTTCACTGATTTATCTAACTGCGGTAAAATAACAAGATCGAATTCCAAGCCTTTGGAATTATGTATCGTCATAATCTGCAGTGCATCATCGGCCTGTACGGTAGCGGCAGGCTCCTTGCTGCTGCTTGCGCGCAAATCCTTAACGTTTTGCAGCCATTCCGCCAGCGATGCCTGCTTCGTTTGGCAATACTGCTGTGCAAGGCGGCGCAGCTTTTTGACATTGGCCAGCTTGCTCGGGCCGTTTTCCTGCTGCGACAGAACGAATTCCGGCTTCAGCTCGTCCCAAAGCTGTGCGAACAGCTCCGGCAATGCCATCAGTGCTGCTGCCTGACGTAGGCTGCGTAAGCGTTCGGCAGCCTGCATAGCCAGCGCCTGCTGCTCCGGCTGCAGGTTCAGCTGCAGCTCACCGCTGCCGACAGCCTGCAGTACATCCCATAACGGTTTGTCATTTTCGGTATGCCAGAAAAGCTGCGTCAGCGCTGCATCATCCAAACCGAAATAGTTGGAGCGCAAAGCGCCTGCCAGCTCCAGGCTTGCGTAACGGTTGTGCAGTGCAGCCAGCAGATTCAGTATATCCAGAACCTCCTGCTGCTCATAAAAGCCCTTGCCCTTAACTACTACGCAATTTATGCCGTAGCCCTGCAGCGTCTGCCGCAAAATTTCGCAATGCGTCATTGCGCGCAGCAAAATAGCCTTGCTTGCCCCCGGCCTGAGCTGCGGCTCAACCTTGGGCAGCTCCTGCTGCAGATAGGCGGCGATTGCCTCTGCCTCCTTCTGCCATTTATCCTCTTTAGCGCCCAGCTCATCATCCTTGGATTTATACGGCACCTGCAGCAGGCAAACCTTAGCGCCGCCGGTGTTAGCACCCTCGTGATGCTCCAGGCAGATTTCCTCCTTCGGCAAATCCATCAGCTGACAAAAGGCGGTATTACAGCTTTCGACAATGCTCTGCGTACTGCGGAAGTTGGTTTTCATGCCCAGGTTCTGTCCCGCATTTTGCGCGATATCCTCTTTTACCTTATTAAAGACGCTGACATCCGCATGACGGAAACGATAAATAGACTGCTTCACATCACCGACGATAAACAAGTTATTCTTATTATCCAGCTTGTTACCGCAGAGCAGATAAATCAGCTGACGCTGGCGTTCGTTGGTATCCTGAAACTCGTCCACCATAATATATTTATAGCGCTCCTGATACTTTTGCCGCAGCGCCTCATTCTTCTGCAAATGCTCGATGGCCAGCAAATCCAAATCATCATTAAACAGGACATTATTTTCCTGCTTGCGTGCGCTCAGGCAGGCATAAAACTCCTGCAGCACGGCGAGCCAATCCTGCACTAAATCGCAGCCCTTGGCGTTCAAAAGTACATTGTTCAGCTCCTGACGCAGATTTTTTAAATTAGTCAGCTCCGCTGCCAACGCCTTGCCGCTAACCTTAACAACGCCCGACGCATCCAGCAGGGAGCAGTCCGGCTCCGGCGCCAGCAGCTGCTTTTGCATTTCGTCCAACAATCCTGCTGCCTCCGTCAAGGTCTGGCGTCCCTTGGTCTTTGCCCCCAAAGCTTCGCGCGCTTCGATTACCTCGCGCAGAGCAGCAAACAGCTTCTGCTGCAGGGCCGGCAGTTCTTCCTTCGCCTTAAGATAAGGCTCTGCCAGATTATCTTCACGCACCAGCTCCGACAGCTTGTCCCCCAGCGCCGTAACCTGATTAACAAAGCTGTTGACGCCGTAGGTTTGCACCAGCCTGCGCAGGGCAGCGTTTTCCTTGATATTTTTGCGTAAATATTGCTGCAGCGTTTCTTTAAAAAAGTCCTGCGCTTCAAAATCCTCTAAAATCGTAAATTCCGGATCAAGCTGTGTTTCTACCGGGTTATCTCTCAAAATACGGCTGCACAGGCTGTGAATCGTGCTTATCGGCGCGCTTTCCACCTTCTGCAGATGCTCCTGCCAGCGCAGTCTTTCCAAATCAGTCTGCGCCTGCTCCACGCATTCGCTGACAGCCTGGCGTACACGCCCCTTGATTTCGTCGGCAGCCTTGCGCGTAAAGGTTATCGCCACAATATTCGTGGGATTAACGCTCAAATCCGAGCGCAGGATTTGTACAAAGCGCTTCATCAGCACATAGGTTTTGCCGCTGCCGGCACCGGCGAGCAGCGAAACATTGCTTTTAATCGTATTTATCGCCAAAGCCTGCTCCGGTGTAGGATTCTTACTCATCGCTCTCGCCTCCCTGTCCGCCGTCACCGCTCACCAGCTGCACACGGCAAATATCGTGTAACGGGCAATATACATCGCAGCGCCTGCAGCCTGCCAATGCAAAATCGCCTGCATAAATTCTTCCTATATAATCCTTCAGCAGCTGCTCCTTTTCTTGCTTAAAGCTATCCCAGGTCAGCTCTGCGGCGTTCTTCGGCTTTTTATATGGCAAGTCGCTGTTGCCCACGCTTTCCAGCAAAAAGGCACTTTTGCGCTTGCCCTCCTTCAGCGAATAATAGCAGCCGCCGCTGACTGCAAGCTGCTCCTTGGAAAGCGCCGCCACCGCCAGCAGATACACCGGCAGCTGCAGGTCGAGCCCCTGCTCCATAGCACTGCCTGTGGGAGGAGTGCCGCTTTTATAATCCGTAATAAAGGCATGCTCGCCGTCGCTGTCGATCCTGTCAACTCTGCCGATGAGCGATACATCACTGCCGTCACTGAGCGTCAGGTACAAGGGCTTGCCGTTTTTGGAGCTAAAATCCCATTCCACAGCCTGTGGCGTAAAGCCGCCCCAACGCTGCTGGTCGGCATATTCAAAGCGCAGCCAGCGCACCAGCATACGCCAGAGGTGCTGCTTTTCTACCTGCCAGATATCCTCGTTTACGGAAACAACGGTGCTGCCGCCGTCATTGCGCGCAGCGGTGCAGACATCCTCAAAGACTGCCTCCAGCTCCTCCGTCAGGTCCTCCATAGACTCGTCGATAATTTTGCTGCCAAGATAAGGCTCGACAAAATTTTTCAGCGTTTGGTGCAAAATATCACCGGCATCCCGCGGCTGCAGCAAATCATCCGCTTCCTCTGCCGCCTGCGCCAGCCACACCTTCTCCGCCAAAAAGCGGAAGGGGCAGGCAGCATAAGCCTCCAGCCTGCTCGCACTGAAGCGGCTGCCGATTTGCTTACGCAGCAGCTTCGTCGGCAGGGAATTTTGCAAGTCGCCATTATATTCCGGCTGCTGTGCCTTACGCAGAATATCCGCTTTGGCTGCCAGCTGCTGCTCCGCAGAGGGAGCCTTTTGCCCGCTGAGCTCTGCTATTTTCGGCAAATCCGCAGCAGCAAAGCGCTTGTCGCTGTACGCCTCCTCCGCCGAAGCAACGCCGAAATCAGGCAGCGTCTGCGCCTTCACATAGTCCTTGTCCAGACGCTTGTCCTCACTTCCCGGCTGCAAAAACAGCTTCCAGATTTCCTCCAGATAGCTGCTGGCCAGGCTTTCGCCTACATCCTCATGCCAAGTGAGGATGAGCTCCTTTTGCGCCGCACACACAGCCTGAGCAAAGAAATAAGCATCCTCATCAAAGGAGGAGGCAACCGTGGGCAAATCGTAGCCTGCGTCCGCCAGCTGCTTGCGCTCCGTATCGTTATAAATCCAGTTTTCGTTTTTAGCCTGCGGAAACTCGCCCTCGCGCAGGCCCATAATATACACGCTGTCGAAGCTCAGGCCCTGTACGTTGCCAACCTCCGTAAAGAGTACGCCGTCCCTGCGGCCGAAGCGCAGAGTAAGCTGCACCTGCCCCAAGGCCTCCTGCAGCAGGCTGTTCCATTGGCTAAGCGTTAGCTTGTAATCACTGTTTTTCGCAACCTCGTAATCACGCACAAGATGCTGCACAGCCTTCAGCACAGCATCCTTGCTGCGCAGGCAGGCCAGCATAAAGTCAAGCGGCACGCCCTGCTTATGCAGGCTGCCCAGACGCTCTTCCAGCGGCAGCGATTGCACAAGCTGCGTCAGCTGCTCGGCATATTCGCTGATTGTTGCCTCCGCCTTAGTGGTTTCTATAAAAGCATCCAGCTGCTGCCACAGCTCCGTTGCATCCCCCAGCAGCTCGTGTGCCTTCTGCATAGCCTCCTGACGTGTTTTGAAATACGTTTGCGTGCGCAGGCTGCTTGCCGTTTCCACATCCACATCAAAGAACAGACGCAAAAGCTCGCAGCTCAGCAGCTCCAAATAGGCCGCTGCCGCCTCACGTCCCCTGCCTGCGGCAGTAAGCAGCAGGCGCAGCATAACAGCCAACGGCTGCGCCACCAGCGCAGTTGTCTGCGGCAGGCTCACCGGCACACCGTATTCATCCGCCAGCTGGCGCAAGCCGCTGTATAAGGAAAAGTCGCGCACGGCAACAACAATGCGATTGGCAGCACACTTTTCATGCGCCAGCTGCTGCTTGATACGCTTCAGCACCCAGCGCATCTCCTGCTCATCGGAGGCAAAGCAGTAGCTTTCCACACCCTCCGCAGGCACCGGTGCGGGCGCATGCCCCAAGTGACGCAGCTGCCGCATAGCAACGCCTGCCGGAGCTTGTCCCAATTCCTCTGCCGCAAGGCTTGCAACCGTCGCACCAAGAATTTTCAGCGCGTTGACGGTGTTCGTGCTCGCGCGCATAAACTTGGTAATTGATTCATACTTGGCTTTTTCGTCGGAGCTTACTCTGCGTCCTTCGTAGCTCATGCTGATTACCAGATCATCCACATGCTTCGCCAAGGCCTGCAGAAAGTTTATCTGCACCTGGTCAAGGCTGAAGAAATCGCAGATATAGATATGCTTCCAGGGGATTTTGCAATCCTGCTTCTGCAGCATTTCCATAGCCAGACGATACTTGCCCTCCAGGTCATACCAGTTATTGTTTTCCAGATATTGACGATAAAGCAGATAAAAATTGCAGACGCCCAAATCCTTGCCCTTCAGCTCATCCTCCTCAAAGGATTTTTGGATTTGGCCGTAGATATCCTCCTTAGTGGCACCGCAGCGTGAAAGCTGGCTTACGAGCGAGGTCATAGCCTTCACAAAGCCTGTTTTATGCGCCAGCGAGCCGAAATATTCCAGCTGCTTATGCGTAGTCATACCGGTAAGCTGCTTGTTTTCCATCATATAGTCGATAATATCCTGCACAATCAGCTCCTGGCTGCGGCGGCTCAATTCCTTGTAATCGCTGCCACCGTTAAGGTTCATCAGCTTGCTTGCCAGAGTATCCATGCCCATTGTTTCCACATTAGCATAATTGCGGTGCACATCGTCCGTCAGCAGGCGGTTCGGTAGCACCAGCACGCCTTCGCCCAACGGCTGTTGCGAAAGCTTCTCTGCCAGCTGCGAGCGCAGGCTGCAGCCGAGAGGTACATAAATCAACTTTGCCATAACAATCTCCTTCTGTTTATCCTTTAGCGTAATATTGCTCAAATCTTTATAATGCTTATTATACCATAAGCGACTGTCAAAGATTGTCTATTTGAGGAACGGATTTTTAGGGAAACTAAAAAGGCTGCCACTTAATTGTGACAGCCTCCTGAAAATACAATATTATGCTTCGTATTCAGCTAACTTTGCAGCAGCCTTCGGGCAGCCTTTTGCGGCAGCCAGTTCGAAGTAGGTCTTGGAGCAGATTTTGTGGCCCATTGCCAGATATTGCTCGCCCAGCTTGTACATATCTTCTGCATATTCAATGTCCTTCAGCTTTGCAGCAGCCTTCGGGCAACCTTTGGCAGCAGCCAGTTCGAAGTAGGTTTTGCCGCAGATGCAGTGGCCCATGCCCAGATAATGCTCGCCCAGCTTGTACATATCTTCTGCATATTCCATGTCTTTCAGCTTAGCAGCAGCCTTCGGGCAGCCTTTGGCAGCAGCCAGCTCAAAGTAGGTCTTGGAGCAGATGCAATGGCCCATTGCCAGATAATGCTCGCCCAGGTCATACATATCTTGTGCATATTCCATGTCTTTCAGCTGTGCGATTGCTTCCTCGGAGCCTTTAGCGGCAGCCAGCTCCAGATAGGTTTTACCGCTGATGCAGTGGCCCATACCCAGATATTGTTTAGCAAGCATCAGGCAGCCTGCAACATATTCTTTTTCTTTAGCTTCGGCAGCAGCGATTTCCTCATCGGTAACGCCGGTTTTTTCTTTGAACCATGCCATAATAGCGTCCATGTCTTCAGCCTTATGCAGCACGCTTCTGAATTTATAGTCAATTACCTTGGTAGTATACAGGTACTCAACACCCAGGTCTAAGTCAAAATAATCCAATCCGAAAAATGTCAGAATACCATCAATAACAACCTCAGCATTAGCAGGATCCTTTGCCAGCTTAGCAATTTGTAAATACTTTTCAGCAACAGTCGTCATTTAAAAAACCTCTCTTTTTCATTCTTTTGTAAGAATAATCAATTATTAGTTCCTTTGGAACCAATATAATCATATCACGATTGAAATCAATTATCAACTATTATATTGGAAATGGCGGAAGAAAGACAGATAGATGGGAAAGATTTTGCTATGCTGAGAAAGGCTCCCCCTTGGGGGGAGCTGGCGCCCGTCAGGGCGACTGAGAGGGGACTGCAGTTTTTACGCTTGATATTCATCACCCCTCTCCGCCTCGACAAGCTCGGCACCTCTCCCCAAGGAGAGGCTTTTTTTGTTGCTTGCGGTTTTGTACGAAAAAAAGACCTGGAGTCCGTGTTCTTGCGGGTACTGTCAATAGTTTTGCGCAAATTTCTTCAGACATCCTAGCAGAAGTTTAGTTATATAAGTTTAGCGGTTAGTGCACTTCACCGTTAAATATCAACTAGCTTCTGCTTTAGATACCTTTGCTTATTAAGTTAGCTGTTTTTAAGATATTTTTGCTTCACAATA
>PPYF01026881.1_pt1 | contig 43121 bp, 43 predicted proteins | sample 1559871 | NCBI WGS metagenome assembly PPYF01 (sample SAMN08240021, study PRJNA423297) | Human gut metagenome, whole genome shotgun sequencing project.
AAGAGTACCGTAAAATCCTCTACAACAACTATGTGCTGGAGGGAACGCTGTTCAAGCATTTAGCTGAAATCGATCAAGCCTGCAACGAGCGCATGGAAAACATCGTTTCCGCTATGGCAGAGCAAGAAGGCGTAACCGAAGCACTCAAAGCGGCAGATCAAATAGAATGGGTGCGCCGTATCAATTCTATTCATAACCGTGCGGAAGAAATCATTTTGACTGAACTTGTATACACTTAATTGAATGCCCGTTATCGGCTGTATGTCTGATAACGGGCATCCTCTTTTTGTGCAGTTAATCGTTTTTGATTTTCCAATAACCCTTACGATCTGAACCAACACGCTCAATAATATCTTTTTCTTTCATTTCTTTCAATTTCTGCGATACCGTTTTCCTGCTAACGGACAGTTTCTCTGCTATTGCAGTTGAGGTATATGCCGGATCTTCAGAAATAAGTGCAAGAATCTGTATGGATTTTTCATCCAAACGATCTGTCACCTTTTCTGTTACTCTATCTGTCACCTTGTGGGTAACAGAACGAATAATTCTGTCTTCCGGTGCAGTAAATTCAATCATAATATCGCCGGGATTGATTGTGTAAACAGGCTGAGGAACGCCATCTTTCTCACAAGCAGAGCAGATTTTCTCAATTCCACGTCCCCAGCTTTCGATGAAGCCTGCCAAATAGAACACATGGGCAATATTGGGATTGTAAACGTGCTGCCTTTCCGCATCGACTATATCAATACTGTCAAGCAGAAAAACAACGCTCCCGATAAAGAAGTTTCGGCGATCGATACTGAACGGGCTTTGGCCGCGCCGGAGCGTGTCAGCGAAATTGTCGGCTATATTTTGGAGCATTTTGACCAAAAGACTAAGCGGAATAACTTCTACACGCTGAAAGGGCAGCGGATAGCTGGGTTCAATTCAATTTTTGCGGTCAGCTCTATTCCTATGGCGATGAAATACTATACGGAATTTCGCAGGCAGCTTGCTGAAACCGGGCGCAAAATGAATGTTGCAACCATTTTCAGTTACAACCCAAACGAGGATGACCCGGATGACGTGCTGCCTGACGAGAGCTTTGAAACTGACGCGCTGGATAAAACATCGCGCGATTTTTTGGAAAGCGCGATTGCAGACTACAACGCCGATTTTAACACAGCCTTTGACACGTCTGCCGATAAATTTCAGAACTACTACAAGGATTTATCGCAACGTATGAAAAATCGCGAGGTTGATTTGCTGATCGTCGTCAATATGTTTCTTACAGGTTTTGACGCGACGACTCTTAACACGCTGTGGGTGGATAAAAACCTTAAAATGCATGGTTTGATACAGGCGTTTTCTCGTACAAATCGTATACTCAATTCCGTCAAAACTTACGGCAACATTGTATGTTTTCGGGATTTACAGGAAGAAACCGATGAGGCGATCGCGTTGTTTGGCGATAAAGAAGCAGGAAGCGTTGTGCTGTTAAAAGGCTATGACGCATATTATAACGGCTACGACGAAGACGGGAAACACTATTCGGGTTATACCGAATTGATCGATGAACTTATACAGCGTTTTCCGCTAAGACAAGAAATTATCGGAGAACAAAACCGGAAAGATTTTATCAGTTTGTTCGGCGCTATTTTGCGGCTGAGAAATATTTTGACAGCCTTTGACGCTTTTGACGGAAATGAGATTTTATCCGACCGGTATATGCAGGATTATCAGAGCATTTACATTGATCTCTGGAACGATATGAAACCGGCAAGGAGTGAAAAAGAAAACATCAATGATGATATACTTTTTGAAATCGAACTTATACGTCAAGTAGAAATCAACATTGACTATATCCTTATGCTTGTGCAGAAGTACCATGACGGAAACTGCGAGGATAAAGAAATTCTTGTTACGATCGATAAGGCTGTTAATTCAAGTATTCAGCTTCGCAGCAAGAAAGAGCTGATCGAAAACTTTATACGTACCGTCAACGCTTCAACTAATGTTGATGAGGACTGGCGCAGGTTTATCCTTGAACAAAAGGAAATCGACCTATCTGCTATCATTACAGAAGAAAAACTGAAGCCAGAAGAAACGAGAAAGTTTATCGACAATTCTTTCCGTGATGGAACGCTTAAAACGACAGGTACGGATATTGATAAAATCATGCCTCCTGTTTCCAGGTTCGGCGGAGGAGGTAGGAATGAAAAAAAGCAGAACGTCATAGACAAGCTGCTAAAATTCTTTGAAAAATATTTTGGGCTAATATAAAACAGAATATGCAAAGGCAACGCGCTTAAATAAAAAGCCGCGCCACCGGACTTACAAATGTCGGTGAGCGCGGCTTAAAAATTCTAAAGACCAGGTTTGAAAACCATATATTTTATTATGCTGTCGTCCGAAATATCCATATCGGCGACTGAATCGAGGTCTGTTTCCGCCAGTACATAACCGTGATCGCCTTTCGTACCGCCCTGAAGAGCAGACGGTTTGACGCCGTTCTTTTCCAGGACTGCCGATGCGGCGGATACAGGATCCTGACAGCCTTTTGTAAAGAAAGCGATTCTCGCGCCGCCCTTGATAGGTCCCATGTCGACTTTAGGGAAGTTGACCGAGTTTATTATATTTCCGTTTTGGAAATAGTTCATTATCTGCTCAGTGGCCATGACCGCACAGTTTTCCTCAGCCTCAGCCGTCGAAGCTCCCAGGTGAGGCAGCAGGATGATCCTGCCCGCGCTGCCGTCTGCAGATTGGCCAGATTTGCCCGCGCTGCCGTCTGCAGATTGGCCAGATTTGCCCATGCTGCCGTATGCAGCGGCTCCAGCTGCCGCGCCTGCCAGCGCGTCGTTAGGAAAATCGGTGACGTAGGCTGCCAGCTTGCCTGATTCGAGAGCAGCCAGAAGATCGTCGTCCTTTACCAGCTTATCCCTTGAGAAGTTGAGCAGCACGGCAGAGGCTTTCATTTTATCGAACAGATATTGATTGAACATTCCCTTGGTGCTGTCGGTGGCAGGCACGTGAATGGTCACGTAATCACATTCAGGCAGCATATCCTCTATGGTGGAATAAATCTTTACGTCTTCTATTTCCCCGGTAAAATAAGGGTCAAAACCCAGTATATTCATGCCGAGGGCGGATGCTGAGGCGGCGACCTTTCTTCCTATGGCTCCGAGACCTACTACGCCTAGAGTCTTGCCGCATATTTCCGTGCCGGCAAACTGAGACTTGCCTTTTTCCACTGCTGCGCTGACGTTTTCTTTGAGGGAAGCAGCCCAGGAGAGGGCCTGTGGGATGTTTCTCGCGGCCAGTAGAAGTCCGGACAGAACCAGCTCTTTGACCGCGTTGGCGTTGGCTCCCGGAGTGTTGAACACCACGATGCCTTTTTCCGCGCATTTATCCAGAGGAATGTTGTTTACTCCGGCGCCTGCTCTGGCCACGGCTTTGAGATTAGATGAAAGCTCCATGGAATTCATGTCCTGACTGCGCACCAGAATTCCGTCGGCTTCTTCGATGTTTTCGGTAAGAGTATATTTTTCATCTAAAAGGTCCAGGCCTTTGCTTGAAATTTTGTTGAGTGTGGATATCTTAAACATACTTCCCTCCTTTTGGACACAAGATTTTCTGCTATTCTAAACAGTATATCACTTTACTCAAATAAGGTAAAGTGGTACAATGTATTATATATTTAAAAAAGCGGAGGTTCATTATGACAGCATATAATAGAGTCTATAATTTTTCGGCGGGCCCTTCAGTACTGCCATTGCCTGTCCTGGAAAAAGTAAAGGAAGATTTGCTCAACTATGGGGGCAGCGGACAGTCAGTAATGGAGATGAGCCACCGTTCAGTTCATTTTAAAAAGATCATGGAAGATGCCGAGGCGAATCTCAGGGAACTGATGAACATACCGGACAATTACAGAGTCCTCTTCGTTCAGGGCGGCGGCACGCTGCAGTTTTCCATGGTTCCGCTGAATCTTCTTAGAAACAGCAAAAAAGCTGACTACGCGATTACAGGAACTTGGGCCAAGAAAGCCTATAAGGAAGCCTGCAAGTTCGGCGATATAAAGATAGCGGCCTCGTCGGAAGACGACACTTTCACCTGGGTGCCTAAATTCGGCAAAGAACAGGTGAGACCTGACGCCGACTACGTATACATAACGGCCAACAATACGATATACGGAACGGCATATAACTATGTTCCGGACGTGGGAGACATACCGCTGGTGGCCGACATGTCATCATGCATCCTTTCCCAGCCTGTAGATGTGAGCAAATTCGGCCTCATCTGGGCAGGAGCCCAGAAGAACGTAGGACCTGCAGGCGTGACCATAGTGATCATAAGAGAAGACCTGATAGGCCATGCCGGAAAGGAAGTGCCGACTTATCTTGACTACAAGATACACGACGAAAACGGCTCCATGTACAATACTCCTCCTTGCTTCGCAGTATATGTGGCAGGGGAAGTGTTCAAGCACATCAAGGAGACAGGAGGAGTCGAAGCCATGTACGAGCGCAATAAGGCCAAGGCTGAAAAGCTCTACGGCTACATAGATTCGAGCAGTCTTTACAGCTGCCCTGTAGTCAAGGAAGACCGCTCTCTGATGAACGTAGTGTTTGTAACGGGAGACGAAGCTTTAGACAAGAAATTCGTATCCGAAGCGAAAGAAGCCGGACTTGTGAACCTGGGAGGACACAGGTCGATAGGCGGCATGAGAGCCAGCATCTACAACGCTATGACGATGGAGGGCGTAGACGCGCTCATAGATTTCATGAAAAAGTTCGAGCAGGAAAACAGATAAGACAAGACTAGGAGTAATTAAAAATATGAGATTTTTAATAGTTGTACCTGACGGGTCGGCTGACGACCCGATAGACAGCTTAGGCGGCAGGACCCCTCTCGAGGCGGCCCTGCTGCCTTGTATAGACGATTTGGCGTCAAAAGGAATGATAGGCACATGCCGCACCGTACCTGAGGGAATAAGCCCGGGCAGCGATTCGGCCAATTTATCAGTCATGGGATATGACCCGAGGCGATATCTGACCGGAAGATCGCCTTTGGAGGCGGGAGCTCTGGGGATAGATATGAAAGAGACCGACGAGTCTTTCAGAGTCAATTTTGTCACACTGTCGCCGTCGGAATCAGGGAGATATTCCGACTTTTCCATCAAGGATCACGCGGCGGGTGACATAACTACTGAAGAATCAGCGGAATTGCTGGAGGTCATAAAAGAGGCTTTTTCCGCGGAAAACATAAAATTTTATCTGGGCACCCAGTACCGGCACTGCATGGTCATAAGCGGCCAGCCTTCGGAATGTGTCATGGTTCCGCCTCACGATATTCTGGACAGGAGACTGGGAGATTATCTGCCCAAGGGAAGAGACGGAAAACTATTTGCAGATATGGCCGAGAAAAGCTATGAATTGCTGAAAGACCATCCGGTCAACAAAGCCAGAGCGCAGAGAGGCCTGAATCCGGCCAACGGAATATGGATATGGGGCCAGGGTACAAGACCGAATCTTCCTGATTTCGGTGAGAAATACGGAGTGAAAGGCAGCGTGATTTCTGCTGTCGATCTGATAAAGGGTATCGGAATGTTTGCAGGTCTTGAAATAATCCAGGTCGAAGGAGCCAACGGCAGTATACACACCAATTTTGAGGGCAAAGCGAAAGCTGCCATAGACGCCTATGAGAGAGGACAGAATTTCGTCTATCTTCATCTCGAGGGAACAGACGAGTGTTCCCACCAGGGAAACCTGGAAAACAAGATAAAGTGCGCTGAGTATATAGACCAGAGGGCTGTAAAGCCGGTGGTGGAATATCTGAAAAACTCAGGAGAGGATTACAGAATTCTGGTTGTTCCTGATCACAGGACGCCTCTGGCCATCAGGACCCATACTTCAGACCCGGTTCCTTTCGTCATATATGACAGCCGTAATGAGACTGAGCCTGACAAGCGCAAGCAGTTCAACGAGAGAGCAGCTCTCGCTTCGGGAAATCATTTTGAAAACGGATATGAAATGACAGATTTTTTCTTTGAAATAAACAGATAACAGGGGAAAAGATTTTAGAGATGATGAGCTTTAGAAAAATTTTTGCAAGTTTATTTTGCGTGGTACTGATAGCGGTTTCCTGCGTGACATGGGTACCGGCTATGGCAGTTTCCGACGCTGTTAGTCCCGGTGATGCGTCAGATTCTTCCAGCGCGTCGGAACCAGCTGGAGAATCCAATTCCGTAGACGAATCGGATTCTTCCGATGTTTCGGGAGTTCCTGACGTGGAGGCAAAATCAGCCATTATCTTATGCGGAGATACAGGCGAAATTATATGGGAGAAGAACGCCGACGAAAAGATGGAACCGGCCAGCATGACCAAGCTGATGACGGCTCTTTTGGCAGTGGAAAACCTCAAGCCGGATCAGGAGGTTGAGGTGACTGGAGAAGCCGCCGCCATGCCGGAGACAAAGATATATCTGCAGACTGGAGAGAAGATCACTGTGGAGGAACTGCTCTACGGACTGCTGCTGGAGTCCGGCAACGATGCAGCCATAGCTCTGGCCATAGCGACAGCAGGATCGGTAGAGGATTTCGCCGCTATGATGAACGAGAGAGCAAAGGAGATAGGCTGCACCAACACTAATTTCGTCAATCCCAGCGGTCTGGCAGATGAGAATCATTATTCCACGGCCAGAGATATGGTGATGATCGCTAAAGAGGCTCTCTCCAATGAAACTGTGAGAAAAATAGCAGGAACTGCAGAACACACCATACCGGCCACCAACGCTTACGAAGAGAGAAATCTCGAAAATACAAACTATTTCCTCAAGGGAGTGGATAAAGAGGTAAACGGCAAGAAAATCAAAGTGGACAAGTATGATGGTGTATTCGGAGGTAAGACAGGCTATGTCGGAGAAGATAAGGCTGCGCTGGTAACCGGGCTGTCCGCAGACGGGCTTGAAATCTACTCGTTGGTCATGGGCAGCAGTCTGGAGGGACGGTACAGCGACGTCAAAGAACTCATGGACTACGGCAAAGCCAACGTGTCTAAATATACTGTGTTTGAAAAAGGCGACGAGTTCGGCAAAGTCAAGCTGCTCGGCGGTGCGGTAAACAAAGTTAAAGCCGTCGCCGCAGATAACGGATACATAAATCTGCCGGAGGGAGTTTCAGCCTCTCTGGTGACCACTGAATGTGTGTATACCGACAGCCTGTTCGCTCCCGTTAAAAAAGGACAGAAGATAGGCGTCGTGGAAGTGTACATAGCCGGCGAGCTGAAAAAGACTGTAGAACTGGTTGCGGCTGAAGACATCAAGGAGGGCTGGTTCCTGTCCGGAATAGGAATAAGCAATTTTCAGACCGTGATGATAGGCGTTTTTCTCGCCGTAATTTTGATAGGATTTGTGACGATAATATCAATGAGGATAAGAAACAAGAGAAAGCTGGCCAGGATAAGAAGGAGAAAGCTTGAAGAGGAAGCTTTGAGACAGCTGGAACGCGAAGAAGATCTTAAGAGGAGAGGCTGGCGCTTTTAAACGGCGCCTCCGGCAGCAATATGTTCGACATAAAAGAAAACTTAAAAAAACTCCCGGATGAACCGGGAGTTTATATGCATAAGGACAAACTGGGGCAGGTAATATACGTGGGCAAAGCCATTTCTCTGCGCAACAGAGTGCGGCAGTATTTTCAGAGCTCTGCAAACCACAGTCCCAAGGTTCGTTCCATGGTGGCCAACATCGCCGAGTTTGAGTATATAAGATGCCAGACAGAGATGGAAGCCCTTATTTTGGAGTGCAATCTGATAAAAAAATACGCTCCCAAATATAACGTGCTGCTCAGGGACGACAAGACATATCCGTATATCAAGGTGACGGTTTCCGAGGAATTTCCCCGCGTAGTCAAGACGAGGATAGTAAAAAAAGACGGCAATAAATACTTCGGACCTTACAGCGATGCCGGAGCCGTCAACGATACAATAGAGCTGCTGAACAAAATATTCAGGCTCAAGAGATGCTCCGCAGTGAAGTTTCCACAGGGGCAGAGACCATGCCTCAATTATCATATAAAAGACTGCCGCGGAATATGTACAGGGACGGCCGACAGAGATGAGTATATGGAATGTATAGACAGCGTTTTGGAATTTCTTTCGGGGAAGCAGAAGAAAGTCCTCGATCACCTGAAAAGCGAGATGGACAGAGCCGCCGAAGCTCTCGATTTTGAAGAGGCCGCCAGATTCAGGGATTACATTGCGGGAGTCAAGTCTCTCAAGGAGACTCAGCGTGTGACGATGACCAGCGGCAAGGATTTGGACGTCGTAATACCGATAGGCAAAGGAGACGAATCGTCGGTTGTCCTCTTCCCGGTGAGGGACGGCAAGCTCAGCGGCAGGGAGACTTTCGCCATGCAGGCGGAGGGAGAGGACGACTATGATTCCATAGTGGGACAGTTCATAAAACAGTATTACAGCCAGTGGTCATCAATTCCGCCGGAAATAGTCCTGGCCAAGCCTCTTGCGGAGAGTCATCTCATAGAGGAGTATCTTCAAAGCCTTGAGACAGGCAGAAAGGTCCGCATAACAGTCCCTCAGAGAGGGCCGAAGAAGGCTCTGCTCGAGCTGGCGAAAAAAGACGCCGAGGAGATGGAAAAGACGCTGGAAGATAAGCTGAAAAGCGCAAAGGAAAAAGAGGATCAGCTGATTGCAAGGCTCTATACTATATTGGGCGTGAAGAAAGACTTATACAGAATCGAGTCTTACGATATTTCCAATACCAACGGAGTGGACACCGTCGGAGCCATGGTGGTTTTCAACAATTTGAAACCTGTGAAGAAAGACTACAGGCGCTTTAAGATAAAAACCGTGGAGGGGCCGGACGATTACGCAAGCTTGCAGGAAATGCTCTACAGGCGTTTCAAGAGAGCGGCGGCAGGAGACCCCGGCTTTGCCAAACTTCCGGATCTGATCCTGATGGACGGAGGCCAGGGTCAGGTGACGGCCGCGGAAAAAGTCCTGACCGCCATGAAACTTTCAATCCCCGTCTTGGGAATGGCCAAAGATGACAGCCACAGGACGAGGGCGCTTGTAAACGGCAGAGGCCATGAGCTGGTGCTGACAGAGGAGCCGATGATGTTCAGGTACTGCGGGCGCATACAGGAGGAGGTTCACCGCTTCGCCATAGAATATCACAGAGGTCTGAGAAACAGGAACTCCATAGGTTCAGCCCTCGATAATATAAGCGGCATAGGACCGATCAAGAGAAACGCTCTTCTGGCATATTTCAACTCGATAGACGAGATCAAAAAAGCTGATGTGGATGAGCTGATGGAGGTCGACGGCATAACCAGAGCCAATGCTGAAGCCATAAAGCAATATTTTAGTTGATAAAATTACCGTATCTGTGATATACTGACCTTGCGGCGGCGCCGCGGGTTGATACGCGCGCCAATTTGCATGTATTTGTATATAACATTTATAAAATAAATTTATGGAGGAACAAAGAATGGCACAAGATAAAAAAGCACCTGAAATCGAAGAGGCTGATTTTATAACTCTCGAATTTGACGACGGAGCTGAAGTAGAATGTGAGATCATGGGAGTGTTCGACTTTGAAGGAAAAGAATATATAGCCCTGATTCCGGACGACGATACAGATGATGTTTACATCTACGGATACAAAGAAGTCGGCGACGACAAGTTCGATCTTGTCGACATCGAAGACGACGCTGAGTTTGAAAAGGTCGTAGCTGAATTCGATAAAATAATGGAAGAAGAATAATTTTTACAGGAGGGCCCAAAAGACAGGGTCCTCTTTTACGGAGGTAGCATAGTGGAAAGGTATGATATAATAATTGCCGGAGCAGGAGCCAGCGGCGTCTTCATGGCTTACGAGCTGACTAAGCTGGGCTGCGGCGCCAAAGTCCTGATGGTCGATAAAGGCGCGCCCCTTGAAAAGAGACAGTGTCCCATAAAGAAAGGCTTGACGCCTACATGCGTCAAATGCAGTCCGTGCCATATAATGAACGGATACGGAGGGGCCGGAACTCTTTCCGACGGAAAGTACAATATAACTACTCAGTTCGGCGGAGACCTGCACAAATATGTAGGTACGGAGGAAGCCATGTCTCTGATGGAGTATGTGGACAGCGTGCTGTGCAGCATGGGCGGAAAAGACGCCAAGCTTTACGAGACCAGCAGAGAGCTTAAAACGAAAGCGCTCCACTACGATCTTCATCTTCTCGAGGCCAAGGTGCGTCACCTCGGAACCGACAGAAACGTCGAGATCCTAGGCAGAATATTCGACTATATATCTTCTGGCATAGATACGAAATTCTATACGACTTTGGACAAGGTGGAAAAGCTCAGCGACGGAACCTTCAAAGTCATCACAGACAAAGGCGAAGAGTTCCTCTGCAGAAATTTGGTGCTGGCAGCCGGACGCTCAGGATCAAAGTGGATAAGCTCAGTCTGCGACAGTCTCGGCATCAAGCAGAAGAAAAACAGAGTGGACATAGGTGTCAGAGTGGAGCTGCCTGCCGAAATTTTCAAGCATATAACCGACGACGTATATGAAAGCAAATTCGTGTACCAGACCGATAAATACAACGATCTGGTGAGAACTTTCTGCATGAACCCTTACGGCGAGGTGGTATCGGAAAACACCAACGGCATCGTCACCGTCAACGGACACAGCTACGCCGATCCGGCGCTGAGGACTGAGAACACCAACTTTGCCCTGCTGGTTTCCAACACTTTCACCGAGCCTTTTGAAGACAGTAACGAGTACGGAGAGTCTATCGCCAAGCTTTCCAATATGCTGGGCGGAGGCGTGCTTCTTCAGCGCTTTGGTGACTTGGTCAAAGGAAGAAGATCGAGCGAGAGACGAATGGAAAAATGCTTCACAAGGCCGACCCTCAAAGCTACAGCCGGGGATTTGAGTCTGGTCATACCTAAGAGGCAGCTTGACGATATAATAGAGATGATATATGCTTTAGACAAGATCGCGCCGGGAACGGCCAATGAAGATACTCTGCTTTACGGCGTGGAGGTCAAGTTCTACAATATGAAAGTGGACGTGGATAATAATCTTCAGACAGAAGTCGACGGGCTTTACGTTCTCGGAGACGGTTCAGGAGTCACCCACTCGCTTTCACAGGCTTCGGCCAGCGGAGTGTATGCAGCCAGGATACTGAATGAAAAATACGGCGCGCGCTAAAAGATAACAGGAGGGTATAAGCATATGAGTGAGAATTTTAAGTTTTTTCAGCACAAAGAGTGCGAATATTTTCCTTGCCACAAGACCAGCAACAAGGAGAACTTCAATTGTCTCTTCTGCTACTGTCCGCTTTATGCGCTGGGGGATAAATGCGGCGGCAATTTCAAATATCTGGACGGCGGGATAAAGGACTGTTCAGACTGCCTGATACCCCACAGTCCGAAAGGGTATGACTACATCATATCAAAATACGGCGAAATATTGGAGCTGGCAAAGAAAAAATAAGGTTAAAACAAAAATAAGGCTAAAACCACATGCGCTGGGTCTTGCACCCTGCTGACGGCCGCCGGCTGATGGCTGCGGCCGGTTTCATAAACGGAAATAAGTCCGCCCTTTTGTGATGCGATTGCGACGCGATCAACAGGGCGGGTTTTTTCGCACAGAAAAAATGAAAGTATCAATTTCCGCCAAAGCGGCAAAAATATGTAATCATAAAGTCATTTCTCCGCATATCCTGTTAGGTAGAATATGAAAGGAGATTTATTATGTTTTTAATAATCGTCGGAACAGGGGTTATGGGAAATATCATAAGAAAATGCGCCGAAGAAGACGGAACATTCGACAAAATCGAAATGATAGAACCTCTGGATAAAAAATGGCCTGCAGAAAGAGCCGACCTTATAATAGATTTCAGCCACCCGAAAGCCATACAGGGCATATATGAATACGCCAGAGAACAAGGAGGAAATATACCTGTAGTCATAGGCACCACAGGGCATACGGAAGACGACGAGGAGATCATCAGGCTTCTCGAGAAGATATGCCCTATCTGCAGAAAGACTAACTTTTCAAGAGGCATAGCCGTAATGAATAAGCTGGCCGGGGAGGGTAAAAGGCTGACAGAGGACTGCGGCGGCTGCGACATATCGGTTGAAGAAATACATCATAACAGAAAAATAGACGCGCCCAGCGGAACTGCCAAGACTTTGTGCGCCGTGCTCGGAGTGCCCGAGGAAAAGGCCGTTTCACTGAGGCTGGGAACGGTTTTCGGAAAACATAAGGTGTATTTTGCACTGGAGGATGAAGTCATCGAGATAACTCATACGGCTTATTCAAAGAAAATTTTCGCCAGCGGGGCTTTAGAAGAGGGCAAAAGAATGCTTGGAATACAGAGCTGACGAGAGGTTTTTGGAGGTTTGCTGCAGGTGGGGGGCGGCGAGCGGCTTTTAGGGTTTTGATTCAGGGGCTTGCGAGCGGTTTTGGGGACTTTTCAGTTGACTAAATTTGAAAAATATGCTAAAAATATTCAAGACACGACAAAAGATAACTGACATTGGAGAAAAATATGGAAGTAGAACTGAAATTCCTGGTCGAAGACAAGCTGGCCAGAGACAGAATTTTGCAGGACAATTACCTCGAAGAGATGATGCATGAGGGCTCAAGAGAAGAGATCCGGATGAACGCCACGTATTTTGACACGAAGGATATGGATCTGTGCAGAAATAAGATGGCTCTCAGAGTCAGGTTTGAAAACGGCAAGCCGATAGCGACTCTGAAGTGGGGCGGAAGCAGTGAAAACGGACTTCACATCAGAGGTGAGCTGAACGTCCACGTGGAGAAAGCGTTCATGGAGTCGCCGAACTTAAGCATTTTTAAGGGAAGTGAAATATACGGCGAACTGCTTGAGCTTGCAGGAGATAAGGAACTGATACCGCTGATGGAAGTCGAATGTCTCCGCAGACAGATGATGGTCGACACAGGAAAGTCCATAAGCATGGTCTCTCTTGACGTAGGTCAGGTGATAACTTCCGGGGGGAGTTCGGATATTTCCGAACTGGAAGTAGAGCTTTACTCAGGGGACAGAGACGATATGATCAAGATGGGGAGAAAGCTGGCTTCAAAATATAACCTTAAGGAAAGCAATGTGAGCAAATTCCAGAGAGGCCTGGCGCTGCTGGGAGCCGGAGAAACCTGCGGTGAATAATGCGGCGGATAAATCATCAGAAAATCCGCGATGAATAGGCCATACAGCCATAAAAATAATAAAAACGGAGGACGTTCTAAAAGCCGTGACATTTATCAGGCGTGAAAGAAACGTCCTCTTTCAATTGGACGGCCGGCTAAATTGTCGACGCTGCCGTCAATATGACCCCGACTGTCGTCAATATGACTTCATCTGCCGTCAATATGACCTCATCTGCCGGATATTTGACCTTCAATCAGCATGTAAACTACAAGAAACATATGCCAATGGGCCGGTTATCGGAGATCAAAGCCTCGTTTCACAGGTAATCGGGAAGAAAACCAAAGAAAAATATCAGTTTTGCACTGAAATAACGAAGATAATTTGCAATAACGGCGGAAAATACAAAATTTGACCGTGTATATACTTTACTTTATCGCAGTTTCGCGGTATAATATTATGCAATTGTCCGTTATTTGACGAGACACAGATCGTACGTTGTCTGACGGAACTTAGGAGGATAGATTTTAATGAAAGCAACATTTATTTCAAGAGAAAAAAACGATGTTAAATTTACAATGGAATTCACGGCGGAAGAGTTTGAAAACGCCCAGATCAAAGCTTACCAGCAGAATAAGAACAAATTTCAGATAGACGGTTTCAGAAAGGGCAAAGCTCCGAGAAGCATAATAGAAAAGCGCTACGGAGAGGGAATCTTTTTTGAAGATGCCATCGATCTGCTTTTCAGCGAGCACTACGCCAAGGCTCTCGCGGAACTGGAACTTGAGGTCATCGACAGCCCTGCGGCTGAATTCAGCAAAATAGCCAAAGGAGAGGGCTTTACGGCAACTATAACAGTTCCTTGCTATCCTGTAGTTGAAGTCAAGGACTACAAGGGAGTAGAAATTGAAAAGGTAGAACAGGAAGTAAAAGACGAGGACGTCGATAAAGATATAGAAGCTCTGCAGAAGAGAAACGCCAGAGTAGTCAGCGTCGAGAGAGAAGCCAAGGAAGGCGATACCGTTGTTCTCGACTACGCCGGATTTGTAGGTGAAGAACAGTTTGAAGGCGGCACTGCAGAGAGACAGGAGCTCAAGCTGGGATCAGGCATGTTCATACCTGGATTTGAAGAACAGCTTGTAGGAGCTAAACCGGGAGATAAAAAAGACGTGAACGTTACTTTCCCGGAAGAATACCACGCTGAAAATCTGGCAGGCAAAGAAGCTGTTTTCCACTGCACTGTCCACGAAGTAAAAGAAGAACAGCTGCCTGAGATAGACGATGAATTCGTAAAAGATGTCAGCGAATATGACACTCTTGAGGAATTAAAAAAGGCAACCAGGGAAAGACTAGAAAAGTACGCAAAAGCAGGCGCAGAGACTAAGATGCAGGACGCGGCTTTGGTCAAAGTCGTGGAAGCCAACGAAGTGGAAGTACCGGTCGTCATGATAGAGGATGAGATGAGCAGAATGATGCAGGAACTGGATCAGCAGCTTCGCTATCAGGGACTCAATCTTGGCCAGTACATGGAATTCACCGGCAAGGACATGGCAGCTTTCAGAGACGAGATAAAGCCTGACGCTGAAAGACAGGTAAAGACAAGGATCATACTCAACAGCATAGTTGACGCAGAAAAGATAGAAGTTTCCGATGAGGAAATGGAAGAAGAGATCAGCGTTATGGCAGAGCAGTATCAGACCACGGCCGACAAGATAAAGGAAATGATCGGCGTAGAAAATCTGACTTATCTGCAGAAAGACATCAAGGTCAAGAAAGCCATCAAGTTTATCTACGACAACGCGGTGATAAAATAAGTGCGGCCAGAAGGACATCGGGAGAGCATCTGGGCCGGACGATAGTCCGGCCAGAGCGATACGGCAGTCCGGCCGTGCGGCCGAGCGGCTGAAATGGCGCCGCGCATTACAAAAAGCGCAAAGAGAAAGGGGCATGAAAATGGCATTAGTACCATACGTAATCGAACAGACCAGCAGAGGAGAGAGGTCGTACGATATCTATTCCAGACTTTTAAAGGACAGGATAATATTCCTGGGAGAAGAGATAGACGACCATGTGGCCAGCCTTGTGGTCGCTCAGCTGCTGTTTCTTGAGGCGGAAGACCCTGAAAAGGATATCTGCATATACATCAACAGTCCGGGAGGCTCGGTGACGGCAGGAATGGCTATCTATGATACGATGCAGTACATCAAGCCTGACGTGTCGACTATATGCGTGGGTCTGGCAGCCAGCATGGGGGCTTTCCTCCTTTCATCAGGAACAAAGGGAAAGAGAATGGCGCTGCCTAACGCGGAAATAATGATTCATCAGCCTCTGGGCGGGGTAAAAGGTCAGGCAGAGGATATAAAGATCCATGCGGACTGGATACTGAAGACTAGAGAAAAACTCAACAGGATCCTGGCTGCAAACACAGGCCAGGCTCTGGAGAGAGTTGAAAAAGATACGGACAGAGATAACTTTATGAGTGCGGAAGAAGCCGCTGGCTACGGCCTCATAGATAAAGTGATCCAGTCCAGATGATTTTAGGGGGAATAAATAAGGTATGAGCAAATATGATGAAAATAAACAGCTCAAATGTTCTTTCTGCGGAAAGCCTCAGAGCCAGGTAAACAGACTGGTGGCAGGCCCCGGAGTCTATATATGCGACGAGTGCATACGTATATGCACAGACATATTGGACGAGGGAATAAAAGAAGAAAAAAACGCAGGGACAGAAGCAGCATACAAGCTGCCTAAGCCAAAAGAGATAACTGAAATCCTTTCCGAATATGTCATAGAACAGGACAGGGCAAAGAAAGCCCTGGCGGTAGCCGTTTACAATCATTACAAGAGAATAAACGAGACTAGGCAGTCCAAAGACGACGACGTTGAACTGCAGAAGAGCAATATCGTGATGATAGGGCCTACGGGTTCCGGCAAGACTTTGCTGGCCCAGACTCTGGCCAAGATACTCGACGTTCCTTTCGCCATAGCCGACGCCACGGCGCTGACAGAGGCAGGCTATGTGGGTGAAGACGTGGAGAACATCCTTCTCAAGCTGCTTCAGGCGGCTGACTACGACGTCGAGAAAGCGCAGAAAGGAATAATCTATGTGGACGAGATAGATAAGATTTCCAGAAAATCGGAAAATCCGTCCATAACGAGAGACGTCAGCGGCGAGGGCGTGCAGCAGGCTCTGCTGAAGATCCTCGAAGGCACTGTCGCCAACGTTCCGCCGCAGGGAGGCAGGAAGCATCCTCATCAGGAATTCATCCAGTTTGACACCACCAACGTACTGTTTATATGCGGAGGAGCTTTCGACGGTCTCGACAAGATCATCAAGCGCCGCATGGGCGACAAGGTAATCGGATTCAATTCCGAGATAAAGACGGATAAGATCGAAGAGGAAAATCTTCTGGCAAAAGCCCAGCCTGAGGATTTGCTGAAGTTCGGCCTGATCCCTGAGTTTATCGGCAGGCTTCCTGTGATGGTAACGCTGGAGGAGCTTTCAGAGGAGGCGCTGGTAAGGATAATAAAAGAGCCTAAGAACGCTCTGCTCAAGCAGTACAAAAAACTGCTGGCGATGGACGGAGTGGAACTGGAGATGGACGACCAGGCCGTCAGAGCTGTGGCCAAGCAGGCCATAGAGCGCAGGACAGGCGCCAGAGGCTTAAGGAGTATAATGGAAGGTATGATGACGGAGATCATGTATGAAATTCCGTCGAGAGAAGACGTTAAGAGATGCATAGTTTCAAAAGAAACCGTTGAAAATAAAGCAAAACCATCTTTGGTGCTGGAAAACGGCAAACTTTTGGAAGAACGCGAAGCTAATGCTTCATAACAAGGCGGCTCAGGTCGCCTTGTTTTCTAAAAATGAGGAAGGAGGAAGCTATGACAGCAGCAGAAGAAAAAGACATTTTAATTCCGGGCGAAGAAGATGAAAGACTTGTCATGCCATGTATACCGCTGAGAGGACCCTTTGTGTTTCCGCAGACTGTAAGTCATTTTGACGTGGGCAGGGAAAAGTCTGTAAAAGCTCTCGAAGCCGTCATGAAAAAAGATAAAATTCTCTTCGTATCCTCCCAGAAAGATGAGAATATTCTTATTCCCACGGAGGAAGATTATTATAAAGTAGGAACCGTCGTCAAGATCAAGCAGATGCTCAAGATACAGGGCGATTCCGTGAGAGTGCTGGTAGAGGGCCTTTACCGCGCGGTCGTAAAACAAGTAGTTCAGGAGGAGCCGTACATAACGGTGGATGTTGAGGAAGTACCAAGAAACCACGTTTCAGAGGACGACTTTGAGACTGAAGCCCTAAAACGGCTGGTTTTAAATTCCTTTGACGAATATCTGAACCTCAATCCAGGCGCCAGAACCGATACTTACGATATGGCGGTGGCATTCAAGGACGCCGAGGTTTTCGCTGATACGGTGGCGGTGCAGCTGGACCTGGATACGGAAGACAAGCAGGAAATACTGGAGACCTTTGATATAAAGCAGAGGCTCATGCTGATAAACACCCTGATATTCAAAGAAAACGAGATATTGAGGCTGGAGCGTGAGCTGGGCGAAAAAGTTCAGCAAAACGTAAAGCAGAACCAGAAAGAATATTACCTCAGAGAACAGCTTAAGGCCATACAGTCAGAGCTGGGGGCCGATGAGGACGCGGCCGACGAAGCTCAGAAATGGCTGGAAAAGCTGGAAGAACTCAAGCTTGACGACAAGATCGCCGATAAGGTGAAAAAGGAAATAAACAAGTTCACCAAGATGATGCCCAACTCTGCGGAAAGCGGCGTAATAAGAAATTACGTGGACACCATCATAAGCCTGCCTTGGAACAACAGTTCCAAGACCAACCAGGATCTGAGAAAGGCCGAGAGGATCCTTGATGAGGATCATTACGGCCTCGGAAAGGTGAAGGAGAGAATTCTCGAATATCTGGCCGTCATACATCTTTCAAAGACCATCAAGGGACCTATAATCTGTCTCGTAGGACCTCCGGGCGTGGGCAAGACGTCCATAGCGCGTTCCATAGCCAGAGCCACCGGCAGAGAATTTGTCAGGATGTCGCTGGGCGGCGTCAGAGACGAAGCGGAGATAAGAGGCCACAGGAGGACCTATATAGGAGCCATTCCGGGAAGAGTCATAAGCGCAGTCAAGGACGCAGGCACCAATAACCCCGTATTTCTCTTTGATGAAGTGGATAAGATCGGCTCGGATTTCAAGGGCGACCCTGCCTCTGCACTGCTGGAAGTATTGGACCCTGAGCAGAACAAGGAATTTACAGACCATTTCCTGGAAGTACCTTTCGACCTGTCAAAGGTAATGTTCATAACGACGGCCAACTCGACGGACACCATCCCAAGGCCGCTGCTGGACAGGATGGAAGTCATCGAAGTGTCAGGCTATACGGAAGAGGAAAAGGTGAAGATAGCCCAGAGATATCTCATCCCTAAACAGATGAAAGCCCACGGCCTGAAAAAGAAGAATTTCACCATGGGAGAAAGGGCTCTGAGAGACCTGATAAACTTCTATACGAGAGAATCAGGCGTGAGAAACTTAGAAAGGGAGATAGGCAGCCTCTGCAGAAAAGTAGCCAGAAATATTGTCAGCAAGAAAGGCGACGTTTACAGGATAACTTCCGCTTCGCTGGAAAAATATCTCGGCAAACACAGGTACAGGTACGATGTGGTGGAGAACGCCAGCGAGATAGGCGTCACCACGGGAATGGCCTGGACTCAGGTAGGCGGAGACACACTGTTCATCGAGACGTCTCTGGTGCCTGGAACGGGAGCCATACAGCTGACCGGTCAGCTGGGCGACGTGATGCAGGAATCAGCCAAAACGGCCATAACCTACATCCGCTCCATAGCCGGCGACTACAATATAGAGAAAGATTTTTACAAGAAATACGATCTCCACGTGCATGTGCCTGAGGGCGCCGTGCCTAAAGACGGACCGTCAGCCGGAGTGACCATATTCACATCGGTCATGTCCGCCCTCACCGGCCGTCCGGTGAAGAAAGACGTGGCTATGACAGGAGAGATAACTCTGAGAGGCAAAGTTCTGCCTGTAGGAGGCATAAAGGAAAAGGTTCTCGCCGCTCACAGAGCAGGAATAAGGACTATCCTGCTTCCCGCAGACAACAAAGCTGACATAGACGATATTCCGCAGTCGGTGAGAAAGCAGCTCAAATTTATCTTGCTGGAAAAAGCTGTGGAAACTCTTCAATACGCACTGGAAGAAAGCGCAAAGGTGTAGTATGATAATAAGAGAAGCAGAACTTGAAGCGATAGCCGTAAAAGCCAGCCAGTACCCTGAAGATACGATGGCTGAGATAGCCTTTGCCGGCAGGTCCAACGTCGGAAAGTCATCTCTCTTGAATCTACTCACCGGCAGGAAGAGTCTGGCCAGAGTTTCAGGAAGCCCCGGCAAAACCAGGACTATAAATTTCTACAAAATCAACGGCGATTTTAGGATAGTCGATCTGCCGGGATACGGTTATGCCAAGGTTTCCAAGCAGATGAGTCGCGAATGGGGGCCGATGATGGAGGAATATCTCCAGAAAAGGCAAGGTCTTAAAAAAGTAGTTCAGCTGGTCGATATACGTCACGCCCCATCGGCGCAGGATATTCAGATGTACCAATATCTCAGACATTACGGGCTTGACGGCATCGTGGTCGCCACTAAGGCTGACAAGGTTTCCCACAACGAGGCGCAGAAGTGCATAAGCGTCATCAGGAAAGCCCTGGATTTGAGCGCCGATGACAAGGTGATTCCTGCATCGGCATTGAAAAGGACCGGCCACGACAAGCTGCTTGAAGAGATGGAAAAGCTTCTGGAGGGATAAATGCAGTTTATCAGTTTTAGAATACTTATCAGGCGTATCAAAGCCATAAAATCAATGATGCGCGATAAAACTGTACCAAAGCGCAAGAAAGCTCTGGTCGTAGCGGGCATAATCTATCTTTTCCTGCCCATAGACCTGATACCTCCTGTGCTGTTCCCTTTCGGCTTTCTGGACGATTTGGTCCTTTGGATTTGGATAGTCTGGACGCTCAAGGACACCTTGGACCTTTACTGGGACGGAGAAAAAGAACAGGATTTTTCCGGGATATTTGACAAAGAAGATATAGTAGAAGGCGTAGAATTTACTGTAGACCAGGAGGAAGAAAAAAATGAGCAGCAATAATCAGACGGGCAAAGTGCTGTTTACGAGAGAGCAGATAGAAGCCAGGGCGGCCGAGATCGGCGCGCAGATATATGAGGATTACGGCGGAGAGCCGGTCTATCTGATATGCACCTTGAGAGGGGCAGTGATGTGGATGGCTGACATAATGAAAAATGTTGCCAACGATACCGAGATAGACTTCATCATGGCCTCAAGTTATGGCTCGGGAACCACCAGTTCCGGCGTGGTGAAGATCAAAAAAGACCTTGAAGGTGATATTTACGGCAAGAACGTGATAATCATCGAGGATATCATAGACACGGGAACCACCCTCAAGCATCTCAAAGAACACCTGGCCGACAGAAATCCGAAGAGTATAAAAATATGCACTCTTCTGGACAAGCCGTCAAGGCGCGTCGTTGATATAGAGGCCGATTACGTGGGCTTTTCCATAGAAAACCTGTTCGTGATAGGCTACGGACTGGACTATGACCAGAAATACAGAAATTTGCCTTATGTAAGTTACCTCGAGGGATAAACGGGGTAATATATAGATAAGAAGCATATGATATGGGTTACAAAAAATTTGCAAAGGAGATACATAAAATGGCTTACGAAGTAAAGATAGGAATATCAAACAAACACGTTCATTTAAGCGAAGAGCATGTAGAGGCTCTGTTCGGCAAGGGTCACCAGCTGACTCCGACTAAAGACCTGGTTCAGCCGGGACAGTTTGCCTGCGAAGAAAAAGTCGATATAGTAGGACCTAAGAACACGCTCAAGGGTATAAGAGTTCTGGGACCTGCAAGACCTGAAACTCAGGTGGAGCTGGCCATGACGGACGCCAGAACGATTGGAATCAAAGCTCCGGTTACAGAGTCGGGAAAATTGGCCGGAACTCCGGGCTGCAAGCTGGTAGGACCTTGCGGAGAAGTCGAGCTCGACCACGGCGTGATGGTAGCCATGAGACACGTCCACTTAAACGACGAGCAGGCTGCGGAAGCCGGCGTAAAGGACGGAGAGATCGTCAGCATCAAGATCGAGGGCGAGAGAGGACTGGTATTTGATAACGTTCTCGTAAGAGCAGGCTCAAAGCACGAGAGAGAAGTGCATCTGGACACTGACGAGGGAAACGCAGCAGGCTGCGGACCTGATACCGTCTGCACTATAATCAAATAAGACTGCCGGCAGCGGCAGATAAGACCTGCGCGGGTTCGCTTATGCGCAGGTCTTTTTTTCTGCGAGCTGCAGCAGCGGAGCTGCGAAGCTCTTTATGATCCGATGATGCGACTGCCGCTGAAACATCAAAATTTACGGCAGGCCGTACAGCCCAGTCGTCGGATCCTCAAACCACGGGATATGAGGCGTGAAAAATGTGAAAACGACCAGCAAAGCGCAGAGAGCTAAGAGAAGCGCCGCTCCTGCCAGCTTTGATCCCGGGATGCCTGAGGGATGGCTTTTTATCATGCGGTAGTTGAAAATATATGCCAAGGCCGCGGCAGAGATGAATATGCTTATGTCTATCCACATGATATTTCTGCCGATGATTCCGCTGTAAGTATAATACGCTGCGGTGACTGCACCCACGGCCAAAAGAGCCGACAGGGAAGTAGACCATATCAGGTTGGGCATCGCAGTTCTCTTCTGTTTTAAGTATATTAACTGTATGATTAAGAAAAATAGTATAGGGAAATAAATCAGCTTCAAGTGCTCCCAGGGACTTTCATTTACAGGAGAAAAGGCGGCGGCCGCCCTGTTTCCGGTCCAGTCATAGAGAAAATGTAGAGGAAAGCCTGCTGCGGATGTGAAGATAAATCCTGCTATCATCTGAATTTTCAGTGAAAAAACTTTTGATTTAGGTATATACATAGTTATAAGACCAACTTTCCGCGATATTATTACATTGTATTTTATCCGAAATTGGTGTATCATATACCTTGTAGAGGTGTTTTTAGGAGGAAGAATATTGAGGCAGTTCAATTACGTTTGTTCATTTCTGCTGGTTATTACGTTATCAGTCTTTATAATAACCGCAGGACAAAACATAACGGCACGAACATCAGGAACTTACCTATACTATTTTAACGATACCAGAGCTGTGGATAGTCTTGGCGCTGAATACACTAGTTCACAGATGGCGGATGAAATCGCGGGCTTCATGAATTCGTGGCGCCCCGACGAATTTCAGGTGTACGAAAACACGGGATATGACATGCAGGGGATATTTTCCGCCAAAGACAGCGACAATATGCTTAAGGCTAAGACTGCCATGGACATAAGCTTGATAATATGTTTGGTCAGCCTGATTATTACTGTGTCTATATATGTTTATTTTTTAAAAAATGATTTTAAACTAGTCCTGAGAAAGCGGCTCAAAGCCGTGTGGATCGTTACGGCTGTGCTTTTGGCTTTCGAGGGATTTTTGCTCATGAGCGGAAAAGGCGTCAAATGGCTGGCGTCTTTCATAGGGCTCGAGCCTTTGAGCGACAATTCGCTGCTTTCCGTAATACTGAGCGAGGATTTTGTCAATATGTCGGGCTTCTTTGTCATAGCATATACGATCGTCGCCGCGATAGCGTTGTCCTATCTTACTTATGTTCTGACCAAGCCGCCCAGGATTTTTTACTGAAACGGAATTTTCACGGCGGAAAGATTTTCACGCCGGAGAAAGGTTCATGTTGAAATTTTTATGATAGAAGATTTTTTTCAGAAAAGGAGAACTTATGATATTTGTTCACTTAGCCGAGGGCTTTGAAGAGGTAGAAGCGATCACTGCAGCGGATATAGCCAGGAGAGCGGGGCTTGATGCGAAGCTGGTTTCCGTCACAGGCGAACTGAAAGTCAGGGGAGCCCACGGAATAACAGTGGAAGCTGACTTGCTGTTTGAAGAAGCGGATTATGAAAGCTGCGATATGCTTGTTTTGCCGGGAGGACTTCCGGGAGCATATAATTTGAGGGATCACAAGGGACTCTGCCGCAGGATAGCTCTTTTCAATGAAGAGGGAAAGGGTCTGGCTGCGATATGCGCCGCGCCTCTTGTCCTGGGCTCTCTGGGAATTCTGACAGGAAAGAAAGCGACCATTTACCCGGGCATGGAAAAGGAACTCAAAGGCGCAGAAGCGTTGGATTTTCCGGTTGTCAGGGACGGCAATATCATCACTTCCCAGGGACCTGCGACGGCCATGAAATTCGCCCTTGCCATAGTAAAATACTTTAAAGGAGATGAGGCAGGAGAAGCTTTGGAAAAAGACCTGCTGTTATATTGATGAGCCTTAAGATAGATTTTCATATCCATACATGGTACTCGGACGGAACGATGAGCCCTGAGGAGATCGTCGAAAAATATGCCGGAGAAGAATTCAGCACTATAGCCATCACGGATCACGAAGTGACGGATGGCATAAGAGAGGCGCAGGAGGCCGCAAAGGGCAAGGGTATAAAAGTGGTTCCCGGAATAGAGCTGGCTACCGATATGGACGGCAGAGAGCTCCATATCCTCGGATACTATATAGACGAGGAAAATCCTGCTCTCCAAGATGCGCTGGCGCGCCTTGCGGTCATCAGAAAGAAGCGAAACGCCGGCATTCTCAAAGCCCTGCAGCAGCAAAATATAGACATAAAAGAAGAGGACCTGATTCAGCGACCGGGACAGACTTATATAGGAAAACCCAACTTTGCCAGAGCTTTAGCAGCCAAGGGATATATAGACGAGGCATCCCAAGCGTTCACTCCCGGTCAGTTCCTGGAGTCCGATGAAGTCAGGGCTGTTGAAAAAGAAAAGCTTTCAACTGCAGAGGCTATAAAATTGATCAGAGATGCCGGAGGGATAGCCGTTCTCGCCCACCCATGCAAGATAAAAGGCATAGGACAGCGTGAAAGCGAGGAATTTCGGAGAAATTTTGGGATGCTGCTGGCCGGGTTAAAAAAGGCCGGACTTAAAGGACTTGAGTGCATATATCCTACCCATAGCGATGAGGAAAGGCTGTACTTCATAAGCATGGCGTCCAAATATCATCTTCATGTAACAGAGGGCTCGGATTTTCACGGTAGGTAGCGCCTGATACGCAGAAAATTATGGGATAAAAGGGCATCGTTATATAAGCAATATGCGCGTCAAAGAGGATTTTCCTGCGGCGCGCGTTTTATTTTCAGCAATGCGTGATTTATTATGGCGTTGCCAAGTGATGGCGGAGAGATTATAATAAAGTCAGCAGATAGAGTTTACGATAAAAGGAGAAGAGCGATTATGTCAGTATTCAGCAGCAGGAGAGTAGCAGCGGCTGTAAGAACGAAAGAGGATTTCGATATTTCCATAACTTCAAAAGTCGATGTGATATTCTTGCTTTATTCCAGCATCATGAATATAGAAGCATACGTCAAAAAAGCCCATGACGCGGGAAAGAAGATTTTCATACACATGGATTTTGTAGAGGGAGTGGGAAAAGACCGCGCCGGAATGGAATTTGTAAAGTCGGTGGGAGCCGACGGTATACTTACTACCAAGACCAACATGATACGCCCGGCCAAAGACTGCGGCCTCATCACCGTTCAGAGATTCTTTATCGTCGATTCCCATTCCGTCGATACTGCGGTGGAATCTATCCGCATAGCCAAGCCTGATGTGGTGGAGATAATGCCGGGAGTGGTGGAAAAAAAGATAAGAGAATTTACAGAGAAAGTATCCATGGAGATATTGGTAGGAGGCCTTATAGAGCTTAAGGAAGAGGTCGACGCGGCGATAGAAGCGGGGGCTACGGCAGTTTCCACGGCCAACAGAGAACTTTGGAACTACAGATAATTTTGGAACTATAGATGACGACGGACAAAGCTGACGAATAATTTTAAGAAAGTAGGGGAGTAGAGATGAAAATTAAATTTTGCGGAGCTTCACAGGGCGTGACAGGTTCATGCCACCTGATAACTACGGACAAGCATAAGATTTTGCTGGACTGCGGACAGTTCCAGGGCGGAAAAACGATGGAGGCGATGAACAGCGAAGCGTTTCCTTTTGTGCCGGAGGAGGTTGAGTGTGTCGTACTGAGCCACGCTCATATCGATCACTGCGGAAGGCTTCCCCTGCTGGTGAAGCGAGGCTTCAAAGGGAATATATACTGCACAGACGCTACAGCTGATCTGCTGGACGTTATGCTCAGAGACAGTGCGTATATCCATGAAAAGGACGCGGAAATGCAGAGCAGAAAAAACGCCAGGACAGGCAAGCCTGCCGTAGAACCCCTTTATACCATCCAGGACGCTGAGGAGGCTCTTAAACTGGTGAAACCTGTGCTCTACGACCAGCTGATAGAACTCAATCCGGAAATCAAAATAGTTTTCAACGACGCAGGACATATACTCGGCTCAGCGATAACAGAGCTTTGGATAACCGAGGGCGAGAGCACTTCAAAGATCGTCTTTTCCGGCGATCTGGGCGTGATGGACAGGCCTATACTGAGAAATCCTACGAAAATAAAGAAAGCCGACTATGTGATAATGGAGACGACCTACGGCAACCGCGTCCATGAAGCAAACTCCACAAGCATAGATCAGCTCATCAAGATAACCATAGATACAGTCAAGAGAGGCGGAAGCGTCATAATTCCGTCTTTCGCCGTGGGAAGAACGCAGGAACTGATATATCAGTTCAACATGTTCTATGAAAACCATCCTGAATACAAGAAGTATCTGGAGGACGTAAACGTATACATCGACAGTCCGATGGCCACGACCGCCACGGAAGTGTTCAAGAAAAATGCCCAGGTCTTTGATGATGAGACGAGGGAATATATTCTGAAAGGAGATAATCCTTTAGATTTTAAAAACCTGAAATTCACTAGAAATACGGCAGATTCCCAGATGCTGAACAACGATAAGTCGCCGAAGATCATAATTTCTGCCAGCGGAATGTGCGAGGCGGGAAGAATAAGGCACCATCTCAAGCACAATCTGTGGGACAGCAGAAACAGCATTGTTTTCGTAGGCTATCAGGCTGAGGGAACTTTGGGAAGAATGCTGATCGAAGGCGCCAAGGAAGTAAAGCTGTTCGGCGAGACCATAATGGTGAGCGCTCAGATACATAATCTGGAAGGGTTTTCCGGCCACGCAGACAGAGACGGCCTTTTGGACTGGCTCAGCGGCTTTCAAAAGAAGCCTAAACAGGTCTTTCTGGTTCACGGCGAAACAGATTCAAAGCTGGATTTTGCCAAGCTCATACACGATAAACTGGGTTATGAGCCTGTAGTGATAATGCAGAATTCGGAATTTGAGCTTGAAACAGGAGAACTTTTGAGCAAGGAGGACGTCATAACAGACGTGATGGACGACGAGGGCATCGAGGAACTTAAGGACAAGATTTCCGATATTAAGGAAGAACTGGATCAAATACTTTCCGACACTGAAGAAGTCATGAAAAAACGTCCGTCTGCCGAAAAACTCCAGCAGATAAACAATCTGATCCTGGAAATCGAAAAAGCGTCGGTAAATCTCGGCTCTTCGATAACTGCCGAGGACAGAGACATGCGTCCGCTCAGCGAGCAATAAGTCAATAAGTCAATAAGCCAATAAGTCAATGAGTCGATAGGTCGATAGACCGCGGGGGGCGGAAAGAAGCTGGAGTAAAATCCAGCCGGGGCTTGCAGTATTTGCGGGTCCGCAGCCAGCCTCAGGACTAACAGGAGTTGAAAATGGAAAATCCTCAAGTAATCGTAATAGGAATCGCAGGCGGAACCGGCTCGGGAAAGAGCACGATGATCAACAAGATAAAGGAAGAATTCGGTGACGTGATAACTATCCTGAGCCATGATTTTTACTATAAGCGCCACGACGAGCTTTCCCTTGACGAGAGACGCAGGCTCAACTACGACCACCCGGATGCTTTCGACACAGACTTGATGATAAGTCATCTGAAAACGCTCAAAAATTGGCAGCCAGTGGACAGACCTGTGTATGACTTCACCATTTACAATCGCACTGACGAGACAGTTCGGATTCGTCCGTCGAAAGTAGTTGTGGTCGAGGGAATACTCATATTTGAAAATAAAGAACTTATGGATTTGTTCGACATAAAGGTCTTCATCGACACCGACGCTGACGTGAGGATTATCAGGAGAATACTGAGAGACGTCAGGGAAAGGGGCAGAACGCTGGAATCGGTGATAGACCAGTATCTTTCCAGCGTGAAGATAATGCACGAACAGTTCGTCGAACCCAGCAAGAAATATGCTGATATAATAGTTCCGGAGGGCGGATTCAATGTGGTTGCCCTGGAAATGCTCAGCGAGAGGATACACGCTCTTTTGAGCCGGTAGGTCAGTGTGCTTGCCGGACAGCAGTTTGTAAGACTGGCAATCTGCGAGGGCTTGCGTGTCTTTGAAATGGAGATATGAAACGCCCGGCATGCCAACTTAATATATGATTTCACTCATGCGCCTCCGGCAGAATTTTCTGTATATGAAAGTTTTGCCAGGGGGCTTTTTATTTTTGCAAAAATATCGGAATTATAACTTCGCCTCAGGGTGAAATCGTTCAGAGCAGAAAGTACAAAATTCAATTAAATCCTTAAAACCCGCAATTACGTCACTAAATTTGGCATTTTTGCGAAAAAATGTTGTTAGGAGTGTCGGAAAATGTTACATATACTCTAAAAAAAGAGAAAGGTGTGTGATCTCATGAGAGAATATCAACAAAGATCGATGAAGTCCTACGTATTGCCGGAAGCCGTTTACAGGCAGGCTCTCTGGGCTGTCAAGGATTTACCTAGACTTAAAGAGATTCTGGAAAGATCGCTTTGCTCGGAAGGTGATCTGCCGCAAACTTCTCTGGTGGCTGAAAACGGGGGAAGCAGCGGTAAAACGTGGGCTGACAAGGATTTTACAGGGCAGAGCGCCGTGGAGAGAGCTATGACGTCGGTGAAGATACAGGCTATAGAAGACGCTTTTTTTCAAATACCGCACAAATACAGGGAGGGCATAAGGCTGAAGCTGACCGAGGGAGTAAAATACAGCGACGATTTTCATGCCAACACGTGGAAAAAATGGCAGCAGATATACATTTATCATGCGGCGAAAAACCTAGGGTTGTATTGAAGCTAAAAACATACAGTATCTGGACATGCTATTTATAGCATCTGGACATGCTATTTCAGATGAAATCAGACCGTATCCAGAGCTGTTTGTCGAAAAATGTCAATAAAAAGTGCTAAGAAAATTGCGGATTGTGCTGAAAAAGATAAAACAAAGTGATAATATGATATTGTAAAAAAATTACATAATTCGGGCGCACGAATTCAGGAAAGGAGATGTGTCTTGAACAAAAAAATAGCCGGCTTTGTGATAATCGCCGCTGCGCTGCTGGCCATGGGAGTTTGGGAACTATGGGGCAGAGAGAATTTTTCATATAAAGAAATCCTTGTGGTGCGGGGTGATCTGCCGGCCAATACAGTTGTAGAAGAGAAAGATATCGAAACAAAAAAATCAGAGAACCCGCCTCAAAACGCTTTGAGGGCAGGGGAAGAGAAGAAGATAATCGGTATGGAGACGGCGCAGTTCGTAGCTGAGGATTCTCCTCTTTACATGGAGTATTTCAGACAGTCTCAGTTTGCCACAGGGGAGGAAACGGAAAAAGAAATACTTTCCGTTCCTGCAGACTGGCTGCTGTCGCTGCCGCAGACGATACGGCGCGGTGATAAAGTTACGTTTTATAACGATAAGATCAAGGTCATGACAGCGGTGGTGGCCTATGCCAAAGACGGAAGCAATCAGGAGGTTCTTTCGTCCGACAAGGACAGGCTCAACGGAACATCAACAGTTCAGCACATAGAGATAATAGGGCATAGGAACGACTTGGTAGAACTTTCCCGGCTTGCAGGCGAGGGTAAGAAATTTACGCTGACGTACTGCTGAGCCGTTGATATGCGGCTATAGAACAACCGGTTAGGAGGTGCGTTGCCAGACGGCAATTACAGGGGGGAGAATGGAACAGACAGAACAATTCAAAGATTTTTACAAACTTTGCAGGGTCATAGGGGAACACTTTGACAAGGAGTGGAAAGAAGCGGACGAATGGGAAAAAGAAATAAGGCTGGAAAGGGAGAAGAAAGCCATAATGGGCTATCAGGAGGAAACTGAATATTACAAGAGACGAATAGAAGAGGTGCTTGAAAGCTCATTACACTGGAAAGACATATCCTTTCCTCCCTGGTACGGCAGACTTTCAGAAGGGGTGTTTGCCGAATTATACGGACTTGCCGGCCTGGAACCATGGGCATACGGCAGGACCGAGGCATATAAAAATTCTTCGTCCGCTAAACTTATCGGGGACAGGCTTTATTGCTTGATAGACGGCAAGTCAGAACTTCAGCCTCAGAGGATTTCCGCAGGGAGAAGAGAACAACTGAAACGCGCTCTGCTGATGGCAACACCTAAAGAGAGGCTGGAAGCGGGTTTTCACGAGGTTTACCTCCACAACGGAATCAGAATAACCATATATTCCGGAGACAGGACTAAAGAGGGAGAGGATATAATGGTATTCAGAAAATACCTGCTGAGGGAGCTGACTTTTGAAAAGTTGGCCGGTCTTGGCACCATATCATCTGACTCTGTAGAGCTTTTCAAGGTGATGGTCAAAATTGGCTTCAACATGTTGTTTACCGGACAAGTCCGCTCGGGAAAGACAACGTTTATGCAGGTGTGGCAGAGATATGAGGACCGCTCTCTGGAGGGGCTGGCCATCGCGACAGATCCTGAAACTCCGTGGCATCTGATCATGCCGGACGCTCCGATAATGCAGCTCGTAGCTGACGGTGATGAGCTTGATCACCTTTACCGGTTTCTTCTCAGGGGAGACTGCGACTATATACTTTTAGAAGAGATGAGAGATGCCGGCGCCTTTAAAATGGCGCTGGACATCACCTCTTCAGGCACGGCCAGAAGCAAGGCGACGATCCATGCAGGTGATCCTCAGGATATTCCTTTTAAGATGGCTGCGGCGATAGTCGGCAGGTACGGCGGAAGCTTTAAAGGTATAATTTCGCAGATTTTCAGGAACTTTAACTATGTAATGGAATTCTGCCAAGTACCGGAAAGCAGAAATATGAAAAAGCTGCTCTCCATAAGCGAATACAGGTATGATATAAATACGGACAGAGTATCTATTCATTATATCTGCAAATTTGACCGGGAAACAGGCAAATGGCTTTGGAAAAGCGATATAGGGGAGGATAAAGAAAAAATGGGTAAGCTGTATCCTGAAGAATTTAAGAAGATGAGCAACATGCTTAAGATGCTGGAGGAGAGGAATCCTCTTATGGAGAATACCGTCATATATCCGAGATATTACAGGCCGGAAATAGGAGAACATGATGTTCACTGAAATTTTCTTGACTTTGGCAGCCTTCGCGGGATTGGTGATTTTTTATCTCGAAGAAATTAAAGCATTATTGAGAAAGATAAAAGGTCTGCTATATCTCCGCTCTGAGGATGTCAGAATAAAGCGTAAAGAAAAGAAAAAGGCGGCTGAAATCTCAGATGAATTGGGTGACGCGAAAGAATTTACGCTGATGGAATCCGTAAGCAGATTGCTTCAGGCTACGCTTGGCTTCAGAGGAAAGAAGACAGCCGCTGGATTCATTGCTTTGTCAGTGGCGGCCGGTTTAGCAGTATTTTATCTTTTGAGATATAAAGTAACGCCGCTTCTTGCTTTCGCAGCTGGGTTGTCGGCACTTTCTGCTCCATTTCTCATGCTCCTATGCAGACTTCAATCAATACGTGTGGAAAATTCAAAAGAAGGAGATGTGATGATAACGGAGCTTCTTGATAATTACAAGATGAATTATTTCAATATGCAGCAGGCCATAGAAATGACAGCCTTAAATATCAAAGAAGCTCCGCGGTCAAGGAAGCTTCTTTTTAATCTGTCTAAAGGCCTTAATACCGCCTCTGACAAATACGAAATAAAGAAGCTCTTGGATGAATTCAGGTTTTCCATAGGCACCTCATGGGCAGGAGTCATGGCTGATAACATGTATTTTGCCCTCGTATCAGGAATACGAATCACAGAAGCCATGGAAGACTTGATAAAGACTGTTGAAAAGGCGAGAAAAATCGAAGAATTTGCCAGAAGAGAGAGCAACGAAGGAAGACTTATGCTGAAGTACATGGCCCCTTGCTGCTATCTGCTGACAGTTGCGGCCGGAATAAAATATTTCGGACTTTCACCTGAAGAATTCGTAAAGTACCAGTTTATGACGGAAACGGGAATGGCGTGGTTCATAATAGCGGCACTTACGTATTGCTTAGGCATAGCAGCAAGAAGCTTTTTGTCGCGAAGCAAACTTGATATATGATGATTTGCGTATGATGATTTGCGTATGATGATTTGCGGGGGAAGAGGGAGGCAAATATGGGGATAAACATTTATATGGCTGTTTTAGCAGCGTTGATGTGTGTCAATGTCTGCATATACAGAAAAGAATTGAAATTTCTGCTGCCCGGAGATGAACTGAGACAGAAGAAGAAAGAACTGAAAAACAGCATAATGGTGATGACAGCAAAACATAAAGCCGGCAGTCTGGAAAGGGAACTTTTCAGCAGCAGCGTTACTCTGAAGAATCTTTCAATCGTCAGGAGAGAAGCACCGATTTCAGCAGACTATATGTATGAGAAACTGGTAGAGAATGGAGGAAAATTGAAACCTGTTTTCAGCCACATGCTGACGTTGTACAGGACAGGACACGATGAAGAAGCCTTTAATATAGTTGCTGCAGAAATAGGGACTAAATCTGCGAAAAATTTTGCGTACATATTGTCTAAAATTGACAAAATGAATCCGGTGCAGCTGGCAGGGCAGATGGAGATATTTCAGGAAATGATGACGGAAAAGGCTGTGACAGCGGCTATGAAAAGAACCCAGAGAAATGGGGCTGTAATAACTGTCTGCGCGTCTATGTCTATATTCGCGCTGCTGATAAATTTTACAGTCGTAGTAATATTTATGGATACCATAGATGTCCTGAACAGCATCTTTGTCTGAAAGAAAGAAAAGAACGGAAAGGGGAAATATATGAAGAACTTAATAATCATAATAGGTACCATCGTACTTGGAGCGGTGATCGTCAATACGATGATTCTGGGGGATGAAAACTCACTGAAAAGTACGGCTGGCGATATCGTTGAAAACGGCACTGAAACGATATCGGAATACCTCGATTTCGGCAGAATGACCGGAACAGCGTGACTGACCGGAACCAGTGCGGCATGAAAAATTTGATAATCATAATAGGAACCGTCGTCTTGGGAGCATTGATATTCAATATGATGGTGGGAGACGGAGAAGACACGCTCAAGGCCGCGGCGGAAAAGGTCATGAGAGAGACTTTATCTGTTTATGAGGACAGGGAGTGATGAGTTGAAAGATTTAATAACCTCTATAGGTTCAATAACGATACTTATGATATTTATTCTGCAGTTTGCCTCAAACCAGGCGCTGGTAAGCAAGTTCGCCTTTTCTGATGTCATTGTAGAAAAATATGCAGATGGCCTTGCTGCAGAAAACAGCGAAGAGGCGCAGAGAGAGCTCAAAAGAAATCTCACTTCTGTTTTGGGATGCAGCAACGCAGAGGTGCGCCTAGAAACCGGAGCAGACGGTACATATACAGTGAGCGCTCCGGTAAGAGACGTTATAGCCTGCGGAAAGCTTCTTGGGATATCTGATGAGGACAATAAAGTCATATATAAAAAAACTATAAAGGCAGAGCAATGAAGAACATTATAATCACCCTGGGGATTCTAATATTGATGACCATGTTGAACAAGTTTCAACTTGACATTTTTTTTCATATGGTATAAAATATTTCTTCGTAAAAGGGAGTAACTGGCATCTTTATGATGTGATATACTGCGTCAAGACGATCATTAAATTGATTCGCTGATATCTTAAATAGTAAGACTTTTACCGTATATAATAAGATTATATGGTAGGAGTCTTTTTTTACGACTTTTGCCCAGAAAGGAAGAAGAAAAATGCAATACTATTTAAAATCAACTGAAGAAGCTTTAAAAGAAGTCGACTCCAGTACGGAGGGCTTGATGTCGTCAGAAGCGGAGAAGCGGCTTTCTGCTGATGGCAAGAACAAGCTGAAAGAACCGGAAAAAGATTCTCTGTTTAAAAAGCTTATGCAGCAGTTTGCCGATCCAATGATTATAATACTTATCGTAGCGGCGGCCATATCAGGAGTGACTTCGTTCTACTCAGGTGAAAGCTTTGCAGACGTTATCATAATACTGTTTGTAGTAGTTATAAACGCCATCCTTGGAGTGTATCAGGAAAGCAAGGCTGAAAAAGCTATAGAAGCTTTGCAGGAAATGGCCTCTGCTACGAGCAAAGTTTACAGAGACGGAAAAATTACTACAGTCAAGAGTGAAGACCTGGTAAAAGGAGATATAGTCATTCTGGAAGCCGGAGACGCTGTTCCGGCGGACGGAAGAATAATCCAGTGTGCCAGCATGAAAATTGAGGAGGCCGCGCTCACGGGAGAAAGCGTGCCTGTAGATAAGACAGAAGAAACTCTTGAACTTGCCGGAGAGAAAGAAATCCCTCTGGGAGATAGAAAAAACATGGTATATATGGGCAGCACGGTGGTGTACGGAAGAGGAGCCGCTGTCGTATGCGAGACAGGCATGAATACAGAAATGGGAAAGATCGCAGACGCTTTGGCTCAGGCTAAAGAAGGTAAAACACCGCTGCAGATCAAACTGAGCCAGTTGAGCAAAGTACTGACAGTTCTGGTTCTCGTGATATGCGCCGTGATATTCGGAGTAAGCCTGCTCAGAGCTGACTCACTTAACGGAGAAGTAATTCTCGACGTATTTATGGTGGCGGTAAGCTTAGCTGTCGCAGCCATACCTGAAGGACTTGCGGCCGTTGTGACCATAGTTCTTTCCATAGGCGTTACCAATATGAGCAAGAGAAACGCTATAATACGCAAGCTGACGGCCGTTGAAACACTGGGCTGTGCTCAGATAATATGTTCAGACAAGACGGGAACGCTGACGCAGAACAAGATGACTGTAGTAGATTATTACGGTGATGATGAAAAACTTTTAGCTCAGGCCATGGCATTGTGCTGCGACGCTAAAATAGAGCAGGGAGATACGGAAGCGACAGGAGAACCTACCGAATGTGCTCTCGTAAATTATGCGTTCAAATTGGATATAGATAAGAAAGCTGTTGAAGAAAAACTGCCTAGAGTGGAAGAAGTGCCTTTTGACAGCAGCAGAAAGATGATGACTACCATCCATTCAGACGTAGCTTCCGGTAAAGTGATACAATATACCAAGGGTGCTCCTGACGAAGTCCTCAAGAAATGTACTATGATCCTGGACGGTGGGACTGCAAGACCGATAACTCAGGAAGACAAAGATAATATTCTCAAGGCCAATAAAAACATGGCCGACAAGGCCCTCAGAGTTCTCATGGCGTCGCAGAAGATATATGACGCTGTACCTGATAAGGTAAGCGCGGAAGCAGTCGAGAATGATCTCTGTTTCCTCGGACTCGTGGGAATGATAGACCCGGTAAGACCTGAAGTCAAAGCGGCGATAGAAGAATGTGACAGCGCAGGAATAACTCCTGTAATGATAACGGGCGACCACGTAGATACGGCAGCAGCCATAGGAAGAGAACTCGGCATCTTGTCAGGCGGTAGAAAAGCCATAACAGGAGCCATGCTTAATGAGATGGACGATGAAACCTTTGAAAAGGAAATCGAGAGCATAGGCGTATATGCCCGTGTTCAGCCTGAACATAAGGTCAGAATCGTAAATATGTGGAAGAAGAAGGGATACGTTACCGCCATGACCGGTGACGGAGTCAATGACGCGCCTAGCATAAAGTCAGCAGACATAGGCGTGGGAATGGGTATTACCGGAACGGACGTAACAAAGAATGTCGCCGATATGGTTCTCGCTGACGATAACTTTGCTACCATAGTCGGAGCAGTTGCGGAAGGAAGACGAATCTACGACAACATACGTAAGGCCATTCAGTTCCTGCTGGCTTCAAATATGAGTGAAGTTATAAGTATATTTACTGCAACGATGCTTGGATTTACAATTCTGCATCCTGTTCATCTGCTGTGGATAAATCTGGTTACAGACTGCTTCCCTGCACTGGCCCTCGGCGTAGAAAGGCCTGAAGCGGATATAATGAAGAGAAAGCCGAGAAAAACCAGCGACGGAGTTTTCTCAGGCGGACTGGGTGTAGACATGGTATATCAGGGCGTTATCCTCGCAGGACTCACACTGATAGCATACTTCGTAGGCCATTACATTGAGTCAGGTGTATGGGAAATAGCTACAAGTCCAGATGGAACCACGATGGCGTTCCTGACTCTTTCCATGGCTGAAATATTCCACAGCTTCAACATGCGTTCGCAGAGAGGAAGCATATTCAGCATTAAGCACTGGAACCCATCTCTTACTTGGGCAGGTATTGCCAGCTTCATTTGCACATCTCTTGTTATATATGTGCCGTTCCTCTCGGAAGCCTTTGAGTTTGAGCACATAAGCCTGATGGAATATGCAATCGCTATAGGCCTGGCATTCTGTATAATTCCTATCGTTGAGATAGTAAAACTGGTGCAGAGAAAAATGGCGAAATAATTAAACTTAGTTCACATGTTAAACATAAGCCCGGCTTGGCAGTGCGGATGCTGCTGTCTGCCGGGCTTTAGCGTGGAAGCAATTTTCCAGGCAGCTTATAGGCAGATATGTATGTTTTTTATAGTCCATGGCTTAACGGATGAATTGTTAAATAAACGTCAAACAATCAAAAGAGAGCAAAATAAGGTTAACATATCAGACAGGTTGTGTTATAATAAATTACCGCAAAACTGTTATTTCTTTCAAAGAACAGGCAAAACGACGGCTCACAGCTCTGTTTTCAGGAAATCAAAATAACTCGCCGCTTCTTTTGAAGAACACGGCTCACAGTTGGCGTGGCCAGCGGCATGAAAATAGCCTCCGGGCTCAAAAAGATTTTGATTCCAAGCTGAAAACATATGCGGCTTCGCCTGTTTTGCAAGCTGTTCTTTTCAATGAAATAAAGATTTTGTGATGATTTATACGGCAAAAGTGTCAGTCGAATTACAGTGGTCACACCTGTTTTGTGGTATAATGAACCCAACATTGTATTGTTCGGCGTTGCCGCAAGGTAGGGTTCATTGAATCACTTTGCCAGACTTGTTTTGTGGTATAATGTCCGCAGACTTTGCACGAAAGGAAATGATATGGGAATCGTCGTAGGAATTGATATAGGAGGAAGCACTACCAAAATTGCGGGATTTGACGGAAGCAGGATGTTGGTGCCGGTACAAATTTCGGCAAACAGCGCTGTGGCGTCTCTGTTCGGGGCGTTCGGCAAATTTTTATACGACAATAATCTTGAGCTTTCAGAGATAGATCAAGTCAACCTGACCGGCGTTGGAAGCAGCAATATCACGCAAAAGATTTACGGGCTGCCGACATATAAAGTGGACGAGTTTTCAGCCAACGGCGTAGGCGGAGGATATTTTGCCGGAGGAAAGAACGATTTCATGGTCGTCAGCATGGGAACGGGAACCTCCTACGTGAGAGTTCAGAATAATATTCCTACGCATCTCGGCGGTATAGGCATAGGAGGAGGAACCATAACGGGGCTTTCCAAGCTTATGCTCAATACTGACGACGTAGATAAGATACGGGAGATGGCTGCTGAGGGCAAGATAGGAAATATAGACCTCAGGATAGGCGATATATCTAAAAACCCTCTGCCAGGACTCGACCTTGAGATCACGGCTTCAAACTTTGGAAAGGCTTCGTCAAGAGCCAGCAGTGAAGATAAGGCAGCCGGCATAGTCCATATGGTGATCGAGACCATATGCCAGACGGCAGTTCTCATAGCCAACGGAAACAACATAAAGGATTTCGTGCTGATAGGAAATCTGATAAATTTCCCGGAGTGCTGGAGAGTGTGCGACATGATAAAGCTCATGTATCCGGATGTTAATTTTATAATACCCGAGGATGGAGAATACGGGACTGCTATAGGCACGGCGCTTGCCGATAAATGCTGCCTGAAGCCCGTATAGGTGAATATGAAAAATAAATTTTGCGGAGTGATGAATCTGGCAGCTGCTGTCTTTGCGGCAGCTGCCGTTATATGTATATCTGTAACGGTCACCGTTTTGTTCAGGCCGCTTTACTATTTTGACATGGGATATCTGAATATTTCCGAATATTCCGGGATTTCTGAAGAAGTGATAAAAGCCAACTACGACGCTCTGATAGATTATAACCTGCTGGGAGGGCCTTCTGAGCTGGTATTTTCGACGATGAGCATGTCGCGTGAAGGCGAGATTCATTTTGAAGAGGTTAAGGATATCTTCATTTCCATGCAGATTATATCTATTATAGCGCTTATTCTCCTGACCGCATGGATCGTCGTTTATGCAAAGAGAAAAAGCGCAGCCTTTCAATGGCTGAAGCTCACCGGAGCAGTGGTTGCCATAGTTGTGGCAGCGGTGGGAGCCGCAGTGCTGATAGATTGGAACTGGGCGTTTACGACGATGCATAAAATTTTTTTCAGAAATGATTTTTGGATCTTCGACGCGAAAACAGACCCTGTCATAAATATCCTGCCGGAGCAGTTCTTTATGCACTGCGGGATAATGATAATTGTGCTGGCGATCGTTCAGATAATCGCGCTCCAGTTGATTTACAGGAGGTTGAAACGCAGAAGAAATGAATTTTAAACGAATGTTTTTCCGATTATATGACAGAAAGATTTCAGACGGGACGATAACCTTTTCGCAGCTTGGAATAAGTAAAACAGACTTTACCAGGCTTTGCACAGAAGAAAATTTTGCTTTCGATGAAGAAACGATATTGAGGATAAGCAAAATAATGAAGCTGAGCGGGGAAGAGGAGGAAGAACTGCTGAAATATGTGGCAAGCAGTGCAGAAAATTAAAATGCAGTGAAGTAAAAATAAAAAGTCCGGTATCTAGATACCGGACCTTTGTAATTATATCTGGCAGAGGCGGATAATCATACATTGAAGAGGAAATGCATCACATCTCCGTCCTTGACCACATAGTCCTTGCCTTCGGAACGGACGAGGCCTTTTTCTTTAGCTGTAGCTAAGTTTCCGCCGCATTCGATGAGCTTTTCATAAGCGATGGTTTCCGCACGTATGAACCCCTTTTCAAAATCGGAGTGTATTTTGCCGGCAGCGCCGGGAGCCTTGGTTCCGCGCTTTATGGTCCAGGCCCTTACTTCAGGCTCGCCTGCCGTAAGGAAGGAAATTAGATCCAGAAGAGAATAAGACGCTTTTATGAGCTGGTCGAGACCTGATTCTTCTATGCCCAGTTCCTGCAGGAAAAGCGCTCTTTCATCGTCATCCAGTTCCGCGACTTCGGCCTCGATTTCAGCACATATTACGGTGACCTCAGCGTTTTCTGAAGCGGCTATTTCGCGAACTTTTTTGACATATTCATTGTCTCCCGAGGAGACTTCGCTGTCGGATACATTGGCGACGTAAATTATAGGCTTATATGAAAGCAAGTCGAGGGTTTTTACAAAGGAGGCTTCATCTTCCTCCAGGTTCATGGCGCGTGCATTCTTACCTTCGCCCAGCCAGGAATAAATTCTGTTTAAAAGATCGAGCTCGCCCTGCAGCTTTTTATCGGCTTTAGCCGCTTTAGCTGCTTTTTGTATACGCCTTTCCAGCATTTCCATATCGGATAGGAGCAGCTCGGTATTTATGGTTTCGATGTCGGAAACGGGGTCTATGTGGCCTTCCACGTGGACGATGTTGTCGTTTTCAAAGCATCTGACTACATGGACTATAGCGTCCACTTCGCGTATATGGCCGAGAAATTTGTTGCCGAGGCCCTCGCCTTTAGAGGCGCCTTTTACAAGCCCTGCTATGTCGCAGAACTCGATGGTGGTGTATATGGTTTTCTTTGAGTTGTACATATCGTGCAGCACTTTGAGGCGTTCATCAGGAACGGTCACAACGCCTACATTGGGCTCTATAGTGCAGAAAGGATAATTTGCGGCCTCTGCGCCTGCCTTTGTTATTGCGTTGAATAAAGTGCTTTTTCCCACATTGGGAAGTCCGACGATTCCTAGTCTCATGGAAGTTCTCCTTTGTTTAAATTTATTTGTTTTGCATGTTGTCTGAGCGTAAAGCCTGTCTGCGCAGGAAAACATATATTACCGCGCAGCCTGCTATCAAAGCGAGGCTTAATACTTGAGCCTGGCGCAGCGGACCTATCATGAGGCTGTCTGTTCTCAGACCCTCGACGAAGAATCTTTCAACGGAATATAGGATCCCATATAAGCAAACGATTTGTCCCGGAAACCTGCGGTTATTTTTAGAAAAGTACATCAAAAATATGAACAGCAGGAAACACCAGATAGATTCGTACAGGAAAGTGGGATGGTAGCCCGTTCCGTCGATTATCTGAGCCCATGGCAGGTCAGTAGGCCCTCCGTGGGCCTCTTCGTTGAAAAAATTGCCCCAGCGGCCGATCGCCTGAGCCAGTGGTATAACGGGCGCAATGAGGTCTGCCGCATCCAGGAATTTGACTTTATAATGTCTGCATACGAAGTAGCCGACGATAAAGCATAATATCAAGCCGCCGTGGACTGCGAGCCCGCCGTTTCTGATATTGAAAATTTCAGACAGGTTGCCGGAAAAATCATCCCAGCTGAATATTACATAGTAAAGCCTTGCGCCGATGACCGCCGAGGGAATTATCCATATAGTGAGGGTAAGTATAAAATCAGGATCGATTCCGTACTTAGGCGCGCGCATGTAAGAAATAATTACGGCCAGCATAAAGCCTATGCCTATGAGAAGGCCGTACCACATTATGTCCAAGCCAAAAATGCTGAACGCTACCGGATCAGGTGCTCTCATCTCAAATCTCCTTTTGTGTATTGATACGATACCTTTTGAGGGTTTCGTGTTCTTTGACGGGTATTGTTTTTAAGCTTTCATACTATTATACAAAAAAAACTACCAAATGTCATCAAAGTTTGGTACTATTTTTAACATGAAGTATGAAAATATTGTTGCAGGAAAATTCATATCGAGACCTAACCGATTTATTGCCGACGTATATGTGGAAAGCGGATCAGGCATGGACAGCGCGGCAGACGCGATTGCCATGGAAAGCGAGGCTGTTAAGGCGCACGTTAAGAACACGGGAAGGCTGGGAGAACTTTTAGTTCCGGGAGCAAAGATATATCTGGAAGATCATTTCGGGCACATGGGGAGCAGGAAGATGAGATACTCTCTCATAGCGGTCGAAAAACAGATTGAATTGGGAACACTGCTGGCAAATATAGATTCTCAGGCGCCGAATAAAATCGTAAAAGAGGCTATTGAAGAGGGAAAACTTAGATTTTTCGGAGCAAATTCAGACGAGCTGACGATCAAGCCTGAAGCTGTGTACGGAGATTCTAGACTGGATTTTAAAATCAGCGGAAAAAACGGCTCTGAAGCTCTCATTGAGGTAAAAGGAGTTACGCTGGAGTCAGATGGAATCGCCTCTTTCCCCGATGCGCCCACAGAGAGGGGCATAAAGCATCTTAAGGAGCTGGAAAAGGCTGTCGCTGAAGATAAGGAAGCTTTTGTCATATTCGTGCTGCAGATGAAAGGAATGAAGCTTTTCAGACCCAACGACGAAAAGCATAAGGCTTTCGGCGACGCTTTGAGGCATGCTGCAGCAAACGGCGTCAGAGTCATGGCTTTTGAATGTGACGTATCGAAGGATCAGATAAAATTATCAGGTCAGGTAGAGACAGAATTGTAGAAATAAACCGGTCAATCGCATGGAATGACCGGTTTTGCTGTTTCGGTGCGTAAATATATGTTTGAATGAAAAGCTACGATTAGTTTATAATAAATCCCGTGACGAGGAAGAACAATGATGAAATGACCGCGGCAAGGATTCCATAAGGCGCTTGCGTCAAAGCATGATCAAAATTGTTGCATCCCGTAGCCGATGAGGTTATAACCGTTGCATCGGAATAGAAGCATACGTGGGAACCGAAAACTCCCGCACTGAGCACAGCCGATACTGCCAGCGTGACGTCGGAATCAAGCGTCTGCGCCAGAGGAATGACTATAGGCAGGGCTATGATGAACATTCCCCAGTTGGTTCCTGTAATAAATTCCGTTATGGCCAGCGCTATGAAAACTACAAAAGGGAGCAGCTGCGGAGTCACCAAATTAGTCGCTGAAGTTATTACATAATATGTGAAGCTTATCTGCTCGTTTACTTCTGCGAATAGGAAAGCAAGAACCATCAGCATGAGCGGCATGATCATATTTTTAAGACCTTCAAGAGCGATATCGGTGAATTCCTCAGCTGACATGACTCCCTGCCACATATACAGTATGAACATAAATCCTAAAGTTATAAGCACGCCCAGCTGCATATCGCAGTCCATCATTATGGTTGAACCTACAAGGACAAGAATCGGCAAAAATAAATTGCTTATCTTGGGATTTTCCGGAACCACTTCATCTTTGCCGGCCCTTATATCAATCTTTTCACTTCCGGCTGGAGCCAGCGGACCACCCGATTCAACCCGCTGAAAAGCGTTTTTCATAGGTCCGAAAATAGGTATGATGCCTAGAATTACCAGAGGCACTATCGCAGCCGCGATCCAGCCGTAGAAATTGTATGGTATGGTCTTCACAAAATATATCAGGCCTTCGCCCTCAGGGGCCCAGCCGTTGCTTTCCAATATTCTCGAAACGAATACAGCCCAGGTGGAAATAGGAATTATCACGCATAAAGGCGCGGCGGTGGAATCTACTATATAAGAGAGAAACTCCCGCGGCACTCTATGCCTGTCGGTCAGCTTAGTCATGCAGGAACCGACTGTGAGCGAATTGAGATAATCATCTATGAATATAACTACTCCGAGAAACCAGGTCCACATGAGGGATGAATTTCTGGTTTTGGCCTTTTTAGCGATCCACTCGCCGAAAGCATAAGAACCGCCTGAATGTTCAATGAGAGCGATTATGCTTCCCATGAGACCGCATACTATTATGAGCCATGCGATGTCTTCATCCATCATAACATTTAAAATACTTGTGCTAAAATTTGAAAAGGTGTTGGCCAGCCATGAATCGCCCGTCCCCAGCGTCCCTGGTCTTGAGACCATGATGAAGCCGATGAGAGAAGACAAGATCAAGGCTTCCAGGATTCTCTTAGTAGCGAATATGTATATTATAAGAAAAATCGCAGGTACCAATGAAAAAGCCCCGTATTGAGATACGTCCTGAGGCAGCATGCCTGTAAAAATAACTGTAAGTAAAAGTACAACAATGATAACTAACAGGGTACGCCTGCTGCTGAAAGCGGCTTTTTCCCTTGCGAGCATTTTGAACAACTATCATCTCTCCTTTCAGTTGCCCTTTTAGGGCGTAAAATAAGCAAGGACAATTATAGCAAAACGGCGGGGAATTTCAACATTTTTTTTATAAAGCGCACATTAAATTTTCTGAAGATGATTTGGGATGCGATTAAATGATAATATGACGGTGATTTTTTGAGCCGTAACAGGCGCAAATCGATGAAAATACTTGTTTTTTATTTGAGTATACAAAAATTAATGATATTTTCAGCCGGCAAAGAAAAAATTTTTCAGCCGGGTAAAGAAAAAAACATATTGACATATAACTCACATTTTGGTAATATAACTCTTGCAGTGATTTCAAGTCACAAATGTGGCGGTGTAGCTT
>PPYF01267186.1_pt1 | contig 43105 bp, 32 predicted proteins | sample 1559871 | NCBI WGS metagenome assembly PPYF01 (sample SAMN08240021, study PRJNA423297) | Human gut metagenome, whole genome shotgun sequencing project.
CCATCGCGGTGAAGCGCAAGGAACAGCTCCGGGTCCTGATGCTCATGGACACGCTGGAGAAACGTTTCCCCCGGCTGGTCAAGGTCTGTTACGTCGTTTCGGAACTTTCGTTCGCGGTGTTCTGCATCCTCGTGTTCTGCTACAGCATCACCATGCTGGAGAACATGACCCGGTTCAAGCAGGTTTCCGCCTCCCTCGAAATCAACGTGATGTACGCCTACCTCATCATCCCGCTCAGCATGGCGATCACGACGTTCCGCGTCATTCAGGGCCTGTACCGCGACTTCAGGAACCATACGCTTCACTTCCAGGGCAGGGAGGACTAGACCATGCTGCTCGTCATCTCGTTCGTCTTCTTCATGCTGCTCGGGGTGCCGCTGTTCGGCGTCATCGGGCTGGCCTCCATCATTTCGATGGTCGGCATGCCGTTCCCGATGGAATTCATTCCCCAGAACCTGTACACCGGCATGGATCAGTTCCCGCTCATCGCCACCATCGGCTTCGTGATGGCCGGGTTCCTCATGGAACCGGCGGGCATCACCGGCGAAATCATCGAAGTCGCCAAGAAGGCCGTGGGCAACATCCGGGGCGGCCTCGCCATGGTCACCATCCTCGCCTGCATGATCTTCGCCGCGCTCAGCGGCTCCGGCCCCGCCACCACGGCGGCCATCGGGAGCATCATGATTCCGGGCATGATCAGCGCGGGCTACCGCAAGGACGACGCGGCGGCCGTGTCCGCCACGGGCGGCACCCTCGGCATCCTGATCCCGCCGAGCAACCCCATGATCATCTACGGCGTGGTGGCGAACACCTCCATCGCCGGGCTGTTCATGGCGGGCTTCATCCCCGGCTTCGTGCTGACGACCACCATGTGCCTCACCGCCTACTGCATCGCCCGCAAGCGCGGCTACCGCGGCACCGGCGAAACGTTCTCCTTCCTCGCGCTGCTCAAGGCCATCTGGAACGGCAAGTGGGCGCTCGCCACTCCGGCGATCATCCTCGGCGGCATCTACGCGGGCGTGTTCACGCCGACCGAAGCCGCCGAAGTCGGCGTGCTCTGGACGCTGTTCGTGGGCCTGTTCGTGTACCGCAAGCTGACGTGGAAGAACATTTCCTCGGCCCTCATCCGCACTTCGGCCTTCGCGGGTTCCGCCACCGTGCTCGTCGGCGTCTCGATGGCCTTCTCGCGGCTGCTGACCCTGTACCACATCCCGCAGACCGTGGGCGCGTTCCTCGCCTCCATTTCCACCAACCCGACGATCACCCTGCTGCTCATCGCCCTGTTCATCTTCCTGTGCGGCTTCGTGGCCGATACGCTGGCGATGGTCGTGGTGCTCGCGCCGGTGTTCCTGCCCATCACCAACGCCCTCGGCATCCATCCGATCCAGCTCGGCGTCATGTTCGTGGTGTGCTGCGAAACCGGCTTCCTGACCCCGCCCTTCGGCGCAAACCTGTTCATCACCATGAAGATCACCGACGTGAAGCTGGAGGAAGTGGCCGTGAAGTCCTTCCCCTATCTGTGCGCCATCTGGCTGCTCATCTTCATCATCGCGGCCTGCCCGCAGTTCGTGATGTTCCTGCCGAACCTGCTCATGTAGCCCCTCCCGGGGAGCCTCCCGTGTGGCGGACCTGCCCTGTCCGCCATGCGGGAGGACGCCCTTCACGCCAACCTTACGGAGCATTCGTCATGATGCTGAAACATATCAAGATGCTGTTGGCCGCCGCGCTGCTGGCGGCCCTTCCGCTCGTCTCCTTCGCCGGGGCGGCGCAGCCCGCGCCCGCCAAGCTCTCGAGCGCATGGATGGGCGAGCACGAAACCTTCGTCGCGTGGTACGCCAAACAGCACGGCTGGGACAAGGAGGCCGGGTTCGACCTGACCATGATGCCCTTCGATTCGGGCAAGAACATCGTGGAGAGCCTCGCGGCCTACGACTGGGCCGTCGCCGGGTGCGGCGCGGTGCCCGCGCTGACCACGCCGCTCAGCGACTACCTCTACATCATCGCGGTCGCCAACGACGAATCCGCGAACAACGCCGTATACGTGCGGCCCGACAGCCCGATCCTCGCCGCCAAGGGCACCAACCCTTCCTATCCCGACGTGTACGGCTCCGCCGTCACCGTGGGCAAGGCCGACATCCTGTACCCCAGGGGGACGTCCGCCCATTACCTTCTCGACACATGGCTGCACATCCTCGGCCTGTCGGAAAAGGACGTGAAATTGCAGGAGATGGACCCCACCCCGGCCCTGAGCGCCTTCACCGGCGGCGTGGGAAACGCCGTGGCCCTGTGGGCTCCGCTGACCTACGAGGCCGAAGCCAAGGGCTACAAGTCCGTGGCGACCTCCAAGGAATGCGGGATCACCCAGCTCGTCCTGCTGGTGGCGAACCGCCGTTTCGCGGACGCGCATCCCGAGCGGGTGCAGGCCTTCCTCAAGATGTACCTGCGCGGCATCGAGGCCATGCGTACCGTGCCCGCCAAGGAACTCGCCGCCGACTACGTCCGGTTCTACAAGGAATGGACCGGCCATGATCTGACGCCCGAAATGGCCCTCGCCGATCTGGAGAGCCACCCCGTGTTCACGCTCGACGAGCAGCTCGCCATGTTCGCCCCCGGCGGCAACGTGCAGAAGGCCCTCGGCGCCATCGTGGACTTCTCCATCCGCCACGGCTCCTTCACCCCCGAGCAGATCGACAAGATGAAGAGCAAGACCCGCGTGACCGCCCGTTTCCTCGAACAGCTCAAGTAAAGACTCCGCCCGCTCGCAACGGGAAAAGGCCGCTCTTCGGGGCGGCCTTTTTTGTGCGCGGACGGGGGTGCGCCGCCCGGATCGGATTTCCGGCGCATGCCGGAGGTCCGGCTTCCGTCCCGCCTGCTGACGCTCCCCGCACGCTCTCCGTGCGGGTCGTTTGGCGGTGGGGCGGCGGAGAGCCGTCCGGAAGGCCACGGGGGACGGCGCTGGCCGGGGGCGTTTCGAGTGCGCCGTCGATTGAGGCGGCGCACCGGCGGAGGCGTCCGGCGGAACGCGTGCGGCGGGTTTCCGGGCTTGCCGCTGGGGTCCTCCGGCCCCGTTGCCTCCGATCATAGTTGTTGTGTCTTCAATCCAATAAGGCTATCCTTCTTCCCTTCTACCGATATGTATACCCGCAGGAGCATCATGACCGTTTCTTTTGAAGCATTGGGGCTGTCCCCGGAACTGTTGAAAGCTGTTGAAGATTTGGGGTTTGAAGAACCTTCCCCCATTCAGATTTTGGCCATTCCCTCGTTGTTGGCGGGCCGGGATGCGGTCGGTCAGGCGCAGACCGGCACCGGCAAGACGGCGGCGTTCGGCCTGCCCATTCTCGAAAAGGCCGTTCCCGGCAGGAGCGTGCAGGCGCTGGTGCTTTGCCCGACGCGCGAACTGGCCATTCAGGTTTCCGAGGAATTGAGCAAGCTGGCCGTGCACAAGCGGGCGATCTCGATTCTGCCGATCTACGGCGGGCAGCCCATCGAACGTCAGATCAGGGCCCTCGCCAAGGGCGCGCAGGTGGTCGTGGGCACGCCGGGCCGGGTCATCGACCATTTGCAGCGCGGCACGCTGCGCCTGAGCGACGCGGGTATCGTGGTGCTGGACGAAGCGGACGAAATGCTCGACATGGGATTCCGCGAGGACATCGAGGCCATTCTGGAGCAGAGCCCGGCGGATTGCCAGAAAGTCCTGTTTTCCGCCACCATGCCGCAGCCGATCCGCGAACTGAGCAAGCGCTTTTTGCGCGAGCCGGAGATGCTGACCATCGCCCACAAGATGCTCACCGTGCCCGCCATCGAGCAGGTGTACTACGAGGTGCGCCCGTATCAGAAAATGGACGCGCTGTGTCGGGTGCTGGACTCGCAGGGCTTCCGCAAGGCGCTGGTGTTCTGCGCCACCAAGCGCAGCGTGGACGAGGTTTCCATCCATTTGCAGCAGCGCGGCTATCAGGCCGACGGCCTGCACGGCGACCTGAACCAGACGCAGCGGGACCGGGTGATGAGCCGTTTCCGCACCGACGGCCTCGAAATTCTGGTGGCGACCGACGTGGCCGCGCGCGGAATCGACGTGGACGATGTGGACGCGGTGATCAACTACGACATCCCCCACGACATCGAAGGCTATGTGCACCGGATCGGGCGCACGGGCCGGGCAGGGCGCGAAGGCAAGGCGTTTACCTTCGTAACCGTGCGCGAGCAGTATAAAATCCGCGAAATCATCCGCTACACCAAGGCCCGGATCACGCAGGGCCAGTTGCCGACGCTGCGCGACGTGCACAATATCCGCACCTCCAAGCTGCTGGAAGAAGTCCGCCGGACGCTGGCCGAAGGCTCTCTGGACCGTTGGCGGGTGCTGGTGGAAGAGTTTCAGAACGAGCAGTTCCCGGACGGTGACGTGCCCGCGCGCGATATTTCCGCCGCGTTGCTCAAACTGCTGATGCAGCGGGATTTCGGCAATCAGGACAACGCCAACGAAATCGACGCGCTGGCGGTTGAGCCGCGCCGTCCCGCCGGAGACGCCGACGGCAGACCGAAAAGCAAGGTCCCGCCGCGTCTGCGCAGGCCGGAAAACGAGTCCATGTGCCGCCTTCAGGTGAACGTGGGGCACACGCACGACGTTACGCCGCGCGCGCTGGTGGGCGCGATCACCGGCGAAAGCGGCATCCCCGGACGCAGCATCGGGGCCATCGACATCCAGAAGCATTGCAGCGTGGTGGAAGTGTCCGCCGAGCTGGCCGACCATGTGCTGGCCGTCCTCAACAAGGGCGTCTTCATCAGCGGGGTCAAGGTTTCGGCGACCAAGGACGAGGGCTCCGATGGCCCGCGTCCGCGCAAGCCCTTCAAGCCCGGACCGCGCCGCGGACATCCCGGCGGCAAATTCGGCAAGAAACCTCGCGGGGCCACCTCGGGCAGAAAAGCCTATGAAGAGTCCCACTAGCGGAGCTTTCTCCGAGGCGGTTGCGCCGCCAGTATCCCGACGCGTACCGAACGGCGCGTGTGCAGCCGACGTTTCGCCGGGATTCTCTCCGATGAGTCTATGATGCCAAGCCGTTCCTGAGGGAATGCCGATACGCCTTCCGCCCCCGTCCCGAACGGATGGGGGCGGAAGGCGTATCGGTTTGAGGCATCATGCCGCTCTCTTCTGGTCGCATGAAACGGGAGCCTCCGTCAGCGCCCGTCGCGTTTTGCGTTCGGGGCGGCGACGAACACGAGTTCCGCAAGGGTGAATGCTCCATACATGTAAAGCATTTTTCACCGCGCTCCGCCCAGCGCCTCCATCGTTTGTGTCCCCCCTCCAGTCCCCGGACGAGCACCGCTCATCCGGGGACTTATGGTTTGCGCGTCGGGACGATTTCCGCATGGAAACGCGTCGTTCCGTACATCCGGCGAGAGAGCGGGCAGGCTTGTTCCGTGACAGGTTGAACTCTTCCGGCCTGTTACGGTGAGGGCGCAGAGCCGCGACAGGCCGTGTCGGGTGCTCAGGGCGCACGCCGGTACGGCAAAAGGAAACGGGGGAAAGCGTTTGTCAGCCGCCCAAAGCCTTTGATGATGCCACATGAACGCGATTGAGGATCGCACATGGGTCGGACCAAACGAAAGGGCATCGTACGACGGTTTTCCCGAACGATTGATAGGTAAACCAATAACAACGTCCGGCTCGTGAAGCATCCGCCGTGAAAGCATACCGGCGGCCAAACCGCGCACGCTGTATCCGTTTTGCGAAACCGTACGGAATTCCCGCGTGTCCTTCCCGTTTTGAAAACGCGTCTCCCGGATGGCGCATACGCTGATAACTCACCAAGATGTAAAGAATATCATCTATCTCATCTTGATGTCCGCTCAAGCCGCCCCTAGACTGGGCACAATGAGGAATCGAAAGGACGGCTCCGAATCGGAAAACCGATTCCATACCGGCGGTTTTCATCACACATCACAAAGGGGAAGGACCATGAACAGTGAAGCAACGGTGCCCGAGATCGAAAAAAAGCCCTTGAGCATGATCGTCAACGGCAGGAAGGTCGGCCCAATCGACGTGCCGGTCGGCATGCCGATGATCGATTTTCTGCACCAGTATCTCCATTTGACCGGGACGCATTTCGGTTGCGGGCAGGGCGTCTGCCATGCCTGCACCGTCGTCGAAGTGCTGCCGGACGGAAGTCTGGCCGAGGCCCGGACCTGCATCGCCAATGCCCACGCCTTTGACGGCAAGACGATCATCACCATCGAAGGGCAGGCGAAAACGGACGGAAAGGGCAACATCACGGAACTGACGCCGATTCAGAAAGCCTTCATCGAACATTTTTCGTTCCAGTGCGGCTATTGCACCTCAGGATTCGTCGCGGGCGCGACCGTCTTTATCGATCACCTCAAGCGCGAGCCGGTCAAACGCGCCGAGCTGGAGGGCGCGATAGAAAACGCGCTCAACGATCACATTTGCCGCTGCACGGGATACGTGCGGTATTATGAAGCCGTGCGGGATGTCGCTCTCGCCACGCCCGGATGCGTGATCGAACAGGCGGATTCGTTATGAAAAAGCATACGTTGCGTAATGGACTTCTGATTTTGATCGTCATCATCGCGGTGGCGGCGCTTGCCGTCCTGTTCGGCCTGTTCCGAACATCGGACGTGGCTCCGCAGGCGGAGCGGACCCTTCCGCCCGCGCGGATGCAGGCGCTGATCCCGCGCGGGCGCGAACTGGCTCTGGCCGGAGACTGTTTCGGGTGCCACTCGTTGCCGCAGGGGCCGATGGGGGCCGGAGGGCTGGCGATAGGGACGCCGTTCGGCACGCTGTATTCGACCAACATCACGCCGGATAGGCAATACGGCATCGGCAACTACACGCGGGCCGACTTCCACCGCGCCATGCGGGACGGCATCGCGCCGGGCAACCGGAATCTCTATCCGGCCATGCCCTTTGTGTTCACCCACATCACGACGCCCGACGACATCGACGCGCTCTATGCCTACACCATGAGCATCCCGGCCATACCCGTCGCCAACAGGGCGAATACCGGGGTGTTCGTGCTCCCGGTGCGTCCGTTCATGAACGTCTGGACGCTGCTGAACTTCCCCGACCGCACGGCGCCGCAGGACGACCGGCGCTCCGCCGCATGGAACCGGGGCGCCTATCTCGTCGAAGGGCTGGCGCATTGCGGGGCCTGCCATTCGCCGCGCAATATCATGATGGGCGTTGAATTCTCCCGGGCCTTGCAGGGCGGTGAAGTGGACGGGGCGGCGGTCCCCGACATCACCGCGGCGACGCTGGCGAAACGGGGCTTTGACGTCCCGACCCTGAGCGCCTACCTCGCCACGGGCATCGCCCCGCAGGGAACCTCGTTCGGCGGCATGTACACGGTCACGCACTTCTCGACCAGCGCGATGGAACCGCAAGACGTCGAGGCCGTCGCCACCTATCTGCTCACCGGCGGGGACGGCAGGCTGGTGCCGCCGGTCGCGCCTCCCGCGCCGTCGCCGCAGGCCGCCGCACCCGAATCCGGCACGCGCATGGCCGAAGGCCGTCTGACCTATCTGGCTTCCTGCGCGGGCTGTCACGGCATGAACGGCGAGGGCATCCCCCATGTCAGCCCGGCCATGAAGGGCAACGCGACGCTGGCGATGGCCAACCCGCAGACGCTCATCGGCGTCATCCTCAACGGCACGCCCACCCAGCTTTTTAAGAACGGAGAGCGAATGTACGCCATGCCGCCCTTTGCTCACCGCCTGACCCCCGCCGAAATTGCCGATCTGGCGACATGGCTCAGGGCGGAGTGGGGCGGCCAGACCGCGCCGGTAACGGTCGGACAGGTCAGCGCCGAGGAAACCGCGGTACGATGACCGGTACGAGGACGGGACCGCCGCAGGATGCGGCGGCCTCCTTTCATGACGCCAGCAGGTGTTCCTGCGCAAAGGGATTTCGAACGGGAGAAAAACGATGACGATGTACAGTTCGCGACGTCATTTCATCAAACTGGGTATGTTTTTCGGTATTTCCGTGATGATCGGGCGGCTGCCCGACGCTTCCGCGCTCGAAGTGCATTCGGGCTTCGATTCGCTGGACTGGCTGTCGCCGGACGGCAAGGTCCGCTACCGGTGGGACGCCCTGCGCAAAGTGACCGGACAGAAGACCTTCGCCCGGGACTTCCGCGCGCGCGATCTGCCCGGCTGGCCCAAGGCGCAGGCCCATGCGTTCTTCATCAAGGCGACGCGGGCCGACCGGGCCTTCGAGCGCGTGGACCTGAGCCTTCTGGGCCCGCACCTGCAACCCGACCGCCTTGTCCTGCATGAAGACCTCGCAGCCGACGGCGTGACCGTTCCGCAGCCCGAGAGTCTGGCCGCCGAGTTCTACGGCAAAAACTTTCTGGTCCCCAAAGGACAGACCCCGCCGCTGATCGGACATCCGGTGGCGCTGCTGGTGTATCGCGATTTTGATCGGTTCGAGGCGGCGAAACGGCTTTTGCGCTTTGAGGATGTGGTGAAATACGGCGCGGTCACCGGCCCGAATACGCCGCCCAATTACGGTGCGGCGCGCTACGTGCGGATCGGCGGGGAGACTCCGGCCTCCTCATCCGTCTATTCCCCGATGCAGGACGCCATCATCTGGGGCGCTTTCGACGGCAATACTCCGGTGTGGCCCCCGGAATCCCCGACCGGCGTGTTCGTGCCCGCCTCCGTGATGCTGAAACTGCGGGGTGGCGGCGGCGTCCGCGATCCGCGTACGGTCGCGCGCGAAACCTATGAGCCGATGCGGCGCGGCATGGACGCGGCCTCGGACATCGCAAAGGCCATCGAAGCGGCCCGCAAGGATGAAAACAAGCTGGTGCTCGACCGGCACGGCTTCTCGCAATCCATTGATCCCTGCGCCTTGGAGGCGGACAACGGCAACGCGTGGTATGACGCCGAGACGCGCACGCTGCACCTGATCGTGGGCGCGCAGTCGCCGTACGAGGTCGCCCGCGTCGCGGCGCTTATGGTCAGGGACAACAAGCGGTTCCCGGTCGAAACGATCAAACTGCTTTCGGGAACCACCGTCGGGTACGGCTCCAAGGACCATTCGCTTTTCCCGTTCTATGCCATTGCGGCGTGTTTCTATGGGGACGGCCTGCCGGTGCGGCTGGCCAACGACCGGTACGAACAGTTCCAGCTCGGCATCAAGCGCCACTCGGTCGAAATGGACGTGACCATCGTGGCCGACCGCAGGAGTGGCAAATTTGACATCCTGAAGGTGTATTACACGTTCAACGGCGGCGGCCGCGCGAACTTTTCCTTCTCGGTCGCACAGGTGGGGGCGACCGCCGCGCAATCGATCTACTATTTTCCGAAATCCGATCTGACGACCGTGGCGCTGGCAACGCCCGCCGTCGAGGCGGGATCGATGCGCGGTTACGGCACGTTGCAGGCCATGAGCATCACGGAACTGATGGTCGACGAGCTTGCCGTCGCGCTGGGCATCGACCAGATCGAACTGCGCCGCCGCAATGCCCTACAGGCCGGTTTTGAAAACACGCAGGGCGCACAGCCGCTGGGCGAGCTGAACAATGTCGCAATGCTCGACCTCGCGGCAAAGCATCCTTTGTGGGTAAACCGCGAGAAGGCCAAGGCCGACTTCGACAGGGCCAATCCCGGCAGGAAGTACGGGGTCGGCTTCGCGCAGGTGCAGAAGGACTACGGCACGGGCGCGGATACCAGCGCGCTGGCGCTGGAATTCGATGCGGACGGCACCGTGCGGATGCGCCACTGCGTGCAGGAGATCGGCACGGGCGCGACCACGGCCCAGCAGGTCATCGTCCGCGATCTCTTGGGCAAGGCTCCCGATTTCGTCGAGTTCGGCGTTGCGGAATTCCCCGAACTGCCGATGGTCAGCAATTGGGAACCCTATTCGACGACGCAGGAACAGCAGGATGCGTTTCAGAAGAATCCCTACTGGGTGCCGTTCATGCTGCCGGCCATGAGCGCCTCCAACAGCGCCTATTTCATCGGCTTCGGCACGCGGCAGGCGGCGAAGTTTCTGTTTGAAAACGCGCTGTGGCCGGCGGCGCGCGCCATCTGGAGCGAAGGGCCGTCCGGCGGGCAGATCGCCAGCGGTCTCATGACGCCGGACGATCTGCGCGTCGTCGAAGGCGGCATCGGCGGCGGGGGGATGGAAACCCTGCCGTTCGCGCGGGTCGCCCGGAAGGCTCATGAAATGGGGCTGGTGACGGGGGTCGCCCTGCACTGTTTCAGCCGCTGGGAATGGGCGACGGCGACGTTCGACATCCCGACAATCGGCCCGCGCACGATAGCCGCGGATGTCCTTGCGGTGCGTTACGGCGATGGAGCCGCGCCGGAGCTCAAGCGGCGCATGACCACCGGCGGTTACGACTTCATCAAGAGAAGCGGCGTGAACTATCCCGCGGTGCAGCGCAACAATGCCGGCGTCACGACCTATACGCCCGCCGCCTGCATCGTCGAACTCAATGTGAACACCTTTACGGGCGAGATAGAAATCATGCGCCACCACAGTCTGGTGGACAGCGGCCGGATGATCGTCCCGGAACTCGTGTCCGGCCAGTTGCAGGGCGGTCTGGCGATGGGCATCGGGCACGCGCTGATGGAAGAACTGCCGCTCTATGAGGACGGACCGGGCAACGGAACGTGGAACTTCAACCGGTATACGCTGCCCCGAGCCAAGGACGTCGCGGTCTGGAAGCAGACGGCGGAGTACCTTGCCCCTCTGTCCGAAACCTCACCGACCAGAGGCTTGGGGGAAGTGGTGATGGTACCGATCATCGCGGCGACGGGAAACGCCGTCACCCACGCCATCGGCAAGCGGTTCTACCAGCTCCCCGTGACGCCGGAAAAAATCAGAAAGGCGCTCGCGCTCTAACCGCGCGCCGGGACCTCCCGTGCGGACGGAGGCTGACGCGGCAAGAGGAAATCGCCTCCGCAGGCGGTCATGACAGCCATAGGCGCGGGAATGGCCCGTGCCTATGGCTGCCCTTGGCGTCTGAAACTCCCGGAGTTGCCGGAAGCATGCGCGATCAGCCGAATACTCGGCGCATGCGGTACAGGAAGGCCAGAAACCGAAAACGATTCCCGGACTCCGGGAGTTGCACAATCTGTGGTTCCTGAAGAACATCCGCCGGATGTCCCACACGATTGCGTCATAACCACAGGCAACGTGGCCGACTCTGCATGACCGGCCCGGTCGCCTCCCTTTTTTGCTGTTTTTATTCGTCATGCTCCTTTGTTCGGCATGGAACATCGTGGAACCGATATAGAAACCTTGCCTTTTCGCAGCCGCTTGGTCAGGCGGCGGAAACAGGTCCGCAACGGTTCAGGCTGAGGGGGAAACCTCAAGGCGTTTTTGCGTTCCCTTTCTTGTTGAAAACCGCGCCTGCGGGAACCATCAGTTGTGCCGCTTCATTGTAGAGCATGGTCGTGTCGATGGAAGCATGCCCCGCAAGCGCCTGTATGCTTTCAAGCCGCACGCCCTTGCTGGCGAGGTAGGTAAAACAGGAATGGCGGAACCAGTGCGGGGAAACGTCGGGGCGGTTCATGAGGACCGTAAGCCATTTCTTGACCATATGATAGAGAGCGTGCCGCTGAATTGGCTTTGAGGGGTTCCTCAGATTTCCAAAAATCGGCAGATGGGGAGCCACCCCCGTCAACTTCCCGTATGCATTGAGTCCTTCGTCAATTTCATCGGGGAGATAGATGCGCCGCTCCTTTGCGCCCTTGCCCATCACGTTGAAATAGCGTTGCCCCTGCCAGACGACGATATCCTTCCAGCGGAGGGACACGGCCTCTTCGCCCCGCAATCCGGTCATGAAGAGCGTTTTCAGGAGCACAATATCCCGCTGCGGGGCCCCGTGTTCCTCAAGGCGGTCGAACAGGAGCAGCATTTCCGATTCGGAAAGGCTGTGCGTAAGGTTTCCGGGAAGCGAAATTCCGGCGCCATCCCGGCGTTTTTTGAGGAATGCCGTGGGGTTCAGCGCGATGGCTCCCGTGTCCACCAGGCGTTTGAAGTAACTTTTCAGGGCCCCGATAATCGTATTGACCGAACGAGGCTTGAGGCCTTTCATCCGACATTGCCGGATGTAGCTTTCCACGTCGCGGGCGGCGATTGTGAACGAGGGTTTTCGGGCATAGTTCAGAAACTCGACGATATACCGACAGTACAGTTCCACGGTCGCCATCGATTGCGCGTATACGGCGTTGAGGAATACAAGAATGATGCGTTCGTCAGGAAGCAGATCGTCTTGCGCGGATATGTAGGCCGAGACATCCGCGTATTCGAGGCTCCGGTCGAAGTGCCGGAGTATCCGGTTTCTGGCGAGAGGCGTCCAGTCATCCTGAATCGGAAGTTTTTCGTCGGGGACGATTTCGGGGAGTGCCGCCATGAGTGGGCCTTTGATTTTGGAATGGTTTCTATGTAACTTAACCCTGATTAAGGTAAATGAAAGGCCCGTAAAAAACAACCCACGGAAATTTACGCATAGAGAGGCGTTTCAAACGCTTTTCGCACATCATGAACAAAGCTTCATGATTTTTATTTCGTCCACCTTAAACGGTATTTTTGTAGGAACAAACTTCGGAGGTTCGCCCGTTCAACGCTTCTGTCGGCATGTTGATACGGCACCGGAAGCCTCAACCGGGCGCAGTCCGATCCATCGTGTATTCCGGTCAACCGGAGGGCTCCTTACGAGTCGGGTCTGCTTGCGATGCCTTGCGTGCGTCAGCCATGCGGGAACAGTGTGGAACGTGATGCGAAGCCCATGCAAATGAAGTACGCTCTCAGCGAAGTCCGCGCCGTCATCTGTCTTGGCGGTATCCCAAAAAAGGAACTCCTATGGCGAAGACTGGAAAACCGTCACCGTGGGCGGCTCGGAAATGTTCCGCTGCCATGTAAGACGGGACGTCGATTTTCACTATGCCTGATGGAATACTTTCCGATTCAAAATGTCAAACAGAAGAAAACAATTGGAAAATGGCAACGTCCAACACCTTCGCCGTATACGGCGGTGGCGCTGGACGTTCCGGCTGTCGGAGCCTTTTGATGTAAGGGGAAGTACATCTCTGTTTAATGTGTCTTTTCCCCCGAAAGGCGGCTCGCGTTGACTCCTCTATCACGGAAAAACCACTCGTGCCGTTTTGCTTCGAGAAAACGGCGGGGAAGCCCCGGCTCCTCCCTATTATTTAAGACTGTCAGGGCTTACGCGACATTTTGATGATTTGCCAAATGGAAAACGCGGCTACACACAGGAAAAACAGTGCGATGGGCCGGGTCAGGAAAATGCCGTAGCTGCCGTCGGACAAGATCAGCGCCTGGCGCAGGCTTTGTTCCAGCTTCGGGGCAAGGACGAAGCCGATGACCAGCGGTGCGATGGGGATGCCGAGAGCGTTCATGAACAGCCCTGCCAGTCCCATAACGAGCATGAGCCAGATGTCGTTGACGCTGAGATTTGTGGCGAAGGAACCGAGCACGCACAGCACCATGACCATCGGCATGATTCGGGCCTGCGGCAGGTTCGCCAGCAGGCGGCAGGAGCGGATGGCGGCATGGCCGAGCAGCAGAAGCATGAAAATGGATATGAGCAGCATGGAAAAAATAGTGAATATGAAGGTTCGGTGTTCCACGAAGATGCTCGGCCCCACGATAATGCCGTGCACCGTGAGCGCCCCCATGAGAATGGCGGTTACGACATCGCCGGGGATGCCGAGACTCAGCATGGGAATAAGCGCCCCGCCGCAGACCGCGTTGTTGCCCGCTTCGGCGGCGGCGACTCCTTCAAGGCTGCCCTTGCCGAACAGCTCAGGATGCTTGGAACGCCGCTTGGCCGCGCCATAGCTCAAGTAAGCCGCCGTGGTGGACCCTGTGCCGGGCAGCGCCCCGATGCTGACCCCGATGAGGCTTGCCTGAATAAAAATGGGCAGGCTTGCGAAAAATTCCCGCCGGGTCACTCGGTTGTCATCCGGGCAGGATGGGGGCGGAAGCAGGGTTTCGGCTTGCGCCTCCCCGACATGGCGCATCTGCTGAAAGACTTCGGAGATGGCGAACAGCCCGATGATCATGGGTATGATAGACAGTCCGTCCTCAAAGTACAATAAAGAGAAGGTGAAGCGCGTATCGCCCGTAATGGTGTCCGTGCCGATGGTGGCCAGCATCAGGCCGAAACAGGCGGAAATGAATCCCTTGAACAACGATTCACCGGAAAGGCCGCCGATCACGGTCAGAGCGAACAGTAACAGGGCGAACAGTTCCGGAGGACCGAACATCAGGGCGATGGACGCCAGCGGTTGGGCCACGGCCATCAGGATGAAAATGCTGAGGGCGTCCCCGAAAACCGAAGCGAACAAGGCCATATACAACGCCTTGCCCGCCTTCCCTTGCCGGGCCAGAGGATAGCCGTCGAGGATGGTGGCCGCTGCCGCCGGGGTTCCGGGGGTGTTGATCAGGATAGCGGAAATCGAACCGCCGTAGGTGCCGCCCTTATAGATGCCGAGCAGCAACGATATGGCGACATGGGCGGGCAAAGTGAAGGTTAGAGGAATGGCGAGCGACATGGCGACCGCCGGCCCGAGTCCGGGGATCACGCCGATCACACATCCGATCAGCACGCCGACCAGGGCGGCGAGCAGGACGGCGGGTTGTGCCGCGTGCATCATGCCCATCCCCAAATCCATGAACCATTCGAACATCGCAGTCTCCTTGTCGGAAGGGAATTCCGTTTCGTTTCCAGGAACACCGAGAAGTCGTATTTTCCATCGCGCATCAGCTCCGGGAGCGGCGGAAATCGGGGCCTCGGTCGCGTCCCGGCTGGGGACGGCAGGACCGGATATTCCGTCTTCCGCTTACCAAAGCCATCCCTCAGGAAAATACACGTCCATGACGAGCGTGAAAAAAATGTAGAGGAAACCGGCTCCAACAAGGCTGATCGCCGCCGTGAGCACGGGACGGCCCGCACCGCTGAGACGCATCGCCAGCCAGATGGCGACTGCGGTTGACGCGATGAACCCCACATACGTCAGGCCGAGGGTGTATCCCGCCACAAGGCAGACGTAGGCAGCCATGCGCCACAGTGCCGCTCGGCTCAACGGCGTGGCCGTTTCTTCCCCGTTCCCGGAGGACGGGCCTCCGCGCCGGGCCAGCCACGACTGGATGGTCAAGCCCGCTCCCGCCAGCATGAGCAGTCCCGCAAGAATGGCCGGCAGCGTACGCCCGCTCACGTCGTGACCTTCGGAATAATCGGACACCTGATGGGGAATGCAAAAGGCGTAGGCGAGACCCATCAACAGTGCCAGCACGCCGACCAGCAGATTCTTCGTATGTTTCGTCATGGTTCCGCTCCGTAGGACCGGAACGCGGCGGCAAGAGGCCGCGTTCCGGCAAAGGGGTTAGTCGAGCGCCCCGCTCTCCTTGAGTTCGCGCATCAAGGTGATGTCGGCCCGAATGCGCTCGGCGAGCTGCGCATCGGTAATGAAGTTGGGCGGCACGCGCAGGTTCTCGGCGACGGTGACGTACTGCGGCGACGCGACGGCCTTGCGTACGGCTGCCGACAGTCGTTCTACGACCGCCTTGGGTGTGCCGACCGGCGCATAGATGCTGTAGACGTTGAGGAGATTGCCGAGCGCCGGGTAGCCAAGTTCCTTGAAGCTCAGGGTATTCGGATAGATGGCCTTGCATTCATCGTTATAGGAGGCCACGGGCAAAATGTCGGGGTTGTAGTTGTCGGTGATGATTAGGTCCACATGTCCGCCGCGTAGGGCCGTAACCTGTTCGGGCCCGCTGTTGAAGGGAACGAGCTTCAACTTGATGCCCAGTTCGCGCATGGTCATGATCGCCATGATCTCGTGCAGGCCGCCCCGACCGAGCAGAGCTACGGAAACCGCACCGGGGCGCTGCTTCGCCGCGGCGATCACGTCGTCGATAGTCTTATAGACGCCTTCCCGGTTCACACCGAGCACATGCACGGGCAAGGCTACGGAGCAAACGGGCGTGACCGCTCCGGCCTTGAACCGCGTCTTCTGCATGAACGGGCGCATGGCGAAAATGGTCTGGTTGCCGATGAGTATCGTATAGCCGTCCGGCTTGCTCTGGAGCATCTTCATGGTCGCCACCATACCACCCGCGCCGGGCGTGGGGGTGACGATGATCTTGACGCCAAGCTCGTCCTCAAGCGCGGGAGCCAGCCCGCGCGCCAGCATGTCGACGTTCCCGCCGGCGGTGTAGGGTCCGAGCAGTGTAATGGGCTTTTCAGGGTACCCGGCGGCAAAAGCGCCGTAGGGTATGAAGGCCAGACACAGGATCAAGAGTTGCAGAAAACGCTTCATATCTGATCTCCTTGCTGACTTGCCGCGCCGGGAAGGTACGGCGTTCCGGAGGGGGGCTGTGGCATACCGGAGGATGTGCCGGAATGTTCCGAGAAGGAGTGCCTCCGGCGATAAAGGCCGTCGCTTCTACCGCCGGAGATTGGCTTTTCCAAAGGTTCCGCCCCGTCTATTTGACATATGGAGGCTCGCCGTTTCCATGCCCTCGGAGAAGGCGTCAATTGTCCGTTTTCAATGCGGCACAGATGCTTTTCCCGTATTGCCGCCGCATCCGGCGCGGAACCTTTGGGAAAACCGTGCGTCCCTTCTGAGCGGGGAACCGTCAGTTCGTCTTGTATGCGCCGAGCTTGGAAAGGGATGTACTTGCGGGACTGATGACTTCGGGATCGGTCATTACATTGACAAGGGCCACCGTATTGGCGGCAAAGGCCGCGTCCAGCGCTGGTCGCAGTTCTTCCGGGCGAGTGACGAGAAATCCCTTGCCGCCCATGCCTTCGACCATCGTGTGGTACGGCGTCGCACCGAGCCACGCTACGAAATCGAACGGGCGTCCGAAGCGCAGTTGCTGGCTGTGCCGGATCATGCCCCAGCTCGCGTCGTTGCAGACGACGATCACAAAACACATCCCATAGCGGAGCGCGGTGTTGATCTCCATGAAGTTGAAGCCGAGGGAGCCATCCCCTGTGACAAGCGCCAGTCTGCTGTCAGGGTACAGGAGCCGTGCGGTGACGGTGTTGCAGATGCCTCCGCCGATGCAACCGAACAGCCCGTGATCCAACAGCCGATAGGGCTTGCGGACAGTTCGCCCCACCTGTACCCATGTATGCGTATCCCCGCCGTCGGCGATGATGATGTCGTCTTCACCGCTCAGATATTCGTCCAGTTCCCGGACCAACCGCTGCGGATTGATCGGCACGGCATCACTGGTAACGGCAGGCTTCCGTTCCTCTTCATATTTCCGTTGTTCGTCGCGCACGAACGCAATCCACGGTTCGTAACGCGCGGGATCAAGTGGGCGCTGCGCCGCCAGTGCGTTCAATTCGCGTACGAAGCCGCCCACGTCGCTCATGACCGGAAGCTGTACCTGTCGGTTCCGTCCGAGTTCCTCACCTTCGATATCCACCTGAATGAGCGCGGCGTCCTTGTTGATGAGCGCGCCGAAGAACTCCACAAGGCTGATGCGATGGCCCAGCACGAGCAGAACGTCCGCATCCAGATACGCTTGTGTCGCCGCACCGTTACGACTTGGGTGGGCAAGGCCGAAGCACAGCGGGTGCTCGTCGGACACGATGCCGCGCGCCATGTTGCAGGTATACAGCGGGATGCCCGCAGCTTCGATGAAGCGTTGCAGTTCCGGCCCCGCCTTGGCGCAGCCCGCCCCGCTCCCGGCGACGATCAGCGGCTTGCGCGCGTTGCGCAGAAGTTCCAGCGTCCGGGCCGCAGCCTCGCGATCAACCGGCTGCGAATGCACTTTCGTCTTGAAGTACGGGGCTTCGCCGCCGGGGATTTCAGCTCCGAGCACATCGCAGGGAAGCTCAAGAAACACCGGGCCCGGCCGTCCCGTGTAGGCCGTGCGGTAGGCCATTTCCACATATTCGGCCACGCGGGAAGCCTGCGTGCAGACGAATGCCTTCTTGACCATCGGCGTCACCGCCGCGAGCTGGGGCGCATCCTGAAGATCAAGTTTGTCGCGGTGTTCGATTCCTGCGGCACCGGCAATGACCAGCAGGGGCGTGTTACAGAACAGGGCGTGCATGATCGGCGTCAATGCGTTGGTAAAGCCGGGTCCGGCCGTGAGCATCGCCACTCCGGGGCGCCCGGTCATGCGTCCGTAGGCGTCGGCCATGAACGTGGCACCCTGCTCATGGCGAGTCCCGATCAGCCGCACCGGGCTTTCTTCAAGATGAAGGTGGATATGGTTCAGATGCCCGCCGGTCAGGGTAAAGACATACTCCACACCGAGATCGATCAAGGCCTTTGCCGCAGCCTCTCCGCCTGTTGAACACTTCATCGCCATGGCTCCTTTGTACGGTTTGCCTTCAGGTTCGGGACACAACGGCAGACCACCGCAAAAAGCGGCATGCACGGGTCCGGAAGCCCGGAGACGCACCCGGTTATGGGATACGTTCCCCGTCGGAGGACGACGTCCAAGACCCCGCCTCCCTTCGGAGATGAGAGCGAAAAGGAATACGTCTATGGATGACGTGACGCGGAGCATCACGATTGCACGGAGGAAAGAAGCGTTTTCCCGGGGCCTGCCGGAGGAAAAGGAGGGGACGCTTCACGGCCCCCTTCTGGAGGGCCTGACGGCCTTTCGAAACGGATTGTCACATCAGAAGAAACATTCCGTGTTCAATCACCTTGTCAGGCACAGTATTGGTTCCCCAAAAGGAAAATTTGCAGGGACGCACCCGGCCCCACAGGGAACTGTCGATCGGTACGCCAATAGCACGCTCTCCCTATCGGGAGGGGAGCTCCATTCCGCGAACGTTTTGGGGCATCACAACTCGGTGATCTGCCCTCCGGTAACGTTCAGAGCCTGCCCGGTCATGTACCCGGAGGCATCCGAAACGAGGAATGCGGCGGCAAGCCCCACATCGCGGGGGGTTCCGATGCGCCCGATGGGCACGGTATCTATGGCCTTCCGCATGCTTTCCTCAGGCGTACAACCAGCGGCAACGGCTTCCCTCGCATACCGCCTGAGGTTCATTTCCGTCAGAATTTGCCCCGGACAGAGCGCATTGGCGCGGATGCCGTCCGCCGCGTATTCCACGGCGAGGCACTTGGTGAACATGATGAGTCCGGCCTTGCTGACCGAATAGGCGCTGCACGTAGGGAGAGGGCGCTTCCCTGCTCTGGAGGCGACGTTGACGACGGAACCGCCCCGTTCCATCAACGGCAGCAAGGCCCGTGTAAGCAGGAACGGCCCCATCAGATTGATGTCGAGCACGGACTTCCACAATCCGGCGTCGTAATCCCCGATCCGGCTGGCCCCGCGATTGATGCCCGCGTTGTTGACCAGTGCGCGTAGGGACGGCGTGAAGGTGCGAACGGCTTCCACCGCCGCACGGATGCTTGTTTCGTCAGCAATGTCCAGTTCAAGCGGTTCGACGCGGACGCCATACTTCCGCAGCAATGCGCAGCTTTCATCCATACGCCCGCCCAACCCCGGCAGGTCCGCAAGCAGAATGTCCATACCATTCGCGGCAAGCTGCTCCGCTATTCCGAAACCGATGCCCGTCGAAAGTCCGGCTCCGGTGATCAAGGCTATTTTTCCCTTAAGCTCTGCATACATAGCAAGGCTCCTGCGTTCAGGCGACGACACTCTTTCCGTAACCAAGCCACTGCGAGATTTCACTGGCGGTATGCAGCAGAAGTCCCGCGTACTCTTCGACGTCGCATGAGGTGGTCCCGACCACGGCGGACAGGCTCAAGGCCGCCACGCATTCGCCGGTATGGTCATATACAGGAGTTCCGATACCGGAAACACCTACAATATATTCGCCTACGGAACGGGAGTAGCCGCGTTTGCGGGTCTGTTCCAACTCCTCAAGAAAGGCTTCGCGCGTGGTCAGGGAGAGCTCGGTACGCGGCGTCAGGGGACGTCTGTGGAACAATTCCTCTAGTTGCTGCGGGGAGTAGGTGGAGAGGATCGCCCGTCCGCCGGTACCGTAGTAAATGTCTCCGACATAGCCGATGTCGTTGATGGGGGCAATGGGACCGGGCGCACGATGCAGATAGACCAACTCAAAGTTGTTGACGGTGGAGAGGTAGACGGTGCATTGGGTCTGATCCCGCAGACCGCGCATGAACCGGGCGGCCTGAAATACGATGCCCCGGCGGACGACCTTGCCCGCAAGGCAGATCATCGCCATGCCGATGGTATACAGGCCCTGCCCTTCAGAACGTACATAGCCTTCGGCTTCGAGCGCCATAAGAATACGGTGGGCGCTGCTCTTGGGCAGTTCCGCCGCATCGGCTATCTCGGCAAGTCCCATCGGGGTTTCTTTCCGGGTCAGAATTTCCAGAAGCTGCATAGCCCTGGTCAGCACCTGAATGGAACCTGACATGGTCTCTCCTTCCTTTTTGCGTTCCGTATTACGGAATGATATTCTGTGTAACGGAACATTAAAAACACACTATTCTTCCGTGATTTTTCTGTCAAGCTGTTTTCCTCAATCGACAGCAAACTTCGCAGGCATACGGAGTCACAAAGAAGGGGTCAAGGAGGGACGGTCCTTTTTCTGTGAACAAGTCCCGCCCCGACGGGCTTGCCGTCGAAGCGGGAAATGGTGGTATCCCCCCCCAACCGGCTGATACGTCGCGTCTTTTCCGTTTCAGAGCATAGAGCAATGAAAGACCAGCCCGGTTACACGATGTAATCCCGCCCGTCCGGGATGTGTTCCCATGACATTTGTGTGACAGCGATTGTCATATTGCATAAATGGCCTATACTCGGCGTGCCGCCCTCCATCGTGTTTGGCTATCGCTGCCGAACGGAGCCTGTCGCAGGGCCTGCGGCGGGCATTGTTCCGCGCCGGTGGATTGAGCGGCTGTCGGAAAACAGATGCGTTTCCGCTTCGGGCATGCGTTTTTCAGCCGCAGCGCCATCACCCTCAACCCTTGTGAGACCATGCTGACAGCCAATCGGAAAACGGAAGACTGCACCTTTCTCGCCCTGCTTATCGGCGTCACCGCCCTTTTCCTCTGGATGCTGCTGCCCTTCTTCGACGTCATCTTCTGGGCGGCGACGATAGGCATCCTGTTCCACCCCGTCTACAGGGCCATTGCCGAAAAAGGCGGGACGGGGCGCATCCTCTCGGCACTCGTCACCATCCTGTTGTGCCTTGTCCTGATCATCATCCCCCTTTCGTATATCCTCTATAACTGTTTTATCGAAGCGACCCTCCTGTACGAACGGCTGCTTTCCGATCAGGATTCCTTCGTCGGCTACATCGACCGGATCAGGGAATCGTATCCCTTCATTCAGGATTGGCTTCATTACGCCGGGTACGACATCGAGCGCATCAAGAGCCTTCTGACCAAGGCGGCGCTCTCCGCCAGCAGTTTCCTTGCCAAGAACACCGTCACGTTGGGGGAAAACACCTTGGGATTCCTGACCAATCTTGCGCTCGTCCTCTACATCGCCTTCTTTCTGCTCATGGACGGCGCCAAGATACAGGAACTCCTCATCAAGGCCCTGCCCTTTGGGGATCACCGCGAAAAGCTGCTTTTCCGCAAGTTCGCAGAAGTCACGCGGGCGACGGTGAAGGGCAGTCTTCTCGTCGCCGCCGCACAGGGCGCGCTCGGCGGGATCATCTTCTGGCTCCTCGATATTCACGCCGCGCTCCTCTGGGGCGTCGTGATGAGCGCACTGGCTCTGATCCCCGTCGTGGGCGCGGCGCTCGTCTGGGGGCCGGTGGCCGCGTATCTTCTGTTGACGGGCAATTATTGGGAAGGCGGCATCCTGTTGGCGTACGGCTCCACCGTGATCGGCCTCGCCGACAACATCCTCCGCCCGCTGCTCGTCGGTCGCGACACCAAGCTGCCGGACTTCCTCGTACTGCTCTCCACCCTTGGGGGCTTCGTCTTCTTCGGCATGGACGGCTTCGTCACGGGACCCACGCTCGCCGTGCTGTTCGTAACCGTCTGGCAGATTTTCATTGCCGAGTTCGGGGCCAACGCGCCGGTCGTTCCCGCAGGTTCCCCCGCCCCCGCCGGTATTCCCGTCAGGCCGCAGCCGGACGGTTCCACGCCTTCGGAATCCCCCAAGCGCACAACGCCGCGCAAGTCCCGCAGGCGGCGGTAAGGTTTTCCCGAAAACCGGAACACGCCGTATCATCCCAACCGGCTGCGCTCAAATCAGCAAGCCCCGCATGCATGCCTCGTGCGGGGCTTGCCGGTTTGTCCGAGCGTTGTGTTTTCTCCCGATACCTCACTTGGCTCGGCGGAAGCCGTCCCAAGCTGGAAGCCCCCTCCTCGCCGCATCCCTTTTCAACATTCCCTTGCGCGTTCGGAGTCCTCGAACGGTGCTTGCGCCGGAACCGGAATGCACATCCGTGCCGCAGGCGTCGGAAGGTGCCGTCCGGTCCGCTCAAAAGCGGCCTTTCGTGCCGCAAGGAACGAAACGCCTTTTCCGTACGTTCTTCAGCGGCATACCGGTGCATCGGGCCGCTTTTTCCTTTCGGAATGTTTCATAGTCAGGTGAAATGACACACGCTATTCCGCACGGGAGGACTCCGCCGCCCTCCTTTCGCCTACATGCCTTTTTTCACAATTTATCATCCAGCTTATGGAAGGCGCCCCCGCTTTTGCTAGGGTGGGGACAAGGGCGAGCCTTCGGATTCCGCACCGCGTTCCCGGACCGGACAGCGCATCATACGCCGAACAAGAGGAAGGCCGCGTATCCTTTATCGCATACAAGTCTTTCTGATTACAGTATGATATGCAGATTTTCCTAAAATGGGGTAACGTGTTCCGTACGGTCTCCGACCGACAACATCCAACGATAAGGAGAAAAAGTCATGCGTAGGTTTCCAGCGTTCCGTCTTTGTGCCGCCGTGGTGCTGAGCCTGTGTTGCGCCCCGCTTGTCCATGCGGGAACATACCCGGATCACCCGATCAAGATGCTGACGATGACCAAACCCGGCGCGCAGATCGATTTGCTGACCAGAGCCGTGGCCGAAAAACTGAAGGACGACCTCGGACAGCCCGTACTGGTCAGCAACGTTCCCGGCGGATCGCACGGCAGCGTCATGGCCACCGAACTGGCGTCCTCTCCGGCGGACGGCTACACGCTCGGCGTTTCCGCGACCGCGGCGTTCACCTATTCCCCCCACTTCGTACGCACGAAGTACGGCCTTGGCGATTTCCAGTTCCTTTCGCTGCTGGGGCTGAATCAGAGCGGGATCATCTGCCTTCCCGACCGCCCGTGGAAGACGCTGAAGGAAGCCTTCGTCTGGGCCAAGAAGGAAGGCAAGGGCCTCACGTATATGTTTCAGGGCTCGGATGACCGCGACGCCATGAAGCGCATCGCCGAACGGGAAGGCGTCAGGCTCTCGCTGATGCCCAGTTCCGGCGGTCCTTCCGTCATTTCGGCGGTCATGGGCGGGCATGCCGATCTGGGGCATACGGGCGCGATCCTGTTCGATTACGTCCTGAGCGGAAAAATCCGCTGTCTGGCCGCGTCCACGCCGGTCCGCCTCGCCGAGCTTCCCGACGTTCCCACGCTCCGCGAGCAGGGATGGGACGAGTCCGTCGAAATGTATGTGGTCCTCGCCGCGCCCAAGGGACTCCCCGCAGACGTGTTGCAACGTCTGAACGCGGCGGTGGACGAATTGAAGCGGGACAAGGCGTTTTCCGCATTCGCCGTCGAAAAGCTGCGCATGCGGCCCGTGGAATTCGGCATGGACCATGCCGCCGGATATATGGAAGAAGCCTCCAGACGGTACGCGGCGCAGGCCGCGCGCTGACGCCGTTTCACCCGGAACGCGGGCCGACGCCCGCGCCGGGCGGGACGGATTCCCACACGGACCGGGGCGCAGCCTGAGGCGGATGCCCGCCCGGCGCGGAGCCGCCCCGCATCGCCCGCTCGGGACGCGAACCTCGGGTGCGTCCCGCCGACCTTCACAGGAGCCTCTCATGACCGAATTACAGAGGGATACCTTGGCCTACGCCGTCGTCGCGGCGGCGAGCGTCTGCCTTCTCGTCTGGATCATCCCCGCCCATACGCCGGAATATCCGGGGTACGGCGTCCCCGCTTCCCTGCTTCCCGATATCGCCGCCGGGTTCATGCTGGCGTTGTCCCTGCTCGGGCTGGGGCGGGCCGCCCTCACGCGGCGGAGGAACAAGGCGTCCGGCGAGGGCGCGCAAACGACCGTCCGGTGGCGGCATCTGGCCTGCTTTCTCATTCCGTGCGCGCTGCTGATGCCCGCCATGTCGTGGCTCGGCTTTCTGCCCGCCGGGATTGCGTTCGTGGTCGTCATTCAGCTCTGCTGCGGACAGAGGCGATGGCTTCCCATGACGCTCGTTGCCGTCGTTCCCGTGCTTTCCGTATATGCGATCATGCGTTTCGGGCTTGGCGTCCCCATGCCCTGACCCCTTCCTCAAAGGATCGAAAACGATGTTGGACATGATTCTTGCCGGACTTTCCGAGGCGTTGCAGCTCGCCAACCTGCTGTTCGTGCTGCTCGGCGTCATCGCGGGCATGATTGCGGGGGCCATTCCGGGCGTCAACGGCCCTATGGCCATCGCCCTGTGCATTCCCCTTTCCTATTATATGTCTCCGGTGGCGGCCATCGGCTTTCTCGTCGGCCTCAACAAGGGCGCGTTCTTCGGCGGATCGATTTCCGGCGTACTGCTCAACACGCCGGGCACCCCGGAGTCGGCGGCGACCACATGGGACGGCTATCCGCTGGCGAAGCAGGGCAAGGGCGAAAAGGCCCTGCGCATGGCCCTGTACGCCTCGGTGACGGGTGACGCCTTTGCCACGCTGGTGCTCATTCTGGTGGCCGCGCCGCTGGCGGCGGTGGCTCTGTACATGGGTCCGCCGGAGATTTTCGCGCTCATCTGCATGGCCATGACCATCATCGCGGGGTTGGGCACCCGTTCCCTTCTGCGCGGCTTCATCGCGGCGGCGTTCGGGGTCCTGATCGGGACGGTGGGCATCGAGCCCGTCTCCGCCCTGCCCCGCCTGACCTTCGACATCGTCCCGCTCGAACGGGGCATCTCCCTGATCCCCGTGGGCATCGGCATGCTGGCCTTCTCGGAAATCATCATCCAACTGGAGCAGCTCGGGCGCAGGGAAGAGCGCGACGTGATTACCTTTTCCTCAAGGCCCGAGGACCGCTTCATCACCCTGAAGGAGTATTTCGAGTGCCTCAAGACGCTCGTCCGCTCCTCCATCGCCGGGACGGTCGTGGGCGCGCTGCCGGGGCTGGGCGCGCCGGTCGCTTCCTTCTTCGCCTACGATCAGGCCGTGAAGCACTCCAAGGAGCCCGAAACCTTCGGCACGGGCAGGCTTGAGGGCATCGCCGCCTCCGAATCCGCCAACAGCGCGGTGGTCGCGTCCAGCCTTATCCCGCTCTTTACCCTCGGCATCCCCGGCAACATGGCGGCGGCGCTGCTCATCGGCGCGTTCGTCGTCCACGGCATGATCCCCGGCCCGCTCATGTTCGAGCAGAACGCCCAGTTCATTTACGCCATCTACGGGAGCCTGATCATCGCCAACCTGTTCCTGCTCGGGGTGGGGCGGCTCGGCCTGCGCCTGTTCTGCAAGGTGGTGCAGATTCCCTCGGTCATCCTCTATCCGATCATCATCTTCACCTGCATGATGGGAGCCTATCTCGCCCAGTACGCGATCTTCGACGTGACGCTGATGCTCTGCTTCTCGTTGTTGGCCTATTTCATGCGGAAGTTCGACTACTCCTTCATCTGCCTGATCATCGGCTTCATCCTCGCTCCGATCTGGGAAACCTCGCTGCAACAGGTGATCATCGCTTCGGAGCAGGACCCGTATATGTTCCTGACCCGCCCGGTCGCGGTCGTCCTGATGCTCATGACCTTCTTCATCATCGGAAAGTCGGTGCTGACGGAGGGAAGAAAAAAGTAACCCTGACCGGAAAACTATTCTCCGACTGATAGAACCGCGGACGATATGCCCGTATCCTTTCCGTAAAGCCGAACGTTACGTTCAGAGACGTTTTTCAGGAGAACCCCTATGGCCTATATTGCAGCCCAACGGATGCGCCCCTTCCATCCGAAACAGTTGTCCGACATCGAAACGCGGATCGTCACATGCGATCTTCTGATCATCGGCGGCGGCAACGCCGGGTGTTTCGTGGCGACGGAAGCGGCGAAGCTCGATCCCTCGCTCAAGGTCGTGATCATGGAAAAGGCGGAAATCATGCGTTCCGGCGCCTGTTCCGCAGGCATGGACGCCATCAACACCTACATCCCCAAGGGAAAGACGCCCGAAGACCTCGTCCGCTGGAGCCGCGCGCAGGTGGGCGGCGGGCCGCTCCGCGAGGACCTCGCCCTCTCCAACGCGGAGGAGCTGAACGAATCCGTGGAGGACCTCGAACGGTGGGGCCTGCCCATCCTGCGGGACGAAGAGGGAAACGTGCGCTATCGCGGCAAATGGGACATTTCCATCCACGGCGAACAGCTCAAGCCGATCATGGCGGAAAAGGCGCTTGAGAGCGGGGCCGACGTGTACAACCGCGTCGCCGGGACCGGCCTGCTCATGCACGAGGGCCGCTGCGTCGGGGCGATGGGCCTCGGCGTCCGCGACGGAGCGTTCTACGTGTTCAGGGCGAAGGCCACGGTTATGGCCACGGGCGGCGCGGGCACGCTGTACAAGTCCTACACGGCGGATTCCACGGACAGCGGCGCGCAGATATGGATGTGCCCCTATTGCGTGGGGTCCGGGTACGCCATGGGCTTCCGGCAGGGCGCTGAGCTGACGAGCCTCGAACAGCGCTGGGTCGCCACCCGCACAAAGGACTTCTGCGGGCCGGTGGACACCATCTCCGTGGGCTACGGCGCGCCTATCGTCAACGCCAGAGGCGAACGGGTCATGAGCCGCTATGCCGATCTCGGCGGCGACGCCGCGCCGCGCTACATCCGGGCCAACGCGCCTATGGAGGAGTGGCTTGCCGGGCGCGGGCCGTGCTACTGCGACACCACGCATCTGACGCCGGAAACCGGCAAGGCCATGATGGAGGACTACCTCAACGAACGGCCTTCCTTCGTGCTGTTCCTCGCCAGCCGGGGACAGGACGTCACCAGAGAGCCCATCGAGATTTACGGTTCCGATCCCTACATCCTCGGCGGGCATACCGGCGGCGGGTTCTGGGTGGACCTGCGGCGCATGACGACCGTTCCCGGCCTGTTCGCCGCCGGAGAAACGGCGGGCGGCAATCCCAACAAGTTCGTCGGGGGATGCTGCGCCGAGGGCAAGCTCGCCGCGCGCGGGGCCGTGGACTACATGCGGGGGGTGTCTCTGCCGCCTCTTGACGAGGCGCAGGTCCGCAGGGAACGGGAACGGGTCTACGCCCCCTTGCTGTCCCGCGACGAGGAAGGCATCCGCCCCGTCGAAATGAAGGAACGCCTGCAACGCCTGATGGACGAGTACGCGGGCGGCATCAGCCAGTTCTACCGCACCAACGAGGAACGCCTCGATTACGCCCTGCGCCACATCGCCGTGCTGCAATCGCAGTTCCGGTATCTCCGCGCCGCGGACAGCCACGAACTGATGCAGGCGCTGGAGACGATGGACCGCGTGGACGTGGCCGAAGCCGTGGTGCACCATCTCAAGGCCCGGAAGGAAACCCGCTGGGCGGGGTGGCAGACGCGTTCCGACTACCCCGAGCGCGACGACGAGCGTTTCGACTGTTTCATCGAGAGCCGCCGGAACCCCGCGACGGGCGAAGTGTCCACGTTTACCCGCCCGTATGAGCAAATCGTCCCCGGCGATCGCCATACGGCCTGACGTTACTGAGAAAAACCATTCCGAGGTTTACCATGCCACCCAAAGTTGATACACGGAAATGTACCGGATGCGCCGGAAGTGCGGAATCCTGCTGCGAGCGGGCCTGCCCCGGCGATCTCATGGCGGTTTCCCCTGAAACCGGCAAGGCTTACTGCCGCGCGACGAACGAATGCTGGGACTGCATGTCCTGCGTCAAGGCCTGCCCCTCCGGGGCGCTGGAAACCCGGATGCCCTACCAGTTGGGGTACTACAAGGCGACCCTGCGGCCGATCATGGGGAAAGACACCATCACATGGAAGTGCCGGGATATTCACGGCCGGGAGTTCGTGTACAAATACGTCAACCGGCTCCGCTAGTCAGGACGCGCTCCCGTCAACGCGGCCCGTCCGTCATGCGCGGAGGGGCCGCTTCGTTTTGGGGGCAAGATGGAAAATCTATGGTATTTGCAGGAACGGGATTTTTTCGCCGAGCTGGAAGAACAGCGGCAACGTTTTCTGGGGCGCGCCATCCGCAAGACGCTCCCCAAAAACGAAATCGTCTTTTTTGAAGGCGACACGGGCGATTCCTGCTTTTATGTCGCCTCCGGGCTTGTCCGCATTTTCAGCATTACGGATTCGGGCAAGGAATCCATCTTTTTCCTGCGCCGTCCCGGAGAGCTGTTCGGCCTCTCGGAAGTGCTGAACGCCTTCCCGCGCCGGGCCAACGCGCAGACCCTGATGCCTACGGAACTGTATGTGATGCCGAGCGGGACGTTCGACAGCCTGCTCGCCGAGGACTACGCGCTGGCCCGGCGCGTGATCACCATGCTGGGCAGCCGGGTCCGCTATCTCGGGGACAGGCTCAGCAACCTCGCCACCGGGAGCGTCATGAGCCGGCTTATCAAGCTGCTGATCTCGCTCGTATACGATCTGCTGCCCGATGCCGAGGCATGGGAAAGGCCCGTCGCGCTTCCGGTCCGCATTTCGCAGGAACAGCTTGCCTCCATGACCGGCTCCACCCAGCCTACCGTAAGCGATCTGCTGCAAAAGCTGCACAAGGCGGGCCTGATTTCCATCGAGCGCCGCCGGATCACCATAGGCAACCCGCTGCACCTGCTCGCCCACGCCGAGGAAATCGTCGAAGACTGAACGTCGTCCGGCGGGGGCCGTTCAGCGCGGGCCTTGCATCCCGACTTCGGCGTAGCCGGACGCCAGCGTATCGACGAGCACGTTGCCGCAGGGAGAACCGAGCACGTCCGCGCCGAGGAAGAAGGCCCACAGGGCGAGTTCCGGGGCGTTGAGCGTTCCGAAGCCCGAAAACTTGACGCCCACACCCTCGGGGAGCGCCTCGCGCATGACCCGGATGTGCGAAAGCGCCGGAGCGCCCGCCCTGCCGGTGGAGGTCTTCACATAGTCCACGCCCGCCTCGGCGGCGCACCGGCAGGCCGTGCGGATTTCCTCCGCATCGAGCAGGGACGTTTCGAGAATCGCCTTGACGACGATGCCCCGGCCTTCCACCGCACCGACCACGGCGGCGATGTCCCGCGTGTAGGCGTCGAAGCGCCCTTCCTTCAACAGCCCGATGTTGGTCACCATGTCCACGGCGCAGGGTTTTCCGCCGACCCGTTCCACGGCGTCCATGACCTCGGCGACCTTGGCCTCGGTGGACAGCGAACCGAGCGGGAACGCCGCCGAAACGCCCGCCGCCACACCGCTGCCGTCCAGCAGTTCGGCCACCAGCGGCGTCCAGTAGGGATTGGTGAACACGGCCTTGAAGCCGTACTCCCGCGCGAGGGAACAGGCTTTTTCCATGTCCGCGCGCGTGGCGTCGGGAGCCAGCACGGTGTGATCGATGCGCGCCGCGATGTCCCGCGCGCTCCAGAGTGTGCCGTTGATCCGCATGGAACCTCCTTTCCGCTTTGGGGCGGAGCCTTCCGGGCGCGGGGAACGCCGTGGGGGAAAACACCTCGGAACGCTTCCCCCACGCCGTCCCCGCCGGAAATCCGCCCGTTACAACGAAACGATGAATCCGCCGTCGATGAAGATCACCTGCCCGTTCACGAAGTCCGCGGCGGGCGAGGCGAGGAAGGCGGCCACCGAAGCCACCTCGGACGGCTTGCCCCAGCGTTTCGCCGGGGTGTGGCGCATGATGTAGTCGTTGAGTTCCTTGTCCTGCATGAGCGGGATGTTCATGTCCGTGGCGATGAACCCCGGCGCGATGCCGTTGACCTGAATGCCGTGTTCCGCCCATTCCGTGGCCAGCGCCCGCGTGAACTGGCGCACCGCGCCCTTGGTGCTGGCGTAGGGCGACACCGTGGGCCGCGCGATCTCGGACATCAGCGAGCACAGGTTGATCACCTTGCCGCCCCGCTCCTTCAGCATGGGGAAGGCCGCCCGCGACACGCGGAACACGCTGGTCAGGTTGGTGTCGAGCATGCGCTGCCAGACGGCGTCGTCCATGTCGGCCACGGGCTCGCGCAGGTTGATGCCCGCGTTGTTGACGAGGATTTGCAGGCCCTTCCCGGCTTCCGCGATGGTCTGCATGGCCTTGTCGATCTGCGCCTTGTCGGTCACGTCGAGAATCAGGCCGCGCACGGTCACCTTCGGAAAGCGCGCCCCGAGATCGGCGGCCGCCCGGTCCACGACCGCGCCGTTGATGTCGGACAGGAAAATGTCCGCGCCCTGCTGGGCCATCGCCTCGGCGATGGCGAGGCCGATGCCGCGTCCCGAACCGGTGATGAGAGCCGTCTTGCCTTTTAGAGAAAACATGCGTGCATCCTTATGGAAAGAGGTGGAGGGAGAGCGTCCCGGCGCACGGCGTCGGGGCCTTCCGGGAACTGACGAGAAAACTCAGGCGGAAAGCGCGCGGGTGAAGGCCAGCCCGCGCCGGGCCTCGCCTTCCGGATCGGGGCCGGGGACGGCCTCGATGCCGAGAAAGCCCTGATACCCGACGGCCTTGAGGCAGGCCGCGACGTCCTGCAACGCCATGCAGCCCATGCCGGGAACGGCGCGGGTGTTGTCCACGAAATGGACGTGTCTGGTGAGCGAACCGGCGCGGCAGATCGCCCCGCAGACGGACGCCTCCTCGATGTTCATGTGGAAGAGGTCGAGCAGCAAACCGAGGTTGGCGGGCTTCCCCGCCCACTCGTACAGCTCGATGGCCTGATCCGTGGTCTGGATGGAGTCGATTTCGTAGCGACAGATCGGCTCCAGCAGCACGTCCACGCCGAAGGACGCCGCCAGCGCACAATACGCGGCGAGCCCTTCCGCCATGTGCGGCAGGCTGTCCGGGTTTCTGCGGTGCCGACCGCGGATGAACCCGACGTTGGGCATGGCTCCGAGCACCGCGCACTGTTCCAGATGGTATCTGGAGCGTTCGAGCAGCTCCGGCAATTTTCCGGGATCGTTCAAATACAGCCCGTCCGCCATGAGGTCGCCCTGTGCGGCGAGCATGGTGGCCCGCAGACCGCAGCGGTCCAGCGCGGCCTTGGCGGCGCGGGCGTCCGTGCCCCGGGGATCGGGGAAAAACAGGTCGATGCCGTCGTAGCCCATCTCGGCGAGAACGGCGCAGTGCGCCTCAAGATCGCCCGCGAACATGATCTGCGGCATGGCGCACGGCGTGGCGGCGACGGAAATGCTGATGCGCATGGCGTGCCTCACAGTGCCGGTCCGGTCAGGACGACCTTCATGGACCGGGTCTTGTCGCTGGCGGCGAGGATGGCCTCCTCGGCCTTTTCCAGCGGATAGGATGCGGTGATCAGGGGAGACAGATCGAGGCGTCCCGACTCCACGAGACGGGCGGCGAGCGGGAATTCCTGATAGGCCCGCAACGAGCCGTGGACCGTGACTTCCTTGCGGATGATCATCGTGTTGATCGGATAGGCGACCTCCTCTTCCCCGAGGAAGCCGACATGCACGACCGTTCCGCCGGGCGCGGCGCCGCGCAGGCAGGCGTTCATGCCTCCGGCGGACCCGGAGGCCTCGAAGCAGACCTCGCACGCATCGGCGAGGTCGGCCAGCGCGGGATCGTCCGCCTTGAACGTGGCGTCCGCGCCGAGCCGGGCGGCCACGGACAGGGGGAAGGCCTCCATGTCGCTGACGGCCACGGAGGCCGCGCCGTTCAGACGGGCCACGGCGGCGATGAGGCAGCCCACCGGGCCCGCGCCGCTGACGAACACCCGCTTGCCGAGCAGGTTGCCCGCGCGGGAAACCGCGTGCAGCGCGATGGCGAGGGGCTCCACGCAGGCGGCCTGATCCAGCGGCATGGCGTCGCCGACCGGCACGCACTGCCGGGCCTGCACCAGCGGGTATTCGACCATGATCCCCTGCACGTGCGGGGTCCGGGCCGCCGAGCCGTAGTAGCGCAGTTCCGGGCAGAGGTTCTGACGTCCGGAACGGCAATAGGCGCATGCGCCGCATTCGTCGGTGGGGTTGATGATGACCTTCCGCCCCGGTTCGAGGCCGGACACGCCGGGGCCGACGGCCTCGACCACGCCGCTCAGCTCGTGCCCGAGGATCATGGGTTCTCGGACCACGGCGTTGCCGACGCGCCCGATGTGGTAATAATGGAGATCGCTCCCGCAGATGCCCACGCCGCCCATCCGCAGGCGGACGAAACCGCGCTGCGGTTCGGGAAGCGGGCGATCCTCGATGCGGAGGTCCCTGGGACCATAGAGTACGCATGCTTTCATGGCGTCATTCCTTGCCTGTCGCAAATGGGCGTCCCGCAGGGGGGAGTGCGGGACGCCCGGTTTAGGGGGGTGGAGGATTGTCAGCTGGCGCGTTCGTTCCACGCGCGGGCCAGCCGCAGGAAGCAGTCCCGCATGGTCGCTACGGCGTCCTCGTCGGACAGCCGCCCGGCGAACCACTTGCGGGCCGGTTCCAGAAAGATGCTCCGTCCGATGGCGAACCCGAGCGCGCGCGGCGACTCCGGCGTTCCGGCGAACCGCTTCACCAGTTCGGCTTCCGCCACGTTGAGGCCGAGGAACAGGATGCCCCGGCAGTACGGATCGTATTCGTCGATCAGGGCCTCGATGGCCTTCCACGTATCCTGCGCCAGCACGGGCAGGATTTTCCAGTAGTCGGGGTACACGCCGAGCTCGTAGCAGCGGCGCATCCACCGGAGCAGGCAGACGTCCTGCTCCTCAAGGGACTGCGGCTGATCGACGATGATTTCCAGCAGCAGATCGTGCCCGGTGCTTCGGGCCCCGGAGAACAGGCGGCACAACTGGCGTTCGTTCTCCTCCACCACGTCGGGGGCGTCCTTCGCGCCGGGACGGAACAGGCATTTGACCACATGGTTTTCCGGCCACGTCTGGAGCGTCGCGCCCACGTCGGCCCTGCCTTCGAACACCAGCGGGTTGCTGCCGGTCTTTTCGATGGAGCGGCCCACCCAGAACGGGTGGCGGTTGCTTTCAAACAGCACGGACTGGCCATAGGTGTCGTCCACGAGGATGCCCACGTCGTTCCGGCCTTCCAGCTCGGACGAGGCGGTGACCGCCGCCCGGAAGGCCAGGTCCTTGAAGGCGGCGATGTCCTTGGCGGTCCGTCCCGTTTCGGCGGCCAGCGCGGCGAAGGGCTCGCGGTGGTCGAAGGCGAATACGGCGAGGTTCCGCCATGTGGTGCGGCGGTTGGTGGCCCAGTGTATCTGTTCGAGCATGGCGTCCTCGCGCAGCCATTTGTGCCCGCTGCCGTGCGCGATGAAGTATTGCAGCTCGGTCCAGCTCGGGTAGGCGGAGGAGCAGCCCAGACGCGACACCGCGAACGCGCCCGCCGCGTTGGCGAAGCGGCAGCAGGTCGCGATGTCCTCCCCGCGCAGCCAGCCGCGCAGGAACCCGGACATGAAGCCGTCACCCGCGCCGATGGAGTTGAACACCTTCACCGGGAAGCCGGGGTAGACCACCTCGTCCACGAAGCCGTCCGGGATGTCGCCGGGCAGCGCGGCGCAGCCCTTGTCCCCGAGCTTGAAGACGAGGAGCGCCTTCGACAGCCTGCGGACTTCGCGCAGGGCCTCCATCGCCTCGGTCCTGCCGCCCGCGATGAAGAATTCCTCCTCCGTGCCCACGATGAGGTCGAAGTACGGCAGGACGCGCTTGTACTCGGCGGTCACCTGTTCGGACGCCTCGGCCCAGCGGCTGGACCCGGCGTCGTGGCCCTGCAAGCCCCAGAGGTTGGGGCGGAAGTCGATGTCGAGGATGCACTTGAGGCCGAGCCGTTTCGCGGTTTCGAGCGCCTTGACGGTCGCGGCGCGCACGCCCTCGCGGGAGAGGTGGGTGCCCGTTACCAGCACGGCCCCGGACCGGGCCAGATAGTCCGGATCGATGTCTTCGGGGACCAGCCCCATATCGGCGCAGTTCTCGCGGTACTGGATGAGGGGGAAGTCGTTCTCCCCGCGGATGCTCAGGAGCACCATCGCGGTCAGGCGCTTGGGGTCGGTCTTCACCGCGCTGACGTCCACGCCCTCGCAGGCGAGCTGCCACTTGAGGTAGCGGCCATTGTCCTCCGGCCCCACGCCGGTGATCGCGCCGACGCGCAGCCCGAGCCGCGACGTGCCGATGGCGATGTTCATGGGACTTCCGCCCACGGATTTGGTGAAGGTCATGGCCCGTTCCAGCGGGACGCCGAATTCCCCGCTGTACAGGTCCACGCACGAACGGCCGATGCAGATCAGGTCAAAGTCCTTGGACATGTTCAAACTCCGTAATCGACTAGTATTGTCCCGTCAGGCGCGGGAGCCACAGGGGGACGTCCTGAAAGAGAATCAGCATCACGATGAAGCAGATGATCAGCATCATGTAGGGGAAGGCGCCCTTGGCCACCCGCTCGAAACTGATGCCCGACAGGTTTTGGGCGATGAACAGATTCACCCCCAATGGAGGCGAAAGCAGCGCCACCTCGTTGGTGATGACCCAGAAGATGCCGAAGAACACGGGGTCGATGCCGACCTTGGTGATCAGCGGCAGGAAGATGGGCGCGAGGATGACGATGGTGGCGAGGGTTTCCATGAACATCCCGAGGAACAGCAGCAGAAGCCCGATGAGCACCAGAATGACGTACGGGTTGTCCGTCAGGGTGATCATGGCGTTGGCGAGCTGGTGCGGGATGCGCTGCATGGTCAGGATGCGGCCGAACAGCGTGGACACGCCGAGTACGATGATGATGCTGCCCGCGGAAACGTTGGTGAGCTTGATCGCCTCCCAGAGCTGGGCGATCTTCAGCTCGCGGGTGATGCACGTCCCGACGAACAGGGCGTAGAACACCGCGACCACGGACGCCTCAACCGGCGTGCATATCCCGGCGTAAATGCTGCCGAGGATGATGACCGGGGCCATCAGGGAGAAGAAATTCCTGCGGAACATGGGCCAGAAGCGGGCATTCCGATCCTCGTCCACCGTGCCCGTGAACCCGGCCCGGCGGGCCAGCAGATAGGCCATGAGCATCATCATGACCCCGAGCAGGAACCCCGGCACGAACCCGGCGGTGAACAACGCCGCGATGGAGGTGTTGGCGATGATGCCGTAGATGATCATCGGGTTGCTCGGCGGGATCAGGATGCCGAGGGTGCCGCCCGTGGCGCACACGCCCGCCGCGTATTCCGGCGAATAGCCGCGCCGGATCATCGTGGGGATCATGATGCTGCCCATCGCGGCGACGGTGCCGGGACCGGACCCGATCATCGCGGCGAAGAACAGGCAGCCGAGGATGGTGGTGATCCCGAGCCCCCCGCGTATCCGGCCCACGAACAGCGAGGCCACGTCCACGATTTGCCGGGCCATGCCGCCCTTTTCCATGAGCGCGCCCGCGAAGATGAAGCCCACCACGGCGAGCAGCGGGAACATGTCCATCACCTTGAGCATGTCGAGCGCGACGATGCGCATGGGAATATTGGTCAAAATGAGGGCAAGGGTGGAGGCCACGCCGAGCGACACGAAAATGGGGCAGCCCACGACGAGGCAGAAGGCCATGACAATCCAAAGAACGGCATCGGCGGACATGTTACACCTCCTCCTGCTGGCCGAGGATGGAAACGCCGCCCCGGAAATGCCGGTACCACCGCTGAAGGATGCGGAAGCTCTGGAGCGTGAAGGCGGCGGGAACGGCGAAATAGACATAGCGCAGGTCGATCAGCATGCTGCCCGACACCATCGGGCGGGTGGACATGCTGTCGATGAGCAGCGCGCCCTGATAGATGACGGTGGCGTTGAACCCGAGCCAGAGCATATCCGCCAGCATGAGCAGGCCGACGCGCACGGACGCGGGGAGCTTCTGGGTGTGCGCGGTCACCCGGATGTGCGCGCCCTTGCAGGCTACGAGGCTCGCCGCGAAATACACGAGGTAGAGAAAGGAGAAACGGCACAGTTCTTCTGAAAACGTGAGCCCGTGCCCGAACGCGAACCGGACGACCACCTGCGCCATGAGCATGATCATGATGCCGACGAGCAGGATGCCGCAGAGCGCGTCTTCAAAGTGAACGTCGAGCCATGCAAGCAGATTCTTCATAGCGGAACTCCTGAAGGGGAGCGGCCCCGAGGCCGCTCCCGCAAACCGTGGTTGGCCTTAACGGGGAAGCTGACGACCCAGCGTCTTCATGAACGCCTCGGCGACTTCAAGGTTCTTGATCTGGGGGTAGAACTGGGGCCAGATGCTCACGGCCCGCTTCATCCATTCGTCCTCATCCGCGGGCACGCCGCAGAAGACCATGCCCTTTTCCTTGAGGAACCGGCGGGAGGCGGTTTCCTGCTTGTCGAGCATGTCGCGCATTTCCACGGTGGTTTCGCGGCCCACTTCGATGATGGCCTGCTGCACGTCGGCGGGCAGGGAACGCAGCCAGTCCACGTTCACGACCACGGGGCCGGTCCACAGCTTGTAGTGGGGTTCGGTGATGTACTTCTGCACTTCATAGAAGCGGTTGGTGGCGATGGACACCAGCGGGTTGTCCTGCCCGTCCACGACCTTCTGCTGGAGGGCGTTGAAGGTTTCGTCCATGGCCATGGGAACGGGGTCCGTGCCCCACGAGCGGTAGACGCCGATCATGATCGGGTTGTTGGGCGTCCGTATCTTGACGGGAGCGAGGTCCTTGAGCGTGGTGATGGGCTGCTTGCTGTTGGTGATGAACCGGAAGCCCTGCGAATGCCACGCGATGGCGATGGTGCCGCTTTCGGCTTCCATGTGCTTGTTGATGAGTTCCCAGTTCTGATCGACGCAGTCGTCGAACTCCTTGACGCTCTTGAAGATGTACGGCAGGTCGAACGCGCCGAGCGAGGGCGCGAAGATCGAGGCGTTGTTCACCGCCAGCACGGTCATCTGGAGGATGCCCTGCTGCACGTCCTGAAAACTGCGTTCCTCGCTGCCGATCTGCCCGGCGGGGAATTCCTGGATTTCGATGCGGTCGGCGCCGAGCCGCTTCACGAGCTTGTCATTCATCTTGGTGACCAGCGCGTGATAGGGGTCCATGTCCGAGGGGGTGTTGCTGTGGGCGAAGCGGATGACGATCTTGTCGGCCGCGTCGGCGGGGGCGGGGGCGGACCAGAGCAGGCCCGCGCACACGAGGGACAGGAGGGTAAAGAGACCTCTGCGCATATGAAACTCTCCGGTTTGAAGTTACGTCCGTTTGTTCCCGAAAGGAATAAACGGACGGACAAGGCGGATTGCCGTAACCGATTCCGAGAACCACTCATGCGTCTATTCTGTTTCATTCCATCGCCGAAAGGTCGTTTTGTGTCAACAAGTTTTCAAAAAATGTACAAAAAAAGACAGCGTCCGTTCAAAACGAACGGACGCTGTCACAAAAAATCTTTTGTTTATACTCTATTATGAAATAATAGACGATTTTCCAAAAATATTGATCATCGTATAGTTGTAAAATTTATTACATCAACACGCGATCACTTCCACACCTGCGGCCTGCGCGACCTCCCCCAGACGGGGCGGCACGGGATCGTTGGTGAACAGCACGTCCACCGATTTGAGCGGCGCGACCCGGACCACGGCCTGACGTCCGATCTTGGACCGGCTCGCCGCCAGCAACACCTTGTTCGCATTGCGCATCATGGACTGGGCCACGCTCACGTCCGCCGTATGGTAGTCGAGCAGATACCCGTCCGCCTCGCTGATGCCGCCCGTGCTCGTGATCACGTAGTCGCACTGGAACCCGTTGACGAATTCGATTGTGCTTTCTCCCACAAGCCCGTTGCTGCTCTTGCGCATGTAGCCCGAGGCGAGGACCACCTCGAAGTCGGTCTTCTTGTTCAGGGTGAGCGCCGCCACCACGTTGTTGGTGATGACCATGAGCCCCGAGCGTTCCAGCAGCGCGTAGGCGATGACCTCCACGGTCGTCCCGAGGGTGAGGAAAATGGAGCTGTTGTCCGGGATGTATTCCGCGATGCTCCGGGCGATGCGCTCCTTGTCCTTGAAGTCCTCCACCTGCCGGGCGTTGTAGGTGCTGTTCAGAATGGTGGTGCGGCAGCTCGCCCCGCCCGGCCTGCGCTCCAGCATGCCCGTCCGGTCGAGTTCCGAAATGTCCCGCCGGATGGTCTGCGAGGACACGCCCAGTTCCTCGGCCAGCGATTCGATGGAAACGTACCCCTGCCGCATCACCGCGTAGAGAATCGCCTGATGCCTGTTTTCCTGCTTCATGCCATCGTTCCTTTCACAAACAACGGGGTTGGCGGCGACGGGAAATCCGCGTCCATGCCGCATCCTCGACGACGAAGTCCGGCTCCGTTTCCAGCAGCGCCTCGCGCCGCCCGTAGCCGTACAGGACCGCCGCCGTGTCCATGCCCGCCTCGCGGCCTCCCCGCATGTCGAATACCGAATCCCCGACCATGATCGCGTGTTCCGCCGCCACGCCGTGGCGCTCCGCGAGCAGGCCGAGCATTTCCGCCTTGGAAAGCCGCCGTCCCGGCGCCGAATCGCTGCACGCGATCCCGGTCAGGAACGGCGAAAGCCCGCGCGTCTCCAAGAGACGGCGGGTCACGTCCTCCGGTTTGTTGGTCGCCACGAACAGCCTGCACCCCCGGGCGGCCAGCCGCTCGAACAACGGCGGGATGCCCGCGAACGCCGGGCTGCCGTCAAAGGGGCAGGCCCGGTACCGTCCCCGGTACACGCGGACCACGCGGTCCAGCCGCTCCGGGGACAGGCCGGGACAGAGCCCGAGAATGATGTCCTCCAGCGGCGGCCCGATGCGCCGCTTGTCCGGTTCGGGCGTGCCGAGCCCCTCTTCCCGCAGTACCCCGGCAAGCAGCCGCAGGATGTCCGGGGCGCTGTCCACCAGCGTCCCGTCGAGATCGAAAAACCAGTCCGCATACCGCTCCATGCCGCATGCCTTCATGGGGCCTCCTTGTGGTTTGCGCGGCGGTGGCCGCCGTTTTCCGCCCGCGTTTCGCCGTAATCCGGCGCACGGGCAGAACCTTTCGCATGAGGGACTCGGTTCTCGCTTCTATGTTGTGCGAGTCGAACCTGTCAACCGCAAACCCCCTGCATCGGCTCCCGGACGCCCCCGCGTCACGCCGGGAAAAACGACGCGGCGCACCCGGCAAAAACAAGGCGGCTTTCCCCTGGTATCGGGAAAAGCCGCCTTGTGCGGAGACGGAGGAGGCCCGGCGGCGAATGCCGGGGCCTGCGGATTTCGGAGCCTTCCGGGCGCGCTCCCCGTATGGGGAACCGCCCGTCCGGCGTCAGGCCGGGGCGCGGGTTCGTACGACGGGCGTCATTCCGTCTTGGCCGCGGCGGAGGCGTCCGGCGGGGCCGTACGGCCCGTTCCGGGTGAGGCTTCGGAGGAAGCGCCGTTGCCGGAAGCGCGGCGGGCGGCGTCCTCGGCGGCCCAGAGGGGCGAGGGAGCCTGATGGCACGCCTTGCAGTCCGTAGGACCGGCGGGCTTGCCCTCCGCGAGGGATTGGGTATGACAGGCGAGGCAGCTCGGGAGCGCGGAACCGTGGAAGGCGTCGTAGAAATAACGGGGGTTCGGCTTCGGCTTGGCGTCCTTGCCCGCGCGCAGGGTGGCGGTCACGCCGTCGTGGCACCCCGAACTCGTACACAGGAGGGACGTGCCGTCCGTATAGCCGGTATGGTGGCAGACGGTGCAGTTGACCACGGGCGTGTGCGCCTGATGCGAGAAGCGGGCCACGGGCATGGAGAGCCGCGCTCCGGCGGGCACGTGGATGTCCGTTTCGCTCCACGCCACCAGCGGGTGATGCGCCGAATAGTCCATCGGCTGGCCGTGGCACAGGGCGCAGTTGCCGTAGCTCCCGAACGGGGCCGCCTGCTGTTGATACTGGAGCGGCGGGATATTGTCGAGGTTGGGCGCGATGGGATTCCGGGCCGGGTACACCGCATGCGGCGCGCCGTGGCACACGATGCAGCGCACCATGAGCATGTCGCCGCGCCGTTCGCTGAACAGGCCCGCCCTGCCCTCGTCCCTCGGCGTCCACTTGTTGAAGGCCGACGCGGTGAGCAGATCGGGCTTTTCCGAGAAGTTGTGGCAGCTCGTGCAGTCCGGTTCCTGCACCCACGGCAGACGCCCCTTGATCGTTTCCAGAGACAGGGTCCCGGTGATGCCCGTCATGAGCTTGACGGCCCGCTCCTGTCCGGCCTCCCGCTCGGCCTTGAGCAGCGCCAGCGAGTGATCGGCTATGTTCCCGTGGCAGCGGACGCAGGTAAGACCGCGATCCACATGGAAATCACGGGCGAACAACGGCTTGGGGGCGTCCTTGCCGCCGTCCCCCGCGAGGCCGAGGTCCACATGGCAGGTCTTGCAGGCGTCCGCCCCGTCGCCCGTAAGGTAGGCGGCGTGCCAGCCGTGTACGGCTGCGGAAACGCTGAGGCCCTTTCCGGGCGTCTCCTTCCCGTCCTTGCCGAGGCCCGGTCCGGTATGGCAGGAGCGGCAGTCGATCACCGTTCCCTGCGCGTGCGTGTCCATCAGATGCGTCCCCTGATGCCGGTCGTGCACTTCCAGAATGGCGGTTCCGGCGTTCGCATGGCAATGGGCGCAGCCGAATCCCGGCGACACCGCGAGCACGGCGGCGCTTTCCACCAGCACCTTGCCGGAGGCCGCGTCCTCGGCCCGCAGCGTGACCACCGGATAGGGATCGAGCGTCCCGTCGGCGCGCACGGCGCTTACCGGAATCGAGGCCCGGAAAAAGGACTCCTCCACGGGCTCCATGCTTCCGCTCCGCACCGTGGAGCCGCGCGTCAGCCCGACTTCGGGGCCCACGCGCCACGTCACCTTCACGCCTTCCGACACGATCTGCGGATCGGGCGGGCCGCGCCGGATGAGCTGCGCGTCGAGTTCCGGTTCGGGATAGTCCAGCGTCCAGACGTCGTTCGGCGCGGAGGTCTGGTAAAAGCCCTGCAACCCCGCGCCGGTCAGCACATACTCCTGCGAAGCGGCGAAGGGCATGTCCGGCGCGGCCACCGTGCCCGGAGTGGGCAGGCCGTCCAGCATCGTGACCGGACCGGCCTGCGTCGCGGTCCGCCGGGGGCGTTCTTCGGACGGTGCGGTGAAAAGGACCCAGCCGAGACAGATCAGAAAAACCGCCACGGCGGCCAGCCAGACCGGCAGGGCCCAACGTGCGGACGGGGATGCGTGCTTGCTCATGGTGCCTCCGGGGAAGGAATGCGCGGCAAGGCCACGCTCTCAAGATAGAGTGCCAGCGCCTCGCGGTCGGCGGCGTTTCCGGCGAAGGGCGGCATCACGTCGGACCGCGCGCCCATCCCCAGCAGTTGCGCCTCAAGGCCGTTCGCGGTCAGACGCCGCACACGGGGAACGATGTCCACCCGAGGGCCGTTCAGGCCGTGGCAGACCCCGCATTGCAGCGCGAACAGCGCGGAGCCCCGACTCAGGCCGTCGGCAAGGGGCAGGCGTTCGCGTTCCGCCGCTTCAATCGTCCGAAGCCAGCCGGATACGGACCCGGCCCCCTCGCGCTCGGCCCGTTCCGTCTGCGCGACGCTGATCCCGGTGGAATACATGGCGGTTTCGGCCACCCACGGACGGCGTCCGGCTTCGCGAACCCACTCGAAGCTCCCCACCAGCGCCAGCCCCGTGCACAGAATGAGCACCGTCAGCGGCCTGCGGAGCCGTTCCGCCCGCACGAAAGCCAGCACGCCGCCCAGAAAGACCACGGGCAGCATCCAGCCGTAGGTTTCGAGGAACGGGCGGATGTCCACGGTGCGCCGCATGACGGCCTGCTGCCTATCGGGCGGCAACGCCATGTAATACCACACGGAACCGCCCAGCAGCAGGAAAAAGGGAAGGACGATCCACAGGCTGCTTGCCCGCACCGCCTCGCGCCGCACCTCCGGGGAAGGGATGCGCGGCGCGGTGAACAGCGCGAACATGCCCGCCAGAATCAGGCTGATGCCGGTGCGGACCACCAGACTGGGAACATAGGTTGGGTTGAAGAAGCCGCGCCACACGTCGCCGGTAACCAGTCCCTGCCCCGGCGTGAGCATGAAGGTGATGATGCCGTTGATCAGCACGAGCGACAGGAAGCCCGACACGGCGTAGGCGAGGCCGATGCGCCGGTGCGTCTTCGGGGAGAGCCTGCCGTCGCGGCTCAGGGGATAGGTGTAGGCGTAGGCCAGCAGAGACACGACTTCGAGGAGAAACACCGTCCACTCGGCGGCCCAGAAAAAGACGAAGTTGTGGATCAGCAGGGACGTGGCTCCGGGATTCACCGCGCTGATGGTAAACCAGATGCCCACGCCGCTGATCCCGCCGAAAACCATGGTCACCAGCAGGAAGAAATGCGTATGGCGTTCCAGCCACAGCAGCAGTTCCGGGGCGTTTTCCCGGTGGGCCTTGCCTTCCATCCAGACCAGATAGATGCCGCCGCCCACCGCGAACTGCGCCACGAACACATGCAGGACGGACACGACGGCGATGATCAGGCCCGAACCGATGCCGATGAAATGCCAGACGGGAAAGGCCATGTTACTCCTCCATTCCCGAACCGCCGCAGCGGTTCACGTTCCGAAGGACGCGGGCCAGCCAGACGAGGACGGCGGCGACGCAGACCGCGCACACGAGGAACAGCGTCAGCGCGGCGGTCTGCCCGTGCGGCATGGCCAGCGCATTGGGAGCCGCCGACGGCGCTTCCGCGTACGGCGACAGCATGGCCGCGCGCACCATGTCCCGGACGCAGACCATCACCAGAACGATGCCGAGCGCGGCGGCGGTGGTCCGTCCGAGTTCGCCCCGCCGGGCCGTGAACAGCGCGAGAAGCAGCCCCGACAGCACCAGCGGCAGCGCCGCCGTATGCAGGACGCTTCCCCCGAGGAACAGGGCGCGCACCTCCGGGGGCAGGCTGAACAGGAACAGCACCCCCAC